>Ga0075418_10003371_pt1 | contig 18244 bp, 13 predicted proteins | sample SoiMetdeltSBSDD2_FD_81776 | JGI IMG/M metagenome (GOLD analysis project Ga0075418, IMG submission 81776) | Bulk soil microbial communities from a Populus tree surrounding site in Tennessee, USA - Soil MetaG P. deltoides SBSDD2 | ecosystem: Environmental > Terrestrial > Soil > Tree plantation... | reverse complement strand
TGCGACTCATTCGAGCGGCCGGAGCCAGATGTTTCGGAACGCGACGGTGTCGCCGTGGTTCTGGAGGGCCACGTAGCCCTCGCGGGCGCGTTCATCTTTGGCCTCGAAGCTCGTCACCGGAGCGTCATTCAGGAAAACGGTGACTTTGTTGCCGACGCAGCGAATTCGGAACTCGTTCCACTGCCCAGCGGCGCGCGACGGCAAGCTCGTGGAGGGGGCCAGCCCATAAATGGCGCCCGTGCGGTGCTGGTCATCGCGGTTGTCCTGGATCTGGACCTCGAACGCCCGCGGCAACATATCCTCCTCCTTCTCGAAAAGCTCCGGCGATCGAACCCAGACGCCCGAGTTGAAAGATCGGTCCCCCACTAGCCACTCGACGCCCAGCTCAAAATCCTTCAGCTTCTTCGAGGCATAGAAAAAGTCGCCCGTCTTGCCGCCGCCGACTGCGGTGATGGCGCCGTTCTTCAGCTCGAACGCAGCGCCTTGGGGAGATTTCCAGCCATCGAGGCTGGAGCCATCGAACAGCCGCGTAAAGCCCTCGGGCATGCGCGCTTTGGCGTTCACCTCGCGGTAGTTCGCAGGCGCTTCGCCCGCGACGCCGCCGAGGCTCCAGAGCACGCCCTGCACGATCATGGTCTGGTACATGGGGTTCGTCCAGACGTCGTCCCGGTGCCCCATGCCGGTGTAAAAGACGCGGCCTTTCCCGTACGTGCGGCACCAGGTGATGGGATAGGACGGCCGCTGGTACATTTCGCCTTTCATGCCGGCGGTCTCGAGCATCATGAGGACGTGGATCTCGTCGGAGAAGTTGTGGTACTGGTACCACTCGTCGTTGAGCTCAAAGCTTGCCGGCAGGTGCGAGCAAGCGGGAAACGACTTGTCCAACACCGTGACGCGTGCGACCTGCTGCGGGCCGTGGACCGTGAACTCGGCTCCGAGCATGTCCACGTACGGCTTCTCTTTCATTTCGGGCCCGTCGAACCACTGGTGGAATGTGTCGCCTCCCGAGTGCGTCGCGACGAAGCCTTTGCCCGAGCGGACAAAGTCGCAGATCAGCTTGCGGTCCTGCGATTTCATGGCGCCCTTGTCAATGCCCACTTTGTCGAGGTCGCCCTGCGTGTAGAAGAAGAGGCCGTCGAAGCTGGCGAGGAACTCCGGCGAAAGCCTCGACGCATCGCTTGTCGCCGTCACGTCGAAGCCGCCTTTCTTGCCCAGCTCGGTCAGGGTCCGTTCCACGAGCGAGGGTCCGCCGCCCTCTCCCTTGACGCACGGGTGCTGGAAAGTCTCCGAGTACGTCAGGAGCAGGATTTTTTTCGTCTCCGCCGCAGGGAGGGCCGCTGCGCAGCAAGCTGCCAGGATGCCGCCGAGCCAGAGCGTACGCGCGGCAAGCGGACGAGCCAAGGAGACGGTGCGAAACCTGCGGAGTTTAGGCATGGCGCCCTCGAGATGGGGTTGGAGTACTAGGTTGGACGAAAGGATACAGGAGCTCCCAGCGGTTGAACACCCTGCCACTCATCGCCTCCGGGAGCCTTTGCGGGCCGCAAGTGGGCCTTCATTCAGGGGGCTCGAGCTCGCCAGCGGTGCCACCGATCGCAGGCGGGAACAGGTTCACGGCGCCTCGGCCCGGAAGGCGCTATAGTACCTGCCGGGGAACGGCGGCGACGTCCGCAAGTCAGCGGATCGGACTGTCTGTCCATGCCCCGTGCAAGAAACCAGGTGAGCACTCCGAATGCGGCCTAAGCCAACCTGCGTCGGTGAGGTCGATCCGAAGCAGTTTCCGCCCCGAAGCGTTCGCGACGAGATCCGACAAAACCTATTGAGGAAGCTGCGAGCTGGCGAACGCATCTTCCCGGGGATCGTCGGCTTCGATGACAGCGTTCTGCCTCAGGTCATCAACGCGCTGCTCGCCAAGCATGACATCGTTTTTCTGGGGTTGCGAGGGCAGGCGAAAACGAGGCTCTGCCGGCTCATCCCGGAGCTCCTCGACGAGGAGACGCCCGCGATCGCCGGGAGCCCACTCCGTGAGCATCCTTTCGCGCCGATCACGGCGAAGACCCGCGAGCTCGTCCTGCAGGCCGGCAAGGACCTGCCGATCGAATGGATTCCTCGAGACGCACGCTACGGAGAGAAGCTCGCGACGCCAGACGTCACGATGGCGGACATCATCGGCGACGTCGATCCGTTGAAAGCCGCGCACAGGAAACTCGACCTCTCGAACGAAGAGGTCATTCACTTCGGCGTCATTCCTCGCCTCAACCGCGGCATTTTCACGATCAACGAGCTCCCCGACCTTGCGCCGCGAATCCAGGTGGGCCTTCTCAACATCCTGGAGGAGCGGGACGTCCAGATCCGCGGCTTTCCGGTCCGCTTCCCCCTCGATCTCCTCCTCCTCTTCACGGCCAACCCCGAGGACTACACGAATCGCGGCAGCATCATCACTCCGCTCAAGGACCGAATCGCCTCCCAGATTCTGACGCACTACCCACGCACGCTGGACGACGCGCGGAAGATATCGGAAAGCGAGTCCTGGTGCGACCGCGGCAGCGACGTCCCCCGCATCCAGCTGCCTGGCTTCATGCTCGACATCCTCGAGGAGATCGCGTTTCGAGGCCGAGACTCCGAGTACGTGGACCAGAAGTCTGGCGTCTCCACGCGGCTTCCCATCGCCGCAAGAGAGATCCTCGTGAGCCAGGTGGAGCGACGCCTTGTCCAACAGCCGAACGCTGCCCCTGTCCCGCGGATCATCGATTTGGCGCAAGTGGCGCCCGCGGTGACGGGCAAGCTCGAGCTTGTCTTCGAGGGAGAGCAGGAAGGCGCTATCAAAGTGGCGCGACACCTGATCGGGACGGCGTGTCGAACCGTCTTCGACCGCCACTTTCCCGATGCGATCCGCGAGGGGAACGGCATGTCGATCAAAAGCAGTGAAAAAGGCCGATCCGGCGGCCAGCGAAAGACGGACAGGTACAAGCACATCCTCGACTGGTTCGCGGCGGGCCACAAGCTCGAGATCGGCGACGACTTGAGCGATGAGGCCTACTGCGAGCTGCTCGAATCGATCCCGGGGCTTTCCGCCGTGGTCGGCGAGTTTCTGAGGCAGGATTCACGCGTTTTGTCCGCCTGCGCGATGGAGCTGGTCCTCGAAGGCCTGCACCAGCACTCTCTGCTCGCAAAAGAAGACCTGGCGACGCATACCTCGTACAGCGACATGTTAGGCGTCATGCTCGAGGACCTGGAGTGAGAGTCAGCTACCTCGATTGGCGAGCGGGCGCAAAGCGCCTCGAGGACCGCTTCAAACTCCTACGGCGTCTCTTCTCCATCCTCCTTGTTCAGGAGAACGGGAACGCGGAGAGCGCCCTGGAGCTCCTCCGCAGGATTGGCGAGCGGTACGGCCTCTTCGACGAGGATCTGACTTTCGAGGATTTCCGCCGCCGCATGGTCACCGAAAAAGTCCTCGGAAAGGGGCGCGGCGGCCTCGTGCTCACGCCGAGGGGCGAGGGTTTCGTTCGCGCGGAGTCCTTGAACCAGATTTTCAGGAGCCTCAAGACCGGCGAGGCCGGCGGCCACCGGACGCCGCTGCCGGGCAAGGGCCTCGAGATGCTGGCGGAGACGAGAGCTTACCGTTTCGGCGACGAGCCCTCCGAGATCGATTTCGTCGGCTCGTACTGCCGCGCCTTGCGGCGGGTGCCAGCGCCGGAAGGCGAATCCAGCGCGCTCGACGCGCTCGACCTCCGGGAGGATGACCTGCAGGTGTTCGAGTCCGAACGGCACGTCTCGGTGGCGACAGCCCTCCTCGTGGACGTGAGCCACAGCATGATCCTCTACGGAGAGGACCGGATTACGCCCGCGAAGCGCGTCGCCCTCGCGCTCGTGGAGTTGATCCGGACGCGGTATCCAAAAGACGCTCTCCACGTGATCCTCTTCGGCGACGACGCACGGGAGATCTCAGTCCGCGAGCTCACTTACGCTGGCGTGGGGCCTTTCCACACGAACACCCGCGCGGCGCTGCAGCTCGCGCGGCGGATCCTGCTCCGGAAGAAGCACACGAACCGTCAGATTTTCATGATCACCGACGGCAAGCCTTCCGCGCTCACCGAGGACGGCGAGCTCTACCTGAACTCCATGGGCCTCGACCGGAGAATCGTGGCGAAGACCCTGCAGGAGGCGGCGGAGTGCAGGCGGCATCAGATCCCGATCACCACGTTCATGCTGGCGCGGGACGCCTTACTCGTCCGATTCGTCGAGAGCCTCACGCGGACGAACCAGGGCCGCGCGTTCTTCTCCTCGCTCGATCACCTGGAGAAGACGGTGTTCGTCGACTTCATCCGCAACCGCCAGACAACCCTCAAAGGCCTGCATGGCCAAACTCGACCTTAACGGTTGAGATTCTCGTTCACCATGCAGAGCTCGAGTGGAGCCGCCGCGAGCCTCTGCCGCTCTTTCGCGTCGGCAGTTTCAATTTCCTTGAGGACGGCGAGGCTCATGTCCCCGAAGCACTGCAGCACTTCGATCGCCTTTTCGCGGACTGAAGCTTCCGCGTCTCCGCGCGCGGCCTTGACGACGATCTCGAAAGCCTCGGGCGTCTTCGTGTCCCGCAGCGAGTTGATCGCCGCGCTGCGGACACCCCGCGAGGGGCTGCGGAGGCAATTGAGGATAATCTCGTAGGCGGCTGGGGTCCCCTGCTTTCCCAGCACGTGAATGACGCTGTACTGGAGGTCGGGGTCCTCGAGCTGGGAGGCCAGGATCTCCGTGACATCCTTCGATGGGTTCCGCCCCAGGACTTCTGCGGCGATGCTCCGGATCCACCAATCCGCCTTGCTGAGGAAAATATCTCGCACGAGCGGAATGAGGCGCGGGTCTTTCGACCCGGAGGCCAGCATCATCGCGTTGACTCGAAGCTCGTGGTCGGGGTCGCGCATGAGCGTGAGAAGGGAGTCGAGCAGGCTGTCCTGGATTTTCTGCAGCGACTGCACGCTGCGCTCGCGCAGCCAGCAAGCCACCCCGCGGCAGTGGACGAGGAACGCTCGCAGCACGCGAAGCCGGTCAGGCATCTCGCTCAGAAGCTTCACGGCGATGTCTCGCACGGCGACGTCCTCGTCCCCCAGCATCGGGAGCACTCTCTCCTCGATCTGGGACTGCGACGTCTTGGCGAGGTGGCTGAGCGCGCGCGTCATGACAGCACGCAGCTCCGGGCCTTCGCGGGTGATCCGCTCGAAGAACGGCTCCACGATCTCCCCGTTCGGTTTGCGGGCGAAAGCCTCGATGATGATGTGGCGCAGCGTGTCGTCCTGGTCGTGAATGTATTCCTTCAGGAGCAGGAAAATCGTCACGTTGTCGATGCCTCGGGCCAGCAGGCGGCCGGTCCGCTGGCGAAGGCGCGCCTCGGGGTCCTTGAGACACGCTTTCAAGTAGCCGAGAAATTCCTGCCAGCGAGGGTGGGCTTCGATGAGCTCGAGCGCCGCCTCGCGGTCCGCGGGGTCTTTCGAATGGACCAGGATCGGCAATCGCGCGGGGACCCGCTCCGGCGCGACGACGACGATCAGCCGAGCCAGCTCGGCCCGCAGCGTGGACGGCTTGCCAGGGAGCTCCCGGAGGAGAGAGTCCGCTAACGGCTGTGAGCGGACTTTGAGGAGCTGCTGGCCGGCGAACTCGCGCACTTTCTTGGACCCATGGCCGAACATCCAAGCGTGCTTCTCGATGTGAAAGTCCGCGGCCTTTCCAATGACGTCCAGAATTGCTTCGAGCTCGGCGGCGTCGATGTTCGCGTCGGCCTCGAGCTTCTTGAGAAGCGCCTGTACGCTGTCGGATCGGTTGAAGAGTCCCATTGCGAAGTCTCCGTGTGTCGCGGGCGAGTCGTGGTCGTCGTGAAGGGGGCTACACTTACTTCAGCTTCCGCACGTACGCCATCTCGAGCTCCCCGAGGCCCGACGTATCCTCGCCGCGTCCGGATCGGATGCGGTCGAGCTCCTTGGTGACGGTCGAGAGATCGGAGCAGTAGGCCTTCGCGACCTCGAGACTGATTTTCTTCTCCGAGAAGAGCTGAAGGATGTGTTGGTCGAAAGTCTGCCAGCCCTGCGCTTTCGAGTCCGCGATGACCTGATAAAAGTTCTTGTCGCCCGATTCCCCGTTCTGGACGAGCTCGCGGGACCGCATGCTCGAGCCCATGATCTCCAGCGCGGGGACCCGGCCGCCGCCTTCTTTCGGCAGCAGTCGCTGGCCGATCACGAAACGGAGCACCTGGGCCAGCCGGCTGCGCAGGAGCGGCCGCTCCTCCAGCGGAAACATGCCCGTGATGCGGTTGATCGTCTGGCCGGCGTCGATCGTGTGCAGCGTGCTGAGGACCAGGTGGCCCGTCTCTGCCGCCTTGATGCCGATCTCCATCGTCTCGGCGTCGCGCATCTCGCCGACGAGGATCACTTTCGGAGCCTGGCGCAGCGCGGCGCGGAGGCCGTCCGAGAAAGTCTCGAAGTCCGAGCCTTGCTCGCGCTGGTTGATCGTCCCAAGCTTGTGCCGATGGGAGAACTCGATGGGATCCTCCAGCGTCACTACGTGGACCGCTCGAGTCGAATTGATCCGGTCGATGACGGCCGCGAGCGTGGTCGACTTTCCCGACCCCGTTGACCCGGCGACCAGCACCATCCCGTTCTTGAGCTTCGGCACCTCGTCCAGGAGTGGCGGCAGCTTGAGCGACTCGAGGGAGGGGACATCGCTCGCCAGGACGCGCAGGACGACGGAGCAGTTCCCTTTCGACCGGAACACGTTCACGCGGAAACGAGTGCCGTCCGGCAGGGCGTAGGCGCAGTCGCAAGAGCCGGTCTTCTCGAGGCTGGCCGATTGTGCGGGCAGCTCCCCCGTCACGATGCTCACGACTTGGCGGGTCTGCTCGGGGGTCAGCTCACTCTTGAACAAGCCGAACTCGAGGTTCTTGAGCTCCCCGTTGACCTCGATCTGCGGCTTCTTGTTGACTGTGAAGTTGAAGTCCGATGCGCCCGGGAAAGCCTGGAGCGCCGCGGTAAAGGCGGCATCGAATTCCGAGCGGTTCACAGGTCCTCCTTCCACTTTGCCATCAGCGTGACGCGGCCATCGCTGGACGTGCGGCCGTCTTCGCGCCGGCCGGGGCCTTTGCTTCCTCGGTCTTCTCCTTCGAGAGGACCTCCTGCCACTCCTCCGGCACGCTCGAAAGGTGCTTCACGAAGCGTTCTTTCGCGATGCAGCGGTCGAAAGCCTCCTCCGCGGTGACGATTTTCCGCTGCAGGAGCTCCTCGATGTGGTCGTCGAGAGTGCGCATACCGAGCCGCCGCCCAGTCTGAATCACGTTCTGGAGCTGGTGCGTCTTCCCCTCGCGGATCAGATTGGCCATCGCGGGCGTGCCAACCATGATCTCGAGCGCGGCGACGCGGCCTTTGTTGTCGCAGCGCTTGAGAAGGGACTGCGAGAGGACGCCTTTCAACGACTCCGAGAGCCCCGTCCGGACCTGATCCTTGGCCTCCGTCGGGAAGACGTCGATGATGCGATCGACGGTCTTGGTGGCGCTCTGCGTGTGCAGTGTGGCGAAGACCAGGTGCCCGGTGGAGGCCGCCTCGAGCGCCAGCGTGATCGTCTCCAGATCGCGCATCTCGCCCACCATGATGATGTCCGGATCTTCGCGGAGCGCGCCCCGCAGCGCGGAAGTGAAGCCGCGCGTGTGATGCCCCACCTCGCGGTGCGAAATGATGCAGTTGACGCGCCGGTGCTTGAACTCGATGGGGTCTTCGATCGTGATGATGTGGTCGCGGCGATTGCGGTTCGCGTAATCGATGATGGCGGCGAGCGTCGTCGATTTTCCCGAGCCGGTAGGACCGGTGACGAGGACGAGACCTTTCTCCATCAACGCGAACCGGCGGGCGATGTCGGGGAGCCCCAGCTGGTCGATGGTGAGGATTTTCTCAGGAATCTGCCGGAAGACGGCGCCGACTCCATTCGACTGACGCAGGAAGTTGGCCCGGTAGCGACTCACGCCAGGGAGCTCGTAGGCGAAGTCGACGTCGCCCGTCTCCTGGAACTCCTTCATTTTGTGCTCGGGTGTTATCTCCACGAGCATGTCGAGGAGCTCGTCGTTCGTGAGCTCGTGGTACTTGATGGGCTCGACGTCGCCATGGATGCGGAGGCACGGCGAGCCGCCCGCCATGATGTGGAGATCGGATGCGCCCTGCGAGTTCATCAGGCGGAAGAACGCGTCAATCTTTGCCATGAATTGGCCTCAAGCCCTCGGTTCGGAAGATGGCCCCCGGGCGCGGCGCGCCCATCACACTCAGAGCCCCGCCACGCTCCTCCGGGGATTCCTCCCGAGGGCGCGCGACGGGGGCATCCTGAATTTCGGCCACGAATTCGCGCGAGCTGAAGTGGCCCCGAGGTCCGGAAAAGCTGGCACCTCAATAACGGATGCTCTGCATCGCATTCCGAACGTTTCCGCCGCTTGCCGCCCGCCCCGGGCGGCGCGCTACCGGCTCTCTTCTTTCGTCCCCAGCCCGAGCGAGGGGGCGGGGAAATCGGGGCGTGGGCGGACGACGTCGCTCACGTTGTACACCCGGAGCACGCGCGTGGGCTTGTACTCCTCGCGAAGCATGCAGACGATCGCGCCGTAGCGCACGGCGAAGCGGTACTCGCGGAGGTCCTCCATGAGGAGGTTGAGCACGTTCTCGAGCGCGAGGCCCTCGAGCGAGAAAGTGACGGTTCGCTTCTCGGCTTTGGCGCTTTCGGCGGCGCGAGCGGTCATGACGAAGCCGATTCCGCTCACTTTGCTGAACAGCGTCAGGACGGAAGCGAGGTCCTGCTTCTCGATGTCGAAGCCGATTTTGGTCGATCGGAGAGCTCTCACGACGCGCAGCGTGGCGGCATCGGCCCTGCGGACGTCGACGTCGCCGAGGACGCTCGGCGTCGAGGCCTCGCTGGCGAGGACAGATCTCGCGAGCGCAAGGAGAGCTTCGGCGCGCGCCTCCGGCGTGTCATCTTCACCGGCGGGCGCCCCCCGCGACGAAGTCAGGCCACCGAGGAGGATCCCGGCGGCGACGAGGCGCCGCGAGTTATCGGATGTGAGTTTTCGGAGGATGCCCAAAGTCTCGATCGGCGGATCGCCGGCTCCAGGTCGCGCCAGGTCCGCTCGAACCCGGCGGCGGGCACGCTGCACGCGCCGTCCCAACGCGTGCGAGGATACACGAACGCTCGCCGCAGGCCAGGGGTTTCCGCCCGCAAAGCTCCGCCGTTTCTCAGCTCAGGCCTTGACGCGCTCGTTCTTGGGATCGTGGAGCGGCTCTCGCACGATCTCGGCAGGCACGCGCTCGCCGAACCAGTGAACTTCGAGCCGCGTGCCTTCGGCCGCCTGCTCGACGGGCAAGTACGCGTAGGCGATGCTCCGGCGCACGGTGTAGCCGTAGCCGCCGCTCGTGACGCGTCCGAGGACGCGCGCGCCGTCCGCGACCGGCTCTCCCCCCAGGACGATTACGCTCGGATCGGCGAGAGCCAGGCACGCCAGCTTGCGCTGGCGCGTTCCTTTCCGTGACTCTGCAAGCGCCGCGCGGCCGATGAAATCGCCTTTCGCGGGGTCGTCGAGCTTGACCGAGAACCGCATTCCGGCTTCCAGGGGGTTGTGCTCGCTGTCGAGCTCGGCGCTCCAATAGCGATAGCCTTTTTCGAGGCGCAGCGAATCGATCGCGCGGTAGCCTCCGGCCAGGAGCCCGTGCGGTCGCCCCGCTTCCCACAGGACGTCCCAGATGCGGGCGCCGTACTCCATCGGCGTGTAAATCTCCCAGCCAAGCTCGCCGACATACGTCACGCGGCACGCCAGCGCGGGCACGTCGCCGACTGTCAGCTCGCGGGCGGTTAGGTAAGGAAAAGCGGCGTTCGAGACATCCTCCGAGGTCGTGCTCTCGAAGACCTGCCGCGCGCGCGGTCCCCACAGCCCGATCGTGCAGTAGCTCGACGTCACGTCGGTGAGGACGACGGAGCCATCGCTCGGGGCGTGACCCTGAATCCAGGCCATGTCGTGCGCGCCGAAAGCGCTCCCGGTGATGACGCGGAACCGATCGACCGCAAGGCGGGTCACGGTAACGTCGCACTCGACGCCGCCGCGCTCGTTCAACATCTGGGTGTAAGTGACCGATCCGACCGGCCGCGCCATGAGATTCGTCGAGAGGCGCTCGAGGAACTCAAGAGCGCCGAGGCCTGCGAGCTCGATTTTCGAGAAGCTCGTGGCATCGAAAAGTCCTACGCGCTCTCGCACCGCCTCGTGCTCGGCTCCGATCGCGGGCGACCAGAGGCGACGGGCCCACCCGCGCGGCTCGGGCCATCCTCGACCGCTCGCGAGCGCCTCGTTGGGCGTGAACCAGTTCGGCCGCTCCCACCCCGCTTTCTCGCCGAAAGCCGCCCCTAGCTCGCGCGTCCGCTCGTACGCCGAGCTCTTCCGCAGACCGCGAGCACTTTGACGCTCCTGGCCCGGATACCCGATCGAGTAGTACTGGCGGTAGGTCTCGAGGGAGCGCTCGAGCACGAATTTTCGGCTCGCGGCGTGGCGTGCGAAGCGGCGGATGTCCATGTGCCAGAGATCGTAGGGCGGCTCGCCGCCGACGATCCATTCGGCCAGCGCCTTGCCCACCCCACCCGAGCCGGCGACACCGTGCGCGCAGAACCCACACGCCGTCCAGAAACCGCGGACGTCGGGGGCCTCGCCCAGAATGAACTCGCCGTCCGGCGTGAATGACTCCAGCCCGTTGACTCTCTTTTGCCACGCAGCCCCTCGCAGCAAGGGGAACCGCACCGCGCCTCCCCGCTCGATGCTCTCGAAACGCCGCGCGTCGAACTCGCGGATCGTGGGGTTATTGCTCACGGGGATCTGATCGACGTCGAACGGCGCAGGGTCGTGCTCGTAGCCGCCGAGGACAATCGAGGCGCCGTCTTGCCGGATGTAGACGATGTTGTCCGGGTCGCGCACGTTCGGCAGAGCGTCGATGCCTCGCAGCTCGGCCAGCGGCTCCGTCATGGCGTACTGGTGCTGCATGGGAATGAGCGGGATCGTCACTCCGGCCATGCGCGCGATACGGGGCGACCAGATGCCCCCCGCGCAGACGACGATCTCGGCCTCCACGCGGCCGGCCGTCGTGACCACGGCGCAGATCCTGCCTCGATCGAGCTCGAAATCCGTGACGCGGACGTCGGGATGGAACTCAGCGCCTGCGGCCCGGGCGCCGTCCGCCAGCGCGCGGGCGAGGATTGGCGCGCGGGCTGAGCCGTCCGTGGCGCACCACAGCGCGCCTTCGATGCCTTGGGGATCGAGCAGGGGGAAGCGCCGGCACGTTTCGGCCGCGGAGAGGATCTCGACGGGCAGACCGACGACTTTCGCGAAGCCCTCCTGCCGTCGGAGCTCGAGCAGCCGCTCTTTCGACGAGGCGAGCCGCAGGCTTCCCACTTCGAAAAAACCCGGCTGGCCGTCCACGCGGAGCGACCTGTAGAGCTCGACCGAATGCATGAGAAGCTTGACGAGGCTCGATGATGAACGCAGCTGCCCCACGAGCCCTGGCGCATGCGATGTCGTCCCCTGAATCAGCGGCCCCTGGTCGACGACGAGCACGTCGTTCCAGCCCAGACGGGTCAAGTGGTACGCGACGCTCGATCCGCAGATGCCGCTACCGACAATGACGACGCGTGCTCTGTTCTTCATCTCTCGTAGTTCGAATCTCGTGCTGAAGGATCGGGCTCGGCCGAGCGAGCAATTTTCGCCGCGCGGAGCCACTCCTCGAGCTCCGGGACCGCCACATTCTTCTGGAACCGCTCGAGGTGGTCCAGCGCGTACTTCCTGAAATCGAACTCGAGTGTGGATACGCCGGACTGGAGGAAGCCCCAGTAGCTCTCGCGCAGGTCCGAGAGCAGCCGGTGGAGGCGCAGTCGGGCTTCGTCTGCCGTGCTCACGCGGCCGCGGTAGAGATGGAGCAGCTCGCGCTCGGCGGCCGCATCGAGCTTCTGGTTGACGGCGAAGTTGCCGAGGTCGAAGAAAGGGTCGCCCTGCGCTGCGTACTCCCAGTCGAGGATCCTCACGGTTGCGCCGTCGTCGATCATGTTGGCGGCCAGGAGATCATTGTGGCAGGGGACGAGCTTCGCGGGACGCCCGAGGCTCGCCTCGATGCGCTCCATCGTCGCGAGCGCTACGCCGGCGGATGTCGGAAAAGAGACGCCGCGGCTCTCGGCGAGCGCACGATACTGCCGCACCACGTCCGGGGCCCAGAACTCGCCGAGGAACGCCGGCCCATCGTGGACCGCGCGGATCGACGCCACGATCCGGCGGAGGACCTCGGTCCGTGCGGCAGCCTCCGCGGTGAGCAAAGTGCCGGAGACAAAGCGCGTGACCATGGCGCGCTCCTCCGGCACGTAGAGCAGGACTTCTGCGCCCACCCCCAGACCGGCCGCGGCGCAGCTCGCGTGATATTCCCGGTCGCGGTCGATCCCGAGCGCTTCGGTGTTCTCTCCGCCGATGCGGAGGACGAACGATTCGCCGCCGCGTTCCACTCGGTAGTTGCGGTTCGTGATGCCTCCCTCGAGCGGCGACACGCGGTACTCGGACGGGTGCCCGCCTGGCATCTGCCGGAGGATGCGCAGCATCTTAGGGTCCATGTGCGTCATCATCGGCTCGAGGTTGTTCCGTGGAAAGGGGCGGATAACATGCTGGTCGTCTTGCCGGGACGCTCCGCCGCCCGCGACGGCGTTTCCTCGAACTCGCCTGCAACTATCCCTCGAAAATCGCAGTGGAGGCTTCATGTCGCGAATGGAAGTGCTCGTCTCCGTGTCGCTCGCCGTGCTTCTTACTTCGTGCAGCCGGCCGGACAACTCGATCCGGGACGCGTCTGCAAGCGCGGACGAGTTCCTCGCACGCTACAACGCGGAGTTCGTGAAGCAATCGACGATGGCGCAGGAAGCGTCGTGGCTGGCCTCGACCGACGTCACGAAGGAGCACGACGATGCGCGAGTGAAAGCGAACAAGGAGTTCGCCAAGTTCGCGGGCGACAAGGAGGTCATCACGACGGCTCGGGAGCTCCTGAGCTCCCTCCGGAGCTTCCGCCCCGTGACGGCTGCGAGAGAACTGCAGGAGCGGCAGCTCGAAAAAGTGCTCCTGGCGGCGGCGGAATCGCCGGGCACGATCCCCGAGATCGTCTCGGCCCGCGTCGAGGCCGAGAGCCGGCAGGCCAGCATCCAGGATGGCTTCCAGTTCCAGATCGATGGAAAACCCGTCAGCGCCAACGGCATCGACGACATCCTCGGCCATTCGACCGACCTCGCGGAGCGAGAGAAGGCCTGGCGCGCGTCGAAGGAGATCGGGAAGCCCCTCCGCGATGGGCTCGTCGAGCTGCAAAAGCTGCGGAACGCGGTCGCGAAAGAGATGGGCCACTCGTCGTTCTACGCTCTGCAGGTGGCCGACTACGACATGACCGTGGAGGAGATGAACGAGCTCCTCGAAGGCTTCATCCGCGACACGAGGCCGCTATACCTCGAGCTCCACACGTGGGTGAAGCACAAGCTCGCGGAGCGCTATCGGGCTCCCGTCCCCGAGGGAACCATCCCGGCGCACTGGATCAACAACCGCTGGTCGCAGAACTGGACGGGCATCGTCGAGGGCGCGAGCTTCGAGGAAGGCTTCCAGGGCAAGACGCCGGAGTGGATCGTGAAGCAGGCGGAAGCGTTCTACACGAGCCTGGGCTTCGCTCCGCTGCCGGCGACGTTCTGGCAGAAGTCGGACCTCTACCCCGTGCCGGCGGGAGACTCGCGCAAGAAGAACAGCCATGCATCGGCCTGGCACGTCGATCTGGGCGCGGACGTGCGCTCGCTCATGAGCGTCCAGGCGAACGAACGCTGGTTCGGGACGGCGCACCACGAGCTGGGCCATATCTATTACTACATGGCCTACACGCGGCCGGAAGTGCCGCCGATCCTGCGCGCGGGCGCCAACCGGGGCTTCCACGAAGGCATCGGGGAGCTGATCAACATCGCGTCGCGCCAGACGCCCTACTTGAAGCAAATGGGAATCATCCCGGCGGATCGAGAAATCGACACGATCCAATTCCTGCTCGACGAGGCGCTCTCCGAAACCATCCCCTTCATCGCGTGGTCGGCGGGAGTCATGTCGCACTGGGAGGCGGACCTGTACGAAGGCAACTTGCCGCCCGCTCAGTACAACCAGCGCTGGTGGGAATATGTGCGCCGCTATCAGGGCATTGAGCCGCCCTCGCCGCGTGGCGAAGAATTCTGCGACCCGGCGACGAAGACCCACGTGAACGACGATCCGGCTCAGTACTACGACTACGCGATCGCGACGGTGCTCAAGTATCAACTCCACGATCGGATCGCCCGAACGGTCCTCCATCAAGACCCCCTCTCGTGCAACTACTTCGGCCACGCCGCCGCAGGTAATTTTCTGCGGTCCATCCTGCGCCAAGGCGCGACCCTCCCGTGGCGCGAGGTCCTCCATGAGGCGACCGGAGAGCCCCTGTCGACGCGGGCCATGATGGAGTATTTCCAGCCGCTGCTCGTCTGGCTCCGCAAGGAAAACGCCGGCAGGAAAGTGGGTTGGGAATGAGATCCACCGCGCGACGCCCGGTGGATGGCGGGAAGCTCTGGGCCGGCTGCGCCGCGGCCTTCCTCGCTTGCGGCTGCTCCGCGTTCGAGCGGGACTGGGAAGCGGCCGGAAAAGCGCCGGAGCAGCCTCGAGCGGGCGCGATCGAAGGCCGCTGGGAAGGTGGATGGAAGAGCGAGGCGTCCGGTCACGAGGGCGGCCTCCGATGCCTTCTCACCCGGAGCGCGGAAGGGAAACTCGAGGCACGTTACCGCGCCACGTACGCCTGCTGCTTTTCTTTCGAGTACACGGTGCCGATGGAAACCGTGCAGGACAGCGACGCGGTCCGGTTCCGCGGCAGCGCGGATCTGGGTTGGTTCGCAGGCGGCGTTTACGAGTACGAGGGCTCCGTCCAGGGCAATCGCTTCCTGTCGACCTATTCGTCGAGCGGCGACCATGGCACGTTCGACTTGACGCGCGTCCTCGCGCCGCCGGAAGAAGCAGGCACGGCGCCGGCGGCCTCGCCGTGACACGCCCTACTGCGCCGGCGTCGTAAATCCGTGCCGGGCAGGTAACAAAGCGCGTACGGCCCCCCTCGGTAGCATTCGCCGGAGCGCTCAGTAAAATTTGTACGACGCATCGATTGCCGCCGTCTCTCCCCTCGACCGTGCGCTTCCCTGCACGGCCGAGAGCGCAGCCAAGAAAAGGAGTTGCACGTGGAGATGGAAGACACTGCCCGCCCCGAGGGCGTTTTCGAGGAGCACGGCCGGCCCTTGCTTCATCCCGCGACTCCGCGCCCTGCCGCGCAGAGCGAGCTCGAAGAGCGGATGGAAGCGATCGAGGGCGAGCTCGAGGAGATCTTCCTGGAGCTCGTGGCGCAGCGCCAAGCGGCGGCTGGCCTGCCGCAGCAGCCCCCGACGGTGAGCGCAGCCAAGCTCTGCCTCGAGATTGCGCCGCGCGGCCTCGCGCGCCGTGAAGGAGGTCAGCTCTACCGGCAGCTCCAGCGCGCCGCCGAGCTCTACGTCGACCGTCGCGCAGCCATCCCGCTCGGCCGCGTCTACTGCCACTGGTGCCGCTCGTTTTTCTGCGAGCATTCCGCGCCCCCCGAGCCGAGGTGCGTTTTTGGCGGCTACACGCCCACCGGACAGCCCACGTGGCCCGAGTTCGTCTCCGTTCTGCTCGAGCGGAGGCACCCGCGCGTGGACTCTATTTTTCACGGCAATCCATCGCTGGTCACGCTCGTTCAGTGGGGAGGCGAGCTCACGAAAGCGCAGCTCCCCGTGTACGGGAAACGCTCGCCGGTCTGCCGCATCCTCGGGCAGATCGCGATGGGGTACATTCAGTTTCCGGACGGACTATGGCTCCCGAACGACGCGGGCGGACCGCGCAGCCCCCTGGCGATCACACTGCAGGCCGTCGAGGTCGGAGTCCACGGGCACGGCGCACCGCTGATCCTGAACGTGGTGAGCAAGATTCCCGACGATTCGCCCGCCTACCAGGTCTTCGAGGAGTCCCGAGACACGCGGCTCGCCGATGCCCTGCATGCCAGCCGCCAGAGCCTCGTCGAAGCATCTCTCATCCGGATGAGCCGGCGCCGGCGCGGCGGAGAGCGGCAGCGGCTCGTCATGGCGGCGCTGCAGCGGCTCGCCAAAAACCTCGACCGGATTTTTCGGCAGCGCGAGCGGAGGACGTTCCATTCGCAGGAGCGCCACGCGAACCGCGGCCGGCCCGCCTCCACGGCGCTCGGCGACGCGCTCCAGGCCGCCCCCGACTCGATCTACCGCGACGTCGAGGAGAGAACGTGGGTAGTCCTCGGCCCGAAAAATCGCGTGCACGTCTTCAACGACCAGGGACGGCACGTGACGAGCATCGTCTACCCCGGCGAGACAGTGCGCGCCCGCACGACGCGCGGCAAGTGGCGCGCGCCGCAGGAAGCCGAAAGGACCGCGTTCCAGGAAGCGCTGCGCCGGCAGTCGCCAGCGGCGGCGCCGCCGCCGCCGTAATCTATTGCGCTGCGCTAAGGCCATTGCGCTGCGCTGGAGCCTTGCGGCGCAGGGGCTCGAGACGCCCGCCCGCGCCAGGCTCCGAGTGCGACCAGCAGCCGTCAGGCCAAGAGGGGGCGAACGACCTCGCCGTGCACGTCCGTCAAGCGGTAGTGCCGTCCCTGAAACTTGAAAGTGAGCCGCGTGTGATCGATCCCGAGGAGGTGGAGGATGGTGGCCTGCAGGTCGTGGACTCCCACCGGATCTTTCACGACGTTGTAGGCGAAGTCGTCGGTTTCGCCGTACGACATCCCGCCCCGCACCCCGCCGCCGGCCATCCAGATGGAGAAGCACCGCGGGTGATGGTCTCGCCCGTGCACCGTCGGGTTGTCGATGTCGCCCTGCCCAAAAACGGTGCGGCCGAACTCTCCGCCCCACACGACAAGCGTTTCGTCGAGGAGGCCGCGCTCTTTCAGATCGAGGACGAGGGCTGCCGAGGGCTGGTCCGTGTCTCTGCATTGCACTTTGAGCTGCGTGGGGAGGTTTTGGTGCTGGTCCCAGCCGGCGTGGAGGAGCTGCACGAATCTCACGCCGCGCTCGACGAGCCTGCGCGCAAGGAGGCAGTTGTAGGCGAACGATCCCCGCCGCTCGACGTCGGGCCCGTAGCGCGCGCGGGTGCGCACGGGCTCGCTCGATAGATCCGTCAGGTCCGGCACGCTCGCCTGCATGCGAAACGCCATCTCGTACTGCGCGATCCGCGTCGCGATCTCGGGGTCCCCCACCGCCTCCTCGTGCCTCTGGTTCAGGCTCGCCAGATCGTCGAGCAGGCCTCGGCGCGCCGTACGTGAAAGGCCGTCGGGGTTCGAGAGGTAGAGCACGGGATCGCCGCTCCCGCGAAACTTGACGCCCTGGAACTTCGTCGGCAGAAATCCGCTGCCCCAGTAGAAGTCGTAGAAAATCTGGCCGCACGAGGCTTCCTTGTCCCGCGACGTGAAGACGACGAAAGCAGGCAGGTCCTCGGTGAGGCTGCCGAGGCCGTACGTCACCCACGAGCCCATGCTCGGGCGGCCGGGCTGCTCGGCGCCCGTGAAGAAGAACGTCAGCGCGGGAGCATGATTGATCGCCTCCGTGTGGAGCGATTTGACGAGGCAGATATCGTCCGCGATGCCGCCTGTGGAGGGCAGCATTTCCGAGAGCGCGAGGCCGGACTGCCCGTACGTCCGGAATGGAGCGATGGCGGGGAGGATTCTCTGCCGCTGCCCCTGCGTCATCGTGGTCAGTCGCTGGCCTTTCTGCACGCTGGGAGGCAGGTCCTGCCCTCGCAGGCGTGTGAGACCCGGCTTGGGGTCGAAAAGATCGACGTGCGATGGGGCGCCGTTCTGCATGAGGTAGATGACGCGCTTGGCCTTCGGAGCGAAGTGCGGCACGCCGGCCAGCCCTCCGAAACGATCGCCGCCGCTCCCTACGGCGGGCGCCCCCGACGCGGAGTCGCGAAGGAGGCAGGACAGGGCGGCGGCTCCAATCCCCAGCCCCGACGAGCCGAGGAAGTGGCGCCGGGTGACTTCGAGGCCGCTCGAGCTTCGCTGCGTCATGGTTGGGGTCACTCTCGCGTCAAGGTCTCGTCCAAGTTGAGAATCACAGCCGTGACGCCCGAGAAAGCGGCTAGCTCGACGGCGTCGATGCCCTCCCGGCG
>Ga0075418_10003367_pt1 | contig 18253 bp, 19 predicted proteins | sample SoiMetdeltSBSDD2_FD_81776 | JGI IMG/M metagenome (GOLD analysis project Ga0075418, IMG submission 81776) | Bulk soil microbial communities from a Populus tree surrounding site in Tennessee, USA - Soil MetaG P. deltoides SBSDD2 | ecosystem: Environmental > Terrestrial > Soil > Tree plantation... | reverse complement strand
TGTTCCCAGACACGTTCCAGGAACTCAAGTCCGGCCGCAGCGAGATCCACCGCGACATCGGCATCGCTAAGGGACACAGCGCGATGCTAACCGAACCGCAGCATGAACATCGGAACCGTCGTTACACGGGCCAACCCGCACCGAACAAGTGACCACGCGAGCGAAGCGACGCGCCGATCATGTTCCCCAACGGAACCCGCACGGGATTGGGAGTCGATGACCGCCGCAGACGCGCTCCGCCGGAACGTCGCGACATCTGGCGGGTAAGGCTTCGAGCCCATTGGTATTGGATCGTGTGAGGCAGATGTGCGGGCGCGTCGCCTTTCGGACAGCGCCGATGAGAACCTGATATGACGGTTGTCGGTGTCGTTGGTATGGACACCACGTTTCTGCCCGCCCCGCTGCGCTTCAGCGTCCTTGCACCGGGCGCCCGGACCGCACCGACCCGCGTCGACCCGTCTGAGCTGTACTTTCCTGACAAGGCTATCGTTTGGGGGATAACGAGCGGTGGCAACGCAGTCGATATTCCTACTACGAAGGCTCATCCAGCAGCCAAGGTAGAGACACGCCTCGACACCATCGTCAGTGCAGCGCTATGAACAAACATCGCACGTCCATCAGGAATCGGATCGCCGACGTCCCATTTGGCTGGTGGGCCCTCATCATCGGCGTTGTCGCCGTCGCGATCAGCGCCCTGCCGTTGGTGGACAGCCTGCGCTTCATGGCCGCCGCCGGCCACACCACCGGCGTGATCGTCAAGGTGGTGCCCGATGCCGACAGCTACCAGCCGATCGTTGAGTACACCAGCGCCGACGGGCAGCAACGGCGGTTCACTTCCAGCCAGACGGCCGGTGAACGCTCCTACTACCAGGTCGGCCACACCGTCGGCGTCCTTTACGCCCCCGACAACCCCGCCGATGCCCGGCTGGACACCTGGCAGAGCCGTTGGGCAAACGACTCGATCATCCCCGCGTTGGGCGTCTTTATTTTCGTGCTGGGCCTGCTCGGTATCCGGCAGAGCCGACGCAACCAAGGCCCATACAACAACCAACGTCACTTCACCGCTACCCCGGCCCAGACCTACACCGCTCTGACCACCGCAGTGAGAGCCAGATTCCGTGTCAACGGCAGCGACCAGGCCGCAATGCGCATCCGGTTCCACACCCGCGCGAACATCTTCACCTGGGGAGAGACCTTCACCGCCCAGGTCACTGCCACACCATCGGGCGCCACCGTACAGGTGACCGGTGTCGGCAACGTCTCTACCGTGCTCTGGCAGACCTGGCGACTCAACACCCTAACCCAGCGGCTACTCGCCGACATCACCGCGGTGCTCAGCGCCAACACCAGCCCAGCCCAGCCCCATCCTCACCCGACCGGGCAGCCCAGCTAACCACCACACCGGCCAACACCATCAAGCAACAAGTCCGCATGAGTGAAACAAGCACAACGGATGCTGCAATGCCGCCTACCCAAGCCGCTACTTGGCTTGGGAGCACATCGGGTTGGCGCCGGACATCATGGATGGCCACGACACGCCCAGCTGACGCCAGCGTCTCATTCAACGGTCCCCGACCGAACCCCTTTGATGCGATCGATCTTGCCTCGACGGTCAACGCCGCTGCCATCTCGGTAAGGGACCTATCCGGACGCCCGTGTCTTTGGATCGCTGATCCTCAGATTGGAACCGCCAGCGGTGGGAAGTGCAGCCTGAGGACGACCGCTGCGCCGAGCCCGCTGGCGACCTGGGCCACTGATCCGGCGACGACCCCGGCGACCGTCCACCGCCGGACGTGGGTGAGCAGCGCCAGCAGGCGCAGCCGCCCGAAAATCAGGGCCGGCATCCCGGCCGGACGGCAGCCCGTCCCGGCCGAATCGCGGATCTGGGACCTGCCCGTCATCCACGCCCCAGCGCGTCCGTGCCCGGTCAAGGCTCCCGATAGTGGATCACCGCGGCGGATCCGGTTACGGCGTTGCCTCTGCCCTGGTCAACGCCGTTGAACGGCGGATATGATCTCGCCTCAAGTCCAGAGCCACGGCATACACGGGCCCGCCCCCGCGACCATGAAGGCTGAGGCGATCATGCTGCGCTACCAACCGTCACGCGATACCAAGACCATCGAATTCCGTGGGCGGGTGAGGTTGGTTGGTGGCAGGCTCATGGCGTGACGGACGGTACGGACCAGGCGCGGCCTGCGAGCGCACCAGTGGTGGCGCGGCGGCACCGGGCGGCGTTGATTGAGGACCGCGTGCACGCCATCCTGGACCGTCGGCTGCGCCGGCGTGGCTGGCGTGTCACTATCGTGCCGTTTACCGGTTATGGTGCGCCAGGCTGGGTACGCGTCATGGCCCGCGTGCTGCTGTCGCGGCCCGGCCCCCGCCGCCGGCGGCGGCCCGCGGCGGTGCGCGGGTGGCGCAGCTTTCTGACCTTGCCGGTCAAGGACACACCGGTGACAATCGAGGTCGCCGGGCGCAAACACGAAGTGCGTACCGATCGCGCAGGCTACGTCGACGCCGTCGTGAACGGCACGCTAAGTCCGGGTTGGACGACGGTGCGACTCAGCATTGAGGACACCGAACCAGTTGAGACCGAACCGGTGGAGGCGATGGTTCGGGTCCTCGACCCGGCAGTGCGCTTCGGCGTGGTTTCTGACGTGGACGATACGGTGATGGTGACCATGCTGCCCCGCCCGCTGCTGGCGGCGTGGCATACGTTCGTCCTTGACGAGCATGCCCGCATGGCGGTGCCAGGTATGGCGGTGCTCTACGAGCGGCTCACCAACGCTTACCCTGGCGCACCGGTGTTCTACCTGTCCACCGGCGCGTGGAATGTCGCACCGGCGCTGACCCGTTTCCTGGCCCGCCACCTCTACCCAGCCGGTCCACTATTGCTGACCGACTGGGGACCCACCAATGAGCGGTGGTTTCGTAGCGGGCGCGCTCACAAGCAGGCGAGTCTCGTGCGGCTGGCCGAAGAATTCCCGCACGTTCGATGGCTGCTCATCGGGGACGACGGCCAACACGACCGACAGATCTACTCGCAGTTCGCCACCACGCACCCCGACCATGTCTTGGCCATAGCCATTCGCCAACTGTCTGCGACGCAGACCGTCTTGGCCGGATCCCTGCCCACGCCGCACGATGCGGCCAACTCGATTGATCTCCACGGGCATAAGTGGCTATCTGCGCCCGACGGTGCGGGACTATGGCGGCTGCTGCACGATGCAGATCTGATCTAAAAGTCCGTCTGCCGGCAGATGATGCGACGGCTAACCGGCCGACCTTGGCTGCATCGCGATGCCTGAACCCTTATGTCAGCCACGGACACCCCAAGCGCGCTCGCGCCGCTGCTGACCCTGTTTCGTCCGCGCCTGAGTCGTCCGCGTGGCCCTTCAACTCGTCAACTGTCCTCGTCACCGGGCGTCCAGAGTCTAGGAAGACTGGCGACTCAGAATCGCAACCCGCACAGGACAACAATCGCGGGCGCCTGTCTTGAGGACGAAGTCATCGGCTGCTCGACTGGAATGCATCGATGTCTTTGCGAAGGTCGGCTGCGTCCTCGCCGAGGTCCGCGATGATCCGCTCCAGCCTGGCGCGTTCGGCTGGGTGCGCCGACCAGTAGCCGGGCGGCGCCTTGAGCACAGCCACCAGAACATCGCCGGGGTAGTAGTCCCCCTCGACGAGCGGATCGTGCGCGAACAGGTCGATAGCGCGCGGGATTAGCACCTCCAGGCCGACCTTCTGGGCGATGAGGACCCGCAGATCCTCAGGCGCCAGCTCTCGCAATGGCTTGCGGCGTAGGTCGTAGACGGTCGTCATCAGTTTGGTGGCGTCCGGCGGCGGTGCCCCCCAGACCTCGTCCTCGACCTGCTCGATCGACAGGCCGTCCGGCGCCTGCTCGTTGGACATCCCGAGCTTCCTTCGTCTCGCATCTGGAATGTATTGGAGCCAATCATATTAGGGACGTGGCACGAACCCCTCGGAATGGTCAAGCAGCCTGCTCGCCTCGGAGAGCTCGGCCTGCCGCGTGGCCCGTTCAGCGTCCGAGAGCCGGGTGTCGCCGAGCTCGCGCTGTAGTTGCCTGATCCGGTTGAGCAGTCCGCGCTGTGCGTTCTGCACCTCGTCCACGTGATCGAAGGGCTGCCCATTCGGTTTCCTGGCAACGACTTCGCCATTGAGCTCACGGCGGGCGGCGTCCAGATCGCGCTCGGTGAGGTGTTCCTTGAGCCGGTCGGTCTTGGTGCCTGACTTCCCGCCGAGGTCACCGGACTCCTCGCGTTGCAGCGGTTCGACCCGGTCGTCGGTGGCGGCGTGATGCAGGATGTCGCCGGTGGCGGCCACGACCATAGTGGCGCCGGCCGCCATCCCAGCCGCCGAGACCACGTTGAGCGGTACGCCTGCGACGGCGCCGACACCGGTGGCGTCCAGTGCCACGCCGAGGCCCTCGCCGCCTGCGCTGACCCCGGCCAGCAGCGCCCCACCGGCGGCCAGCGCCACATCTCCCGGGTGGTGCAAGATGGCGTTGCCAACCGACGCGAGCGCATTGACCGTACCCATCCCGAAGTCCACCAGTGCGTCGCCCAGCTTGGACCAGAATCCCGGCTTGTCCGGCGCCTTGTCGCGGGCCGAGCCAACCGTGCCCTTGGCCGTGTTGCCCGCGCTGTCGAGACGCTCGCGCGCATCGGCCAGCCGCTGGCGAGCGGCGGCACGCTTGCTCTCACCCGGATCGTGGAACGAGATATCCGGCCCACCTCCCGCCGCGGCCTGCTCCCGCACGGCGCGATCGTGCTGCGCGCGGGCGTTGGCCGTCTCGGTCTGCGCCTCGTTCCACAGCCGGATCGCCTCGGCAGCTTCACCCTGAGCCCAGATGAGCGAGTTGGCATACGCATCCAGGGCATTGGCGGCCTGGTGGAAACAGTCGCCCGCCTCCGTCCACTTGCGAGGTTCGCCATCGAACCTATCGCGGAACTGGTCGGCCGCGTCGCCCGTCCAACCATCGTTGGTGTCGATACGGGCCAGCCCTTCGCCCGCTTCGCGCAGCGCGTCGCCATACCCGCGCATGGCCCACATGGTGCTGGCGATCGCGCCGGCGTCGCCGGGCACGAGCGCCTTGGGATCCTGTGTCTGTCCCAGCTCTGCCATCAGGGCTCGGCTCCCGGATCGGTCCCAGTTGCCTGACTGACGATCCCGTCTAGCCGCTCCGCCGATACCCGATCAACATGCGAGTAGGCGTTCACGCAAACGATGAGCCGGTCGATGATCTCCTGTCCGTCCTTGGCGAGGTGGGTGACCCCGATGTTCCAGCGGTCGCAAAAGTCGGCGACCGTGTCGGCCAGGCCACCGTGACCGAACGCCGACTTATCGGCGTCGATGTCGCTGACCTGCTTGGTCGCCATGGCGTTGAGAGTGTCCAGGATGCCCTCGGCAGCCTTGCGCAAAGCGTTCAAATCAACGCTGAACCCGTCCGCCATAGCAGTGAAGGGTAACCCAATGACTGTGTATTCATGAATACACTCGGACGTCCTACACCGGCTCGATCGCATTCTCCCAGGACCCGCCGTCAGCGAAGTTGCGTACTCGACTGCGTCCCCAGCAGCGACCAGGCGACGACCGTCACCGATATGAATGACTCAAGTGTGGCAAGTCGCGAAAACGCCCCGACTGATCGCGAGCGAGCCACGATCTCAACAACCAACCCTGCCCGGACCACGGTCATACCATCAGCTTCTACTAAGCCGACGAATGAAGTCTGGGTTCAGTCCAGACACGGCCAGATGCCGGGGCCGGCGGTCGGGTCGGTGAAGACCGTTCCGTTCGGTCTGGGTGCGCCGTGGGCCCGTATGACGGCCCGTTGGTTGGCGATCATTTGGCGGCCCAGGTCATGGGTGATGCGTTGGACGTTGGTCACCCGGTGCCCCTTGACCGTGATCTCGCTTGGCGGCGGTGGTGCGCCCTGCTGCGCGGCGTCGTATGCGGCGCTTACCCATTCAGCTCGCGCCGCCAGCTCCGCTACCGGGTGGCCCCCGCCGTACAGCGAGGCGTAGAGGTCCCTCTCCAGCGTGATCGCTTCGGCCTCCCAGTGCGCCGGCTGGGTCTCATCGATACCGGCACGGCGGTACGCCGCAGCGGCCAGGGCTCGCGCGGCCAGCCCCCACATGCCGGCTGCCACGTCGGCGAACGGTAGGTCGTGCGGATCGAACTCGTAGGCCCGAGGGGCGGGTATCACCGGGAAGCCGAACGCGCGCACCACCTCGAAGACCTGATCGACCCGGTCAAGGTAGGGGCCGTCGGAGTCGTCACGCCATTCGAGCAGGTACCGCAGAGCGCGGCCCAGCCGTGCCTGCGACAGTGTCAGACCGGCGCCGGCAGCCCAGCCGACGATCTGCGCCTGCAGGCTGTCCATCGTGCCGCCGGCTGGCACGCTGGGCCGGTGCAGCATCCCGCAGTTCACCTCCGCGGGGTCTGGCAGGTGTCCCGACCATGTGGCGGTATCGGCGGCCGTGCCGTGAAATTGCGCCCCGTGAATTTGGGTGCAGACATCGGCCACATAGGCGGCAAACACCGGTGCCTTCCACGATCGGGCAGCCTCGCCGACAGCCTGCTCCAGGTCGGGCGGGTCGTCCCCGCCAGAGGTCTCCAGAACCTGCCAGCCACCACCGAGCTCACGCAGCCGCCGGTGCCGAAACCCGATCGCCTCGATGCCCGGCAAACGGCTCATCACGACCTCTGCCCGGGTCATCACCACCGTGCCGTAGTAGCTCACGCCCAGCCACCGTACCGGATGCGATCGTCAGCTGCTCCCCGTCCTGAGGGATCCAACCTCATACGGGATTGACGAGCAACCGGAGCCTGACCTGGTAGTTGTGTTCTGCATGCCCGATGACCTCACCGGTCACCCACGAGGTCCGGAAGTACTGTTCCCGCCGGCATACCCGTGATCTCCGCCAAACCCAAGGCATCTGGGACGCCATCGATGACGCCATCAATGTCGACGAACACGCCCAATGGCTGCCGGCCAACGACCCTGCCCGACGCCCTGGTCCCACACGGCACTCTGCGCACGGAATCTGCGCACGGTCGCGGACCACGCATCAACCTGATTCGCCGCCGAGACGACATCCTCGCCCGGCCAGAGATAGCCCGTCACCGCTCCTTTCCAAGACGCTCAAAACAGATCCACATCACCGAAAACGATTACCGCCGAGGACATCTCGTTGAGAATCCGCCGTCGGCGACAGAGGCGCTCGCATGCAAGATCCCCGTCTTGACGATCGAGATCGCCTTTCTCAGTCGCCGAGCGTTATTCGGAGAGCGATGGCCAGATCTCAAAACGGAACGTTCATCGGTCATGATCTCAGCCTGTCCGGATCGGTCGCCAAGCGTTCCACCAAGAAACGACGCTGTTCAGCACCCGATGGGTGAAGCTTTGTAGGCGGGCCACCCGCGGTAGCGCTTTGCGGGTGAGAACGCCGGGGCGGTCTACGACGTTCCTGACCGCCAAAGCCACTCGGGGGGCCGTGTCATCGAGGCGGGTACCGGATCGCCGAACGGGCTGGTGTACATGAGGATTGATACCGTCTAGCATTCTCGATCTGCGAGCGCTGGCCGTTCCAGGCTGAACGCTCACGCTGCAGAATCCTTGCAAGTTGGCGTCAGAAGTGCCTGGGTTGTTGTGTTAGGCCGTCTTGCTGGGCCGCCCGTGTGTGGACTCGGTGGAAGCCTTCAGGCGCAACCGGTTTATTGTGTCGGCCAACTGTGGCGCCTCGACCGCGTGGGCGATGTGCTCGCCTTGGGCCGCGTCGTAGCCCATGGCGGCCAGGGTGGTTCGCTGAGCGATGGTCTCCACACCCGTGGCGGCGACCTTGAGGCCCAACGTCCGGCCGATGTCCACGACAGCGCGGGCGATCGCGGCGGCCGCCGGCGAATCTTCCAGCCGCGCGACGACGGATCCGTCCAATCTCAGCTCGTTGACGGGTACTTTCGCCATGACCGTCAGCGACGATGTGGCGGTGCCGACGCAGATGGATACGCTGACGCCCAGCTCGGACAGTTCGCGCAGGACGGAATCGGCGATCTCCGACGGGGAAGCCATTGCCGTCTCCGTGATCTGAAGGATCAGGCGCTGCGCAGCTACGTTGTGGTTGCGTAGCATAGTGGCCACATCGGCGGGAAGGTCGACGTCCAGCAGGCTGGGCGACGGCACAGCGATCGCGACAGGCAGGGAGGCTTTTTCCCTGTCCCACCGAGACATCGTCGCCAGCGCGCTATCGATCATCCAGCGGACCAACGGTGGCAACAGGCTGGTCGACTCCACGGCCGCCATGAAGTGATGCGCCCCCAGCAGTCCTCGCCTCGGATGCGACCAGTGGACTTGCGCCTCGACCGTCTTGGGAAGCCCAGTATGAAGGTCCACCAGCGGCTGGTAGAACAGTTCCAGCTGATCTTGCGTAAGCGCCTGCCTGAGTTCGGCTCCAAGCGAGAGCGAGTCAACCGAGAGTGTGTCGTGACGGTGACGGTATTCCACGACCCGATCACCGGACTCTTTCGCACGACGCAGCGCGACGTCAGCCCGTCGCAGCAACTCGACGATGTCGGTTGCGCCCGACGCAGCGACCGCGACGCCCGCCTTGGCCTCCAGCGCTAATCCAATCCCCACCACCTCCACCGGTTCGGCGAGTAGGGTGGTCAGGTCGTGTGCCGTTCTGGTCGCCAGTGCCCGATCGTCGCCCAGCCCGATCAGCAGCAGAGCAAACTCGTCGTCTCCTACCCTCGCGACACAACTGACATTGGCCGCGTGGTCCAGGCGGTCGGCGAAGACCTTGAGCACGTCGTCTCCGGCAAGACGGCCGAGCACATCGTTAACTTGCCGAAACTCGTCGATGTCTAGAAGGACCACCGCAACGAGCTGTGGTGAGGAAAGAACGCGAAGCAGCTCGCCGGCTTGCCTGCACCACTCCTGCCAGTTCACCAACCCAGTAAGCTCGTCGCGGGTTCGCTGCTCCGCCGGGCTGCGTCGGGTCGCGGCGGCGCGCAGAGCCGATGCCAGCGCGTCGGCAAACGCCGCGAGCTGCAGGTCTTGCCTCCTGTCCAAGCGATGCCCCGGCAAGAGGTACAACGACAGCGTCCCGCTCGCTTCGCCGGCCGGCAGCCGTACCACTGCTTGCGGTCGTGGCAAGGACGTGGGGGACGCGGTGGTGCCGTCGGTGGAGCCCGCCTCCATCCTGTGGATCGCCAGCGTCTGGTCAATGACGATCTCTGCGGCCTGCGCCGCGAACAGCTCCAGTGCCACTTTTAGCCCTTCGCGGACGACGCGATCCTCCTCCGCCTGCTGCAAGCTGCCCACCGCCTTCGCGAATCGGGCCCACGCGCTGCGTTCTAGCATCCGCTGATAGATCAACCACAGCGGCGCTACACCCGCAAGCAGAAGCATCGCCGTCGCGTCGCCCCACCACAGGATCAAGGCGCCGATCGCTGCGGTGGCGGCAAGCCAATGCGTGTACCGTCGGACCAGCCAACCCAAACTCGGGCGTAGCCGACGACGCATCTTCGCGGCCCTCTTAACCTCCTGGAGCTGGCGTTCAACGGCCAGCAGCGGGGCCAGTTCGGATGCCGCAGACTCGCGGTGGTCCGCGAGCAGGCGATCGAGATCTTCATCGGCAGAATCGGGAGCATCGTCGAAGGAGCCGTTCATGACCGCGTCCTCCCTTCTGCTGGCTGATCCACATCGTCGAGCATTTTGCGTAACGCCGCCCGTGCGTGGCGGATATTGGATCGAACGGTAGCCGCCGGTGTATTCATCATCTTGGCAATCTCGGTTGCCGAGAAACCATCGACCACCCAGGCCATGACCCGGCGCTGGGCATCAGGCAACTGACGCAGCACAGAAAGGACTTGGCGTTGCTGCTCGCTCAGCTCGGCCAGATCCTCCGACAACGGGGCCACCTCGCGTACGTTGTTTGCGGCGAGCTCACGTGATTTGCCAATACGGTCGCGTTGCGCTCTGTTGGCCAGGGTCCTCATCGCGGCGATGCGAACCCACGCCGCCGGACTCTCCAGCCTTCGCCAATGCTGAATCGCTTGCAGCATCACCTCCTGCGCGCATTCCTCTGCCTCGTGCCGATCGGCTCCCGTTCTCATGAGGAACAGACAAAGCCGTGGGAACTGCTCCCGAAAGAACTCGTCGAAGCCGGCAGGCACCAGTCACCTTCCGTGCACGTCGCTACTGGAACGGCTGAACCTACCGCCGCCGCGAAACCCCAACTACCAACCACAGGACGAAGATGGCCATGAACAGTACAGCACCCAACGCGGTGATGACGAACGATTGCGTGGCGATATAGATACCTGCCAGGGCTGCGGCCGACGCTTGCACCACCACCGTCATACCGGCGGTATTCGGCTGATTCTCGTCGCTATCGTGCATTTATCCTCCCAGCTGGACCGTCTTGATGAGAGGGCGATGAGCGAGCCGAACCGTGCAACCGGGCCGGCACGTCCCAGGTCCACCCACGATGTTTCACGCCGGTGATTGCGTCCAGTTTCTCCACCGCCAGGGCGAACGGCTGATCAGCTGCTTGACCTTGAGATCCGATTGGGCGATGTCATCGGCGCACGAGCGCGGGATCGTTAATCAGGTTGTCATGCACGCGACAAAGACGAGAGCCACAAGCCGCCTGAGATCAAGGAGGTGGACGCGTTGGGCCTGCCAGCACGCCGACCATCGGCCTACGCCAGTCCACGAACGACATTATGAACGACCTTGTCGACCTTCGCGATGGGGTCAAGGCGTTCGTCCTGTCGGTTGATCAGAATATGTGCACAAGTGCCCATGACGTCGAGCGGCAGACATCAACTTGCGTCATCGGCGAAGCGCGAACATAATCGAGGCACAAGATTTAGTTAGCCCAAGTGGCACGCCACCGTGCTACACCCTGGAGCCACCTCGGCGGGCAGCAACAGGCACGGGCAAGGAGTCCAATAGCCCTTTGTGCACTGAGAATTCGGCCGAGAGACGTCTCAGCCACATCGGTCTCTACACACCGGTCGAGCTGAGCCCTTGGCGACCAACTCGACCAGATAGAGATCGAGTTGTGAGGCACAGATGGATTTCTCCGCTGTCGGCCAGGATGTGGCCAGAGCAATAGCCGCCGTTGGCGTATCCGTCATCGCAGCGTGCGTGGTGATCGCAATCCTGGCGCTACGCGGAACCACCCCTGAGCAACGCGTAGCGATACTTAAGGCCCTACCAGCGGTGTTCCGGTCGCTTCCTGGAATGGGCATATTCGGTGGGCGTGACAGAGGGAATGGCCTATGAACCAGGACCAAAGAAATGGTTCATCAGGCCACCGGCAGGGATCACAACGAGGACGACAAGAACCCAGCGCCAAATGTGCTCTGGGCCTTGCTGGCGGTGCCTCCCCCTCTCACGCGTCGGCAGGCACGTCGCATGTCTGCCGGGGTTGCGGGCAGACGTTCACCCGCGCCGCCAATCTCGCGATACATGTGAACCGTTTCGGCACTGCAGCACACCAGCGTCCTGCCCGGCGTGGCGCGGCACTTATCGCCGACCCGGCACCGCAAGACGCGCAGCGGCAAGACGCGCAGCGGCAAGACGCGCAGCGGCAAGACGCGGCACACGAAACGGCGTCAGTTCCGGCACAACAGGCACCAACAGCGCCCGCAAGCGAGGAGGTCGCGTCTCAATCGACGTCCGTATCGGACACCGTGTGAACGTGTCCGGAACGGAAAAACCTGAGGTTGACAAGCCGGCAGGTGCCAGTGTCGGTGTGTCGTCCGATCATTGTTGATCATGGCGTTGTTGATCATGTTTGTGCTTGGTCAGCGGGTGGATCGAGACCGGCGAGCTTGGCGCGGACCTGGGCGGCGTTGGGGTGGTCGAGGTCGGAGAGGATGGTCAACGCCTCTTGCCAGGCGTCGCGGGCGGCGTGGGGGTTGCCGGTGGTGTGGTGGGTATCGCCAAGATTGGTGAGGGCGGCGGCCTCGTAGTAGCGGTCGCCCACGTCCCGGCTGAGGGTCAGGGCGTGCTGATAGCAGGTGAGGGCCCGGGTGTGCCGGCCGAGGTGGTGGTGGGCGTGGCCGAGGCTGTGCCAGGTGACGGCTTGCCCGTGACGGTCGCCGAGCTGCCGGTACAGGGTGAGGGCCTGCTGGCAGTAGGTGAGGGCCTGCTCGTGTTCGCCGAGCAGGGTGTGGTTCCAGCCGATCGAATTGAGGGCCTGGGCCTGCCCGGCCTGGTAGCCGATGGCCTGGCACAGGTGTAGGGCCTGCCAGGCGTGGTGCAGGGCCTGCGCGAACTGCCCCCTCTGCCCCGACAGGTAGCCCAGGCTGAGGTGGGTGTGGGCTTGCTGCATCTGGTTGTCGGTGCGGGCGTCCAGGTCCAGGGCGTGACGCAGCTCGGTGTGTGCTTCGTCGAGGCGCCCCAGCTGCATGTAGGCGCTGGCGACGTTGTGGTGACTGCGGGCCTGGGCGGTGATGTCGGCCAGCCGCTGCGCGGCGGCCGCCGACGTCCGCCCGACGGCCATCAGGTCGTGCCAGTGCCCCCGCCGGTCGAGGAAGGTTGCCACGGCCCATGCCAGCTGCCAGGTGTGGGTGTCGTAGCCGGTGGCCGCGGCGTGGGCGACCGCGGCCAGCAGCACCGGCCGATGGGCGGCGAACCAGCTCCACGCCCGCGCCTGGTCGCTGAGCTGTTCCGGGGTGACCCCGGCCTGGCGCAGGGCGAGCGGGACCGGGTGGCGGGATGGGTGCAGCAGTCGGTCGCCGGCGTGGGCGGTATGCAGATAGTGGTCCAGGATCCGGCCGGTCGCCTGGTGGCGCTGCTCGTCGGCGTCGATGCTGTCGGCCAGCTGGGTAGCGTAGTCGCGTAGCAGGTCGTGGAAGCTGTACCGGCCGGGGGTGGGCTCGGTGAGCAGGCTGGCCTGGATCAGCTCGGCCAGAAGGGGCCGTACCGCGTCGGGGGGAATGCCGGCGAGGCTGGCCGCGGCCGGGGCGGAGATGTCCGGGCCGGGATGCAGGCCCAGCAGCCGAAACAGCCGAGCCGCAGCCGAGGTCAGCGCCTGGTAGGACCAGGAAAACACCGACCGCACATCGCTGTGCGGGTCGTCACCGGTCAGCGCCTGCCACCGCTGCCCGGCATCGGCCAGCTCACCGGCCAGCACGCGCAGCGCCATCTGGGGCCGGGTGGCGGCGCGGGCGGCGACCAGCGCCAACGCCAGCGGCAGCCGCGCGCACCGGACGATGACCTGCGCGACCGCGTCAGGCTCAGCCGCGACCCGGTGCAGGCCCAAGCGACGAGCCAACAGCTCGTGCGCCTCGGCCGTCGACAGCAGGTCGAGATCGATGGGGTGAGCGCCGTCGGCGGCGACCAGGCCGGATAGCTGATTGCGGCTGGTTACCAGCACCAGGCAGCCCGCTGAGGCGGGCAGCAGCGGGCGGGCCTGGGCGGAGTCCCGGGCGTTGTCCAGCACGATCAGCATCCGTCGCACCGCCATCTGGCTGCGGTACAACGCGACCTGCGCGTCCAGGTCGACCGGGATCCGCTCTGGAGGGACCTGCAGGGCGTCGAGGAAGCGGCGCACAGCCTCGGCGGGGGTCACCACCTGCCCGCCCGGACCGAACCCACGCAGGTCGATATAAAGATGTCCGTCCGGGAACCGGTCGGCCACCTGGTGCGCCCAGTGCACGGCAAGGGCGGTCTTGCCCACCCCGGCGGTGCCGCCGATCGCGGAGATAACCACGGTGGCACCGGTGTCGGTGGGTCCGGGCAGCAGGCTGGTCAGCGTGGCCAGCGTAGCGGCGCGGCCGGCGAAGGGCGCCACTGCCGGGGGCAGCTGCCGCGGTACCACGGGCACTGCCGCGGGGGCACCCGCATCCGGTTGCGGCTCGAGGGTGCCGCGCAGGACTAGCTGGTGTGCCTCTCGCAACTGCGGGCCGGGGTCGGCACCCAGCTGCTCTACGAGCCGTTGCCGCACTGTGGTGTAGCAGGCCAGCGCTTCCGCGGTGTGCCCGGCGGCGTGTAAGGCCCGGACCAGCGCCGCAGCCAACGGCTCCTCCAGCGGGTGATCGGTGAGCAGATGGGTCAGCGGCGTGATCGTGACCACCGGGTTGGCCACGGCAACCTCAGCCTGCGCCCAGGCCACCATGGCATCCAGATGCTCACGCAGGCAGCCTGCCCGCACACTGGCGGCCCAGTCCCCGGCCAGCCCGGCCAGCGGCTGTCCCGCCCACAGCTCAACCGCCTGGCGCAGCAACCAGACCCGCTCGGCGACGGTGTCGCTAAGCCGGGCCCGGGCCACCAGATCACGGAAACGATGCAGATCTACCCGGTCACGATCGGCTGTCAGCGCGTACCCATCAAAGCGGCGCACCACCTCGACCGCATCGAGCACACCGTCGGTGCAGGCACGCAAGCTTTGTCGCAAATGCGCGACGTGGGCCTGCAGCGCCCGGCGCGCCTTGTCCGGGATCGCTGTTCCCCACACCCGATCCAGCAGTACCTCAACCGGCACCGGCCGACCAGCATCTACCGCCAGCGCCGCCAACACCGTGCATCGCTGCGGCGGCCCCATCTCCACCGCCTGCCCGGAGTCGGTCACCACCTCAACCGCACCCAAGAGCCGTATCAGCACCTGTCCCCCTCCACCATCAAACCACGCAAAGGCACAACTACATATCGACAACAATTCACCAACTCGTGCGCCCCACGCTCAAGAGCATGACGACCGTGCGCTCGCAGACCCGGCCAACCAACGATGATCGATGTCCCCGCTCCGCCACTGCCGCGTTCGACGACACACCAGATGCGATGAGCGGTCGCCAGTTGCCGACCTAGGTGGCCGAGTTTGTCTTGGCTGAAGGAGGAAATCATCATGATCCGTCGCCGACTCGCGCTCAGGGTGCTGGCGGTACTGCTCGGTGCGGTGGGTGCCACCGTGGTGCCCAGCTCCGCTCAGGCGGTACCCAATCCGGTACCGCCGTGGAGCGGGCACGTCTACAACGGCCAGAGCCCACACTGCCTGGATGCCAGCACGCCGAACGTCAAACTGCGGACCTGCGACAACACGTCGTACCAGCAGTGGTTAAAGCCCGCCAGGTTCCAGCCCAACTCAATCACCACCGGCGGCCGCTGCCTAGACGACGGCGCCGGCACCAACGGCTACCCCGTCAAGGTGGCCACATGCGACTTCAACAATGTGCACCAGAAGTGGTACTACAACGCCGACTTCACGATCGTGAACGCGGCCAGCGGCCGGTGCCTCGATGCCGACCTAGGCACCATCAACCAGGAGGGCACCAAGGTGCAGGTCTGGGACTGCGCGGGTGGGGCCAACCAGCAGTGGTACTTCGAGTTCACGCCGGCGGACGGCTGACCGCCGGCGCACCGGCACGGCCCGGGTCCTGATCCCGCCGTACCCCGTGATTTCCGTCGATCCGGTGGGCGGGTCCCCCGTCAATGACATCCACTGAGGAGGACACGATGATCCGTCGCAAACTCGCACTCGGGGCGCTGGCAGTACTGCTCGGCGCGGTCGGCGCCGCCGTCGCGGCAAGCCCCGCCCAGGCGATCCTTCCGACTTGGAATGGTCACATCTACAACGTCCAGAGCCCGCGCTGCCTTGACAGCAGCACGCCGACCGCCGTCACGATGCGGACCTGCCTCAATGCGCCGTACCAGAAGTGGGCCATGTTCTCCACGGTCAGTCCCTCCCACATCTCCAGCAACAATGCCAGCAACTGCCTGGACGAGGGCTCCGGCGCCAATGGCAGCGTCGCCAGAATGGTCACGTGCGTGAACAACCTGCACCAGAAGTGGATCTACAGCCAGGTCAACTTCACGCTCGTCAACGCCGCCAGCGGCCGCTGCCTCGACGCCGACCTGGGCACCATCAACCAGGAGGGCACCAAGGTGCAGGTTTGGGACTGCGGGGGCGGGGACAACCAAATCTGGTTCTTCGAAAACGGCCCATGAGTTGGCGTCCTTAACCCCTATGCAAGTCGTGGGCGCCGCCGCCGTGTCGGCGGTGGCGCCCACGACGTCGCGGCCTCAGCGGCCGCTGCTTTCCTCCCAGGCCCAGCGCGGCAGCAGCAACGCCGCCGCGAACGTGGCCACCAGCAGTCCCACCTCCAGCCCCAGCACCGCCCGCATGGCGTGGGCGAAGCTGGCCGGCTCCGCGCCGCACGGACCGAAGTAGACCAAGTCAAAGAAGACGGTACCCATCCAGCGCGATGCCCAGCGCGCCGCCGAGCCGCTGGATCGCGGTGAGAGTGGCGGAGGCCGAACCCGCACCGGACGTAGATCGCGATCGCTGGCGTCTCAAAAGACAAACGGTACGCGCCTCGCTCGACCAGACGGCGAGCGGCCTGCCACTGTCCAAACGCGACAGCATCATCCAGCGGTGTACCACCGGCGATGACCGCACCGTCGGCTTCGATCTCCGCCCCGGCGTCCAGCAGCGCGTCGAGGGCGTCGACGTCGTCACATGAGGCAGCCCAGTGCAACGGAGTTTCGGTGTGCGGTCCGGTGAACCGGGCGTTGACCTCCGCACCCGCCTCGATGAGCAAGGCGATGGTGGCCACAACGTTCGGGTAGTGGCCGGGCCAGTCGGTGGCCACGTGCAACAGGGTGCGGGTCATGCCCCGTGGCCCGACGGTACCGATCGCCGCGACCGCCAACTCAGGATGCTCGGTCAGCAGCTGCCGCAGCTGCGCCGCGTCGCCTTGCTGCACGGCCTGGGTCGCGGCGACCGCGAGCGGGTCGCCGGCGTCGATGAGTCTGTCCATGTCGGTGTCCTTCATCGGATGGTGGTGCGCGGTGGCGGTACCAGAGAAATTTGGGCGTTGCGGGCCAACGTGGAGCACAACCATGTACGCCACGAGCATCTGGTCATCCCGGCGATCCAGACCGAGCCGGTCCCCCGCGTCGCGGAAGACGAACGCTTGCCGTCGACGACCTGGGTTACGCCGACGACGGCATCATTCACGTCACCGCCCGCTACGGCTGCATGGAGACGCCGAACATCCCCGCTGTCTTGCGCAGGTTGAACGGGGCGCAGACGGAAGGCGACCTGGATCTCGACGGGGCGTCCTACTTCCTGTCGAAGATAGAACTGCGGTCCGGCCGGGAACCCACGATGGCACCCTGGCGCAAACGATTGTTCATTGCCACCTCCCACATCACCGCCGACGCCGCTGACGCCTTCAGCTTGCCCCGCGACTGCACCGTCATCATGGGTTCGCGCATCGACGTGTAAGGCCGCTATGCCGTAGCGTCGTCCGCTTCTTCGGCAAGCTCGCTCAACATGTGGGCGGCGTCGCGGTTGCCGCCGGCCGCCAGCCGCCACAGCTTTTCGACGTCTCCGCGCTCCCCCGCCAGCCCGATGAGCACGTCCACCGCGTCCGTGCTGCCCGCCTAGGCCAGGCGGCGCAGCTCATCAAGATCGCCGCGCTCGCCCGCCAGCTCTACCAGCTGGCCGATCGCGTCCTGGTCGCCGTTGGCGGCCCGCATCCGCAGCTCGTCAAGCTCATCCATGCCGCACCCCAACGGTGGCAAGGAGGCTCTGCTTCGTAGATCTTTCAGGAGACGGAGACACGGTGTCGTCGTCGATCTCTGATGAATCCTTGTAGGCCACGGACAATAACCAGCCCGCTCAGGACGGGCAGTACGCAAGTGGCAACAACCAGGAGAGCCAAAGACCACCAGTGACGTGGGATAGGCAGGTACCACAACAGGATGACTGACCCGATGGATACGGCAAGAACCACCAGGCCAGCCACGGTCGCGATGACCAGTTTGCGTACCGATCCACCCATGCAGCCAAGTCAACCACAAGGACTCATGGAAGTCGACCTTCCGCATATTTCTCAGCCGATGTGTACCCGTGGACGCAGCGGGCCGGATATGTTGCGGCGCCGGATCTCCCGGGTACCCCGTTGGAGATGGCCTCGGCACCGGTCAGCGCGGTACATCCGGATGAGAATGCCCGCAGGGCAAGGAAAGCCACCCCCAACCCGGCCAGGCCCACCTGCTCAGGCTGGACTTGCCACGCAGCACTTTCGGCCACCGGCGGATCACCGAACAGCGTCTGTCCAAAACCGACAGTAATAAGAACCAAAACCCCTAAGAGGGCATCTGGAAACTCGGTGAGTGTTGGTAACGATTCCGCTGTCGGGCGGCGTGTAACCGGTTGATAGAGCGGAGCTCCTGGTAGATCAGTGGTTGTCTACGCCTCCGATCCCGGCC
>Ga0075418_10003363_pt1 | contig 18263 bp, 12 predicted proteins | sample SoiMetdeltSBSDD2_FD_81776 | JGI IMG/M metagenome (GOLD analysis project Ga0075418, IMG submission 81776) | Bulk soil microbial communities from a Populus tree surrounding site in Tennessee, USA - Soil MetaG P. deltoides SBSDD2 | ecosystem: Environmental > Terrestrial > Soil > Tree plantation... | reverse complement strand
GTTCCCGCCGATATAGCGGAAGCGCTGGCCCGGGCCGGGTCACGGCTGGGCCGATTCGGGAATCGTCTGTCCTGGCACGAGGAGGTCGGCTCGACCAACGACGTTGCCATCGCCGCCGCCGAAGCAGCCGTGCCCGAGGGGTTCGTGGTCGCGGCAAACGCCCAATCACAAGGACGCGGACGCGTTGGCCGAAGCTGGTCGTCGCCGCCAGGCGCCGGGCTATATGTCTCCGTCGTGCTGCACCCCGCCGGATCAGCTCTTCGACTGCTCACGATCGCGGCTGGCGCCGCCATCGCGGAAGGCGTTCATGCAGCGTCGGGGCTCGACACATGCGTCAAATGGCCGAATGACGTGTATGTCGGTTCGCGCAAGCTGGCAGGCATTCTTGCGGAAGCGGGCTCGTCGGCGGGCGCCGTGCATTATGTCGTGCTCGGTTTCGGCATCAACGTACGCCGCGCCGCGTACCCGCCGGAGGTGGCCGCACGCGCGACGTCCATCGAGAGCGAGCTTGGCCGCGATGTAGACAGGGGACTCGTGCTGGCCGAATGTCTGGCGGCGCTGTCGAATCGATACGGCATGCTTCAGAGCGGCGCGGCTGACGACGTGATTGCCGCTTGGAGAAAGCGTGCCGCGCTGCATATGGGTCGGACGGTGGAGTGGGATGTCGATGGCGGATCCCGCCAGGGCCGCGCAGAGGACATCGACGCGACGGGCGCGCTGCTGGTGCGCGTGGAGGATCAGATGGTACGTGTAATCTCTGGTGAAGTCCGCTGGCTGGCCTGATGGAAAATCCCGAATCCCAAATCCCAAATCCCAAGTCCCAAAACGCAGAGACCGCGGAAGATTATTGCCGGCATCTCGAGAACTATCTGTGCCGCAAGAATGACGGTCACCTTATTCGAATCGTCGGCCCTGCATTCGAACAAGTCTGCGGCTGGGCGGCGCGCGGGATTCCGCTGAAGCTCGCGATGCGCGGCATCGACCGGTATTTCGAGCGTTACTACGCCAAAGGCCCTCGGCGGCGGCCGGTGCGCATCGAGTTCTGCGAGGCCGACGTGCTTGACGTGTTCGACGAGTGGAAAAGATCGGTTGGTGTGAGTGCTGCTGCCGTCCCGGGATTCGGGATTCGGGATTCGGGATTCGGCCGCGCGGACGATTCGAGCGGCGCGGACCTTTCAGGTCCGCGATCAAGCCTGCCTGCACACCTCGAACGCGTCATTGCTCGTTTGACGACGTTGCGCGCGGGGAATGATCGGTCGCTCGATCCGTTGCTCGAGGAAATCGTGCGGGAACTGGATGCGGCGCGAGCGAGAGCGAAGAGCATTCGCGGTGACGCGCGCGACGCGTTGATCGAGCGGCTCCGCCAGCTTGATGCGACCCTCATCGACGGGCTGAGACGCGAGAGCGACGACAGCACGCTTCGACAGCTCGCCGCCGAAGCAGATGAAGAGCTGGAGCCGTTCCGCGTGCGAATGCCGGCGGATGCATATCAGCACGCGCATCGGGCCTGCGTCGATCGACTGCTCCGTGAACGAACGGGATTGCCGACGATTTCCTACGAGTAGTGCCTGATTCGCTCCTCACACTGGATGTTGCGAAGCCGACCGCAGGAGGCCGGATGCTGGCGCGCCACAACGGCCAGGTCGTGCTCGTGTGGGGCGCCATTCCGGGTGAGCGGATCCGGGCACGAATCGAGCGCTCAGGCAAGGGCGTATTGTTCGCGGAGACGGTCGAGGTCCTTGCCGCCTCGCCGGATCGGCGCGCCGGGCTTACCGACTGGCGATGCGGCGGCAACGTGCTCGCACACGTCGGTTACGAGCGGCAGCTTCAGATCAAGACCGAGATCATCCGGGACGCGTTCGCGCGCATCGGCCGCCTGCCACTGGAGACATCGCCCGTCGTCATCGCTTCGCCCGAGGATGGGTATCGCATGCGCGCGCGAGTCCATGTGCGCGGCGGCCGCATCGGGTTTGTACGCGAGGGGAGTCACGAAATCTGTGCCGTGGCGCCGACCAGGCAGATGCTGTCCGAGACCGTCGGGTGGATCGATGAGGTCGAGGCGCGACTGCACGACGATCGACTGCGAGGTCTCTCGTCTATCGAAATCGCAGAGAACATCCCGGCGACCGAACGTGCATGTCACCTGGAACTCGAGCCGGGAACTGACGCACGCCCGTTTGCCGCGCTGGCGACCGATGCGACGACCGGTCTCTCTGCGCAGGTCCTCGATCGTCGAGGCGTTGAGACGCTCGCGGGCGTGCCGGTCGTGTACGACTCGATCGGCTCTCTGGTATTGAAACGTGACGTCCGCGCGTTCTTCCAGGGCAATCGCTTTCTCCTTGAACCGCTCGTCCGGCATGTCCTCGATCTTGCGCGCGAAAGCGGGCCCGGGCCCGTGACCGATCTCTATGCGGGCGTCGGGCTCTTCGGCCTGTCATTAGCCGCGGCGGGTCGAGAAGACATCACGCTGGTTGAAGGCGATCCCGTCAGCGCGCGGGATCTCGAGGAGAACGCACGTCCATTCGTGGAGCGCGCGCGGGTGAAACGGTCGAGCGTCGAGGACTTTCTTCGCCACAGTCAGGCGGCGTCTGCCGCTACTCTGATCGTCGATCCTCCGCGGACGGGAATGTCGCGCGAGGCGGTGCAAGGTATCCTGCGAGTGAAGCCGGGGCGTGTGCTCTATGTATCGTGCGACGTAGCGACGCTGGCGCGCGATGTCCGCGCGCTGGTTGATGCCGGCTACGCGTTGGAGCAGATCAGCGGTTTCGACCTGTTCCCCAACACCGCGCATGTTGAGTCCGTGTGTCTGCTTCGCCGAGAGGTCGACGCTCGATGAGCCGTCTTATCGGTTGCAGGCCTGCACGAAGGCTTCAAACAGCGCGCGGAATTCTCCGGTTCGCCAGAAGTTCTCCGGATGCCATTGCACGCCGAGCACGAAGCGGCGGTTCGGGTCCTCGAGCGCTTCGATCACGCCGTCAGGAGCCGTCGCAGAGACGGCGAGCCCTTCGCCGACGTCCTTGGGTGCCTGGTGATGACGGCTGTTTACCGCGCAGGAATCGGCATCCTCGAGGCGCTCGCGCAGGGTGCGCTCGAGCAGGCTGTCGGATGTCAGCCACACGTCATGTGCGATTGCGAAGCGCGGCTCCTTGACGCGATGCTCGACCGTCGTCCCGACTTCATCGGGAATGTCCTGAATGAGCGTGCCGCCCCTCGCCACGTTGAGCACCTGAATCCCACGGCAGATCGCAAAGAGCGGCAGGTTGGCCTCGACGGCGCGCCGCAACAGCTCCATCTCGTATTCGTCCCGCCCGGGCTCCGCGGGATCGAACGTCGGGTGCGGAGTGGCGCCGTAGAGCGACGGCTGCACGTCGCCGCCGCCGGTCAATAGCACGCCGTCCACCCCGGCAATCACGTCTGTCGGCCTATCGGTCGCGCGGTCCAGCACGCGCACGTCGCCGCCGGCCCGTCGCACGGACTCTTCGTAGTCGGGCAGCTTGCTGCACTGCGCAATCGCGATTATCGGCATCGGTAACATTGTGCCTTGGTACCCGCATTGCTGCGCGATCAGATGCCCGCGCCTCGGAAGGGGGCCGACGCGACTGCAAGTAAGTTCGACTCAATGAATAGAGCTTCGAAAGCTTCAACGCACGCAACACTTAGGCGACGTGCCTGCATCGCGCGTGCGTGTACACGCATGTTCACCCCACTGTGCCACTTTGTTGCGGCTGGGGCGGTTCTGCTCGTCGTTGCTGTCTTGCCCTCGCCTGCGGCAGCCCAGAGCTTTTCATACGAGTCTTCGGCTGCCGTCGCCGATTTCGACGCGGACGGCCGGCCCGACGTGGCTGTTTCCAACCACATCGGCCAGAGCGGCGCCGCCTACCGAATCGAGTTTCAGCTGTCGAACGGAGGTCGCGAGTCCTTTTCGTTCGCGTCGGTGGAGTTTGCGCTCAATGTGGCAGCCGTCGACGTTGATAACGATCACGACCTCGACCTCGTCGTGACGGCGCTGCTGAGCCGCGACGTGGTTGGGGTATGGCTGAATGATGGCCAGGGCCATTTCAGGCCAGGCGATCCAGATGCGTTCCCGTCCGACCTTGCCGCGCTCTCCACCGGCACCATGACCGGGTGCCCACCGCAATTTGCGGTCGCGGCGCCTACGCCTCGTCGTTTCGCAGCATCGCCGTCTTCGACACTGACGATTGCGTTCGTTGCGGTCGTCACTCACGTGCGGCCGCCCGCAATCGATACATCGAATTGTTTTCTCCTCTCCTGCCTTTCTCCTCGAGCCCCACCTTCTCACGTCTGAGCTCCGTGTCTCGTAGTTAGGCCACCGCGCAAGCGGTGTGGATCGTTCAACACAGGAGTCATTCGTGAAGCAGCTCTGTCGGCTGACAGTCGTCGCCTGCGTCGTGCTCTGGACGTTACCGTGTGAGGCGCAGGACGCTGGGCCAGCGGCGTCGCAATCATCCTCTGGATTGCAAGCGCTGAGCATCGACGAGGCGGTTCGGGCCGCTGTCGATCACAATCTCAACCTCCTGGCGGCGCGCGCGAATCTCACGCTCGCTGAGGCGCAGATGATGACGGCGCGGCTGCGGCCCAACCCTGTCATATCAGCGAGCGCCGACAGCCTGGATTGGCTGGGCACCCGGTTTACCGAGGCGAATGGCCTCGGACCATCGCAGTTCGCGTTTCGAGTGGACGTGCCGTTCGAGCGCAGCGGCAAGCGAGAGCTCCGCATGCAGACGGCATCGTTCGAGAAGCAAATCGCCGAGGCGGAGTTCGCCGACGCCGTGCGGCGGCTGCGGCTCGACGTGATGGTCGCGTGTATCGATCTCCTCGAGGCCAAGGCGAAACTGCAGCTTGCCCGGGACAACCTGAACACGTTCGAGCAGCTCGTGCAGGTCAATCAGCGGCGGCTCACAAGCGGCGCGATCCCGCCGGTGGAACTGACGCGCGTTCGCGTCGCGATGCTGCAATACCGAAACACCGAGCGCGCCGCGGAGCTCGCATTCGTGCAGGCGCGCGTTCGCCTGATGCCGTTGATCGGCAGGACGGTCGATCAGACGCTGGTCGACATCGATGGTGACCTTTCGATCGTGCCCGCCGCCACTCCGCCAAGCCTGGCGACGCTGCAGCAGCTCGCGCGGCAGTCGCGTCCGGACCTCCGGGCGATCCGCCACGAACAAGCGCGATCGCAGGCGGACCTGAAACTCCAGCTCGCACAGGGCAAGGTCGATTACACGCTCGGCGTCGCCTTCGAGCGCCAGCGCGGCGTGCTCGGGAGTGGCAACGCCATCGGGGCGTTCTTCAGCGTGCCGCTTCCGATCTTCAATCGCAACCAGGGAGAAATCGCCCGCGCCGAGGCGCAGCAGGACAAGTCGAACACGTCAACCGCGGCGCTCGAGACCGACGTCTCCGGGGAGGTGACCGCTGCGTATCAGGAGTTCGAAACCGCTCGGCGCGTGCTTCAGGACATCGAAGCCGATCTGCTGACGCCGTCGCGCGAAGCGCGCGAGACCACCGCGTATGTCTATCAGGCAGGCGCGACCTCGCTGCTCGACGTGCTCGATGCGCAGCGCGCCTTCAACGACACGATGGAAACGTATTACACGGCCCAGGCAGATTACCGCCGCGCGGAGATCAAGCTGATGACCATGGCCGGTCAGGAGGTTATGCCATGAAGGCGATTGCAGTGGGTGCGGCGCTCGTCGCCGCGATTCTCGTCGCGGGTTGTCATGCGCGCGAGGTCGACGCAACGACAACCGCGCCGCAGAAGGGCGCCGCGCCGCCGCAGCCGCCGACAGGCGTCGTCGAGCTACCGCCCGAGAGCCTGATGCACATCAAGGTCGATCAAACACGGGGTACCGATGGTCCGCAGGCACTCACGGCAACCGGCAAGGTGCAGTTTGCGGAGGACCGCATCGCGCGCATCCTTCCACCTGTCAGTGGTCAGGTGCAGCAGTTGAGGGTGCAGGTCGGCGATGCCGTTCATGCCGGCGAGGTCCTCTTCATGCTGAACAGCCGCGACGTCGCCGCCGCGTTTGCCGAGCACATCTCCGCGCACCGCGATCTCGATCTGGCCCAGAAGACGTTCGCGATGACGCAGGATCTGTTCGACCACCAGGCCGCGTCGAGGATTTCGCTGCAGCAGGCGGAGAATGACGTCGCCAAACAAACGGCGCGCCTGCAGCAGGACGAGCAGGTCCTCCGCGTGCTCGGCGTCGACATGCCCGAGTCGGCAGACGAGTCGGCCATCGCCCCGCGCGTGCCGGTCCGTACACCGATCAACGGTGTCGTCACGGAGCGCGCCGTCACCGATGGTCAGTTCGTCGACACGCAGGCGCAGCCGCTTCTCACCGTTGCGGATCTGTCGACCGTCTGGGTCCTCGCCGACGTTTTCGAGCGAAATCTGCGGGAGATTTCGCTCGGCCAGCGCGCCGAGGTGACGACAACGGCGTATCCGGACGAGCGGTTCACGGCGCGGATCGCGCAGATCGGCAACGTCGTCGATCCCGAGACCCATACCGTCAGCGTGCGATTTCTCGTCACGAACCTCAACGGACGACTCAAGCCTGGCATGTTCGCAACAGCGTCGCTGTATTTGCCGCAGGGGAGCAACGCGCTCACGGTGCCCGCAACCGCCGTGTTCATGGAAGACGGGAAGAGCTACAGCTACGTGCAGACAAGCGACCGGACGTTCGTGCGCCGCAGGATTTCAACGGCTCCCGATAGCGGCAACCGCGTGCGCGTGATGGCGGGCCTGCGGCCCGGCGACCGCATCGTGACCGATGGCGTGCTGCTGCTGCGCCAGGAAGAGGCACAGGGCGCCTCGACTTCGCTCGGGGCAAGCCACCAATGATCCGCCGCATCACGTCGTTCGCGCTCCATCAGCCGCTCTTCATGGGCATGCTGCTCGTGCTGTTCATGGCGGCGGGCGTCGCCGCGTTCAGATCCGTTCCGATCGAGGCGTTTCCGGACGTGACCGATACGCAGGTCACCGTCATCTCGCTGTTTCCGGGCCACGCGCCCGAAGAAGTCGAGAAGCAGATCACGATTCCGATCGAAGTCGGCCTGAGCGGCATCCCGAACTCGGTGCGCATGTTTTCGCACACGCAGTTCGGCTTGTCGTACGTGATTCTCACATTTGACGACAACGCCACCGACTATTTCGCGCGGCAGCAGGTGCTGGAGCGCCTGCAGACGATCGAATTGCCGCCCGGTGTCCAGCCGCAACTCGCGCCGATGTCGACCGCCATCGGCGAGATCTACCGCTATGAGGTCAAAGGCACCGGCGTCACTCCCGCTGACCTGCGCACGGAGCAGGACTGGACGGTCAGCCGCAGCCTGAGGATGGTGCCCGGCGTCGCGGACGTGGTCAGTTTCGGCGGCTTCATCAAGCAATATCAGGTCACCGTCGATACCACGCGCATGAAAGGCTACGGCGTCACGCTGCAGCAGGTGTTCACCGCGCTGGGCCGCGGCAACGCGAACGCCGGCGGGAGTTTTCTCGAACAAGGCGAGCAGCAATACCTGATTCGCGGCATCGGTATGCTTCGGTCACCGGACGACATCGGTCACATCGTCGTCGCCGAGCGCAAGGGGACGCCGCTCCTGATTCGTGACATCGCGACCGTCGAGATCAGCGCAATGCCGCGCCAGGGCATCGTCGGCAAGGACGACAACGACGAGATCGTGTCGGGCATCGTGCTCATGCGGAAAGGCGAGAACCCGTCGGAAGTATTGAACGCGGTCAAGGACCGCGTCTCCAGCCTCAACGCCTCGGTCCTGCCGAAGAACATCCAGATCAGACCGTTCTACGACAGAACCACGCTGATCAACACGACGCTGACGACGGTCTTCCACAACCTGCTGGAGGGCGCGATCCTCGTCACGCTCGTGCTCTACCTGTTCCTCGGGAACTTCAGGAGCGCCGGCATTGTCGCAGTCGTCATTCCTCTCGCGCTGCTCTCGACGTTCATTGGCCTCCGCATCCGTGGCATTCCCGCGAATCTGTTGTCACTCGGCGCGATGGACTTCGGCATCATCGTCGACGGCGCCGTCATCGTGACGGAGAACATCTTCCGCCACCTGTCGGAGGAGCGCACGCGCGGCAAGGAAGATGTGCGGTCGACGATTCTCAAGGCGACAGCTGAAGTCGGGCGCCCGACGCTGTTCTCGATGTTGATCATCATCATCGCGCACATTCCCATCTTCACGCTTCAGCGCCACGAGGGACGCATCTTCGCGCCGATGGCGTACACAGTCGTCTCGGCGCTCATCGGATCGCTGATCTTCTCGCTGACGCTCGTTCCGCTGCTGGCGTTCTTCCTGCTGCGAAAAGGCGTGCCGGAAAAAGAGAACGTGATTGTCCGCGCGTGGAAGGCGGCGTATCGGCCGGCGCTGAACTTCGCGCTGTCACATCGCCTGCTCGTCGTGGTCTCAGCGGTGGCGGCGTTGGCGGCCAGCCTGACGCTGGTGCCGAAGCTTGGAACGGAGTTCCTGCCGGAGCTGAACGAAGGGACACTCTGGATCAACATCATGCTGCCGCCAGGCATCTCCGTGAGCGAGACATCGCGGCAGATGGCCCGGGTGCGCGACATTCTTCGCAGCTTCCCTGAAGTCGTGTCGGTCGTCTCCAAGGCGGGACGTCCCGAGGACGGAACCGACCCGAAGATGATCAACATGGCCGAGGTCTTCGTCGATTTGAAGCCGCAGAGTCAATGGCCAAAGGCTGTGACAAAGGATGGGCTGTACGACGCGATGAACGACAAGCTGTCCGCCGTTCCAGGACTGGCGCCCAGCTTCTCGATGCCGATTCGGGACAACGTGCTCGAGAGCATTTCGCAGATCGACGGGCAGATCGTCATCAAGGTGTTTGGCGACGAGCCGAGCGTGCTCCGGCAGAAGTCGCAGCAGGTGCTCGACGCGATCCAGAACGTCCGCGGCGTGGCGCGCGCGTTCGTCGATCGTGCGGGACAGGTCCCTCAGCTGCAGATTGAGATCGACCGCGCACAGGCGGCGCGCTATGGCCTGAATGTGGCAGATGTCGAAGACGTCATCGAGACCGCGCTCGGTGGCAAACCTGCCACCGAACTGTGGGAAGGCGACAAGCGCTTCGACGTCGTCGTCCGCCTCAGCGATCACGAACGGCGCGACATGCAGACGATCGGATCGGTGCTCATCGACACGCCCGAAGGGTCGCGCATCCCGATCTCGGACGTGGCGAAGGTGTCGATCGGCAGCGGAAGCATGAACATCGCTCGCGAGAACGGCCAGCGCGTCGCCGCCATCGGTGTGTTCATCGAAGGACGCGACATGGGGGGCGTAGTCGGCGAGATGCAGCAGCGCGTAAACGCGACCGTCCAGATGCCGCCCGGCTACTACACGGTCTGGGGCGGAGAGTTCGAGAATCAGCAGCGCGCGATGGCACGGCTCGAACTGATTGTCCCCGTCAGCATCCTGCTGATCTTCGTGCTGCTGTTCAATGCCTTTGGCTCGCTGAGCCAGGCCGCGCTCATCGTTCTGAACCTGCCGCTGGCACTAATCGGGGGCATCGTGGCGCTCTATGTCACGGGCCTCCACCTGAGCGTGTCGGCGGCTATCGGGTTCATTGCGCTCTTCGGGCAGGCCACGCTCAACGGGGTCGTCATGGTGAGCTACTTCAACCAGCTTCGCGCCGCCGGTGCCAGCCCGGTCGATGCCGCGCGTGAAGGCGCGCAGGTTCGCCTGAGAACGGTGCTCATGACAACGCTGCTTGCGATGCTCGGCCTCATGCCGATGGCGCTGTCGCACGCCATCGGGTCGGAGGTGCAGAAGCCCCTGGCGGTCGTCATCATCGGCGGCTTGTTTTCCGCCGCAGCGCTGACACTCATCGTGTTGCCAGTGCTGTACGTGATCTTCGAGGAGGCGCGCGGCAGGGAACCCGTTCTCCTTCCACACCGGGCTGTACCTGACGCGATGCCGAACTCGTAGGGCGAAGGGTGCCGCCGCGGATAGCGGTGGCACGCAGTTTACATCCGCGGTGGCACCTGGACGCCCATCAGATCGAGCGCAGTCATGAGCTGATTGCGCACGTAAAGGACCCCGGCGGCGCGCCACAGCTTCGCGCTCTTGTTCGTCTCGTTGAGCACGGAGGAGCGGCTTGCGGGAAGATTGTAGAACGCGCTAAAGGACTGCGCGAGCGAGAACGCGTATTTCGCCAAAACCGAGAACTCCAGCGTTCGGATCACCTGCTCGACGACCTCGTCCAAACGCGATGCTTCGAGAACCAGCGACCACAGGTCGTGTCCATTGGCGCCATCGAGTTCATCGACAGGAGTTTCGCACGATGCCTTGATGATGGACGCTTCATCGATGCCGTCGCGTTCCTGAAGGTTCTGAAAAATCTTGTTGGCTCGGACGACCGCGTACTGGATGTACGGGCCGCTCTCGCCTTCGAAGCTAAGCGCCTCCTCGAGATCGAACGCAATCACCTTGCCTCGCGAGAACTTGATCATGAAATACCGGACCGCGGCAATCCCAATCATCCGCGCGATGCGCTCGCGTTCGTGCTCGTCGAGTTCCGGATTGCGTGTGCCCACTTCGCGTCCGGCTGACTTGATGAGCGTGTCCAGCAGATCGTCGGCTTTCACGCCAAGTCCTTTGCGTCCTGACACCTCCACAAACGGACGTTTCGCGTCGTCCGAATTGGGCGCTGGCGCATAACCAAGCTCACGCGCGGTTGCGTGCGACAGCGCCACCATTTCGTACGAGAAATGATGCGAACGTTCCGCTCCCTCCGGATGACCGACCGCAATCAGCGCCTGCTTCAGCAGCTTCTGCAGGTACGACTGCCGGACGTCGATGACGTTATACACATACGCCGCGCCACCGAATAACGGATGGTTGTCTTGGCCCCCACTCGTACACGTCGCCCAGAGCGGCCGGTGCGGCCGATTCTCAAATATGCGGTACTGGAAATCCTTGCCGAGCAGTCCGAGCTTCCAGAACTGATAGGCGATGTCCTTGCCGACGTACGTCACGACGCCGTTCGAGCGAACGATGACTTTTTCGCGCTCTTCGTCGTCGTCTTCAGACCGCGACTCGGGATTCTGGATTCGGGATTCGGATTCTTGGGATTTGGGATTTGGGATTTGGGCTTTGGGATTTGCATCCAAATCCTCTTGAATCGCCATCACCCAGCAGCCCTTGAGTCGACCTTCGGTCTGCAGGTAGACAGCGCCCTTTGCCTTCAGGAGGTCGAATGCGTGTGCCCAGAACTTCAGGCGCAGGATGTCGCCTTCCCACGTGAGCAGGTCGTAATCAACATTCATCCGCGCCATCGTCCGGAGATGGCAGCGGACGATGCGATCGGCGATGAATGCCGCAATGTCGGCGTGTTCGTTGCCTCCGTGCTCGATGTCGTGAAGTGTCTCGGCGCGGATTGCGAGCCGTTCCTTGTTCTCTTGGTACCACTCGGTCACGCGCGCGTACAGATCCCAGCAGTAGTAATCGAACCGCGTCGCGTCGGCCGTCTCGCGAATCTGATCCAGCCTCTTGCCTTCGAGCGCGCGGAAACCGACCACGACGTCGGCGACCTGAACGCCGGTGTCGTCGATGTAGTTCTGCACTTCGACAGGAACGCCGCGAAACCGTAATACCCGCACGAGCGTGTCGCCCAGCGCCGCATTGCGGAGGTGGCCGATGTGCGCCGCCTTATTCGGATTGATGGCCGTGTGCTCGACAATCGCTTTCGCCGAAGCCGCGCGCGGCGGGGCGAGCCGACCCGACGTGAGGCGATCGATCAGGAACTCGCGCCGTTCGAGAAAAAAGTTGAGGTAACCGTTTGGCGCCGCCCCCACACGGCGAACCCCGTCGAGCGCGCCAAACGCCTCTGCGATTTCCTGCGCGATGGCGCGCGGCGCCTTGCGAAGCCGCCTGGCCAGCTCGAACGCCACAGGGGTGCCGAGGTCGCCCAGTTCGCGATTGGGTGGATAGTCGAGCACGATCGGCGGACGTGACGACTCGTCAAGCGAATAGAGCGTCGTCAGTAAACGCGTGAGGTGCGCGCGCAGTTCCTCTTGAATGGGCAGAATCATTCGCGATTGGTGATTGCTGATTCGTGATTGTCGATTTGCGATTGGAGTTGCGCTGCGGTACGCTTCAAAGGCCCAGCTGGTAGGAGTACGTTATCAGAAATTCTTCTGCATGATTGAAGCCGGCATCGGACGCCTGCTCGTCGCGAGCCTTCATCAGGGCATCGCGGATCTGCTCCCCACCCGCCTTGAATTTTACGAAGCGTGGCTGAATCCGTCGGGGCTTCGGGACGGCCGGATCGGCCTGGCTCCGCTTGCGGCCGTTCTCAGTTTTTTGCGCCAGGAGGGCGACCCGTACCGACTGATTGCCGGCCGGGCGGGCGAGTACACCGCCGAATGGACCGTGGCGGAACTTTCCGGCTTCAGGCGGGCGATCATCCGGGCGGCGCCGGCGTGGTTGCGCGTGCATCTGGTGATGAACGTTGCCCGCAAGATGATTCGGACCACGTACCGCGGCAGCCGCGCGATCGTCAAATGGCGCAAGGGCCGGGGCGCCGTCGATATCCGCGGGTCTATCTTCTGTGAAGTTCGCGACCGCAGCGAGCAGCCACTCTGCGAGTTCTACGCCTCGGCAATACGGCGGCTCATGTATCTGTTCAATCTCGATGTGGAGGTCGGCACCGAGCAGTGCCGGGCCACTGGAGCAGGACAGTGTCTGATGTCCGTGCTTGTCAGGCCGGCACGGGCGGCGGGATGATCTGAATTCAGAATTCAAAATTCAAAATGCAAAATGCAAACACGATGTATTTCTGGGCGGCGGGGTGAAAATCGCTGCGACGTGCGCCACTCTCTTGCGCATGTATGCTGTGTTTGCATTTTGAATTTTGCACTTTGCATTGCCAGCGCTCACGCCCAGTCTCCGGTGAGCGTTGGCGCTCGGCAGCTGGTCATGCCGTTCGAGAACGAGACGCATGACCCGCGCTACGACTGGCTCGGCGAAGGCGCCGCATCTGCGCTGACCGAAGATCTCACCGCACTCGGTGCGCAGGCGCTGTCACGAGAGGATCGGTTGCGGGCCTTCGAGCATCTACGCGTGCCTGCGACAAACAAACTCAGCGAGGCGACAATCATCCGGGTTGCTCAGATCGTGGGCGCCGAGCAGGTCATCACCGGGTCGTTTGCGGTCAACGGCACGTCCTTGACGATTCACTCGCGGCCGATACGTCTCGACACCGGACGCCGTTTTCCAGAGATCAGCGAAACGGGTGCGCTGACCGAGCTGTTCGACATCTTCGCGCGCGCGGCCCGCCGGCTGCTGCCGGATTCCGTGGTGTCGACGAGCGAGATGGAACAGGCACATCCGCCGCGCGCTGCCTTCGAGGAATACATCAAGGGTGCTGTCGCGGAAAATCCGTCGACACAAATCGTGTTCTTCAAGGAAGCGCTCCGTTACGCGCCCGACTTTCACCAGGCGCGTCTCGCGCTCTGGAGCGTCTACACCGAGCAGCGCGAGCATCGGCAGGCCCTGGACATCGTTCTGCAGATTCCTTCCAACCACCCGCTGTCGCGTCAGGCTCGCTTTCGCGCAGCGTTGTCGACGATGAGCCTGGGCAGACACGCGGAAGCCATCGATCGCTTCACGACGCTCAATCGGGAACAGCGTGATCCGGCGCTGCTGAACAACGCCGGCGTCGCGCAGCTGCGCCGTACCGCGCGATCGCCAGATGGATCGGCAGCCGACCTCTTTCGTCAGGCTCTGATGATCAACGCCGATGACCCCGACCTCGCGTTCAATCTGGGCTACGCATCATGGCTGGCGCACGACACGTTGACGGCGGTTCGTTGGCTGCGCGAGGCCGTCAGGCGCAACCCGGCTGACGATGCCGCGCATTGGGTGCTCGGAGTGGCGCTTCAGGCATCGTCAAACGCGGCGGAGGGACAGCGCGAACGCGATCTCGCCAAGCGTCTGTCATCGAAGTACGTGGAGTGGGAGAAGCAGCCGGGTCCGAATGTGGTTCCCCCGAACCTGGAGCGTGTCAAATCAGAGCTCGACGCGGCGGGCTCGCCGCGAATCGACGCGGCGATCGCGGCCGCTGAACAGCGAGACCAGCGCGACGTGGCCGCGTTTCATCTCGAAAGCGGACGACGCCTGTTTCAAGCCGACCGCGATGCGGAAGCGATTGCGGAGTTGCGGCGCGCGATCTATCTGTCGCCGTACGAACGCGAGGCGCATCTGCTGCTCGGACGGCTTTACTTGCGCGCCGGCCAGATCGCAGACGCGATCGACGAGTTGAAGATCTCAATCTGGAGCGACGATCAGACAGACGCACGAGTAACGCTCGCGGAGGCCTACATTCAATCGAAGAACTTCGACAGTGCGCGCAGCGAGCTTCAGACGGTCCTGACCCGCGAGCCGTCGAACGCCGACGCGCGACGGCTGCTCGCCTCAGTGCCGGCGCAGTAAATTTCTTCGCGCTAGACGCGAAAAACTGATAATACACAATCGGTAGCGTGCTACAATCCGCACACCACTACTGGTTTGATCGAACTGATCGTGTGGGAATCACATCGAGTCGTGAATTTTCGAGAATCGGGCCGCGACAACGGCGCGGCCCACGTGCTGCTGGAAGGGCATAACCAGTAAATGGCAGCGGACGAAGGCCTGCACGAGATCCAGTTAAACGGCAAACAGCTCGTCTTCCTTTTCATGGCCTCGACGGTCGTCGCGGTCGTCATTTTCCTGTGTGGCGTCATGGTTGGTCGTGGAGTACGGGCGCAGCGTCCGGCACTCGAAGCCGCCGTCGAAGCAGCGGCAGACCCGACCTCCGGCGCGACGCCCGCCGTGCCGCTGGCGCCGGCCGCGGCGGTCACGAGCAATGCACCGGTCGCCGCGCAGGAGACGCTTACCTACCCAAGCCGTCTGGAAGGGCAGGAGCCCGTTGCGGAGACGTTGAAACCGCGATCCGAGGTGCGCCCCTCGACAAGCTCGGGGCGCCCTGAGGCTCTCGAAGGTCGGGATTCGGGATCCGCGAAGAGTGCGTCCGACGCTGCCGCGAAACCCGCGCCTCCGAAAAAAGAACCGGCGGGCAACGGGTTCGTCGTCCAGGTGGCAGCGGTCAACGATCGGCGTGAGGCCGAAACGATCGCCACGCGATTGGCCGGCAAAGGATATCCCTCGTTTGTGACGACGCCGCCGAGGGGCGCGGCGCGCATGTTCCGCGTGCGCATCGGCAAGTACCCGACACGCCGCGAGGCTGAAGCGGTCGCGGGCCGCCTGCAGAAGGAAGATCAGTTCAAGCCCTGGATAACGCGGTAGCTGCGCTACCGCGCCACTGGTTCACCCTTCTAAATTCTTGGTTCGTGTTCAGGTTTGCGCGGCCGTGCGCCGGCGCGCAAACCACCTGCGGACCAACCGGACAATGACGACCGCGAACACCGCGATCAAAGCGAGCACGACGAGCGCTATCACCAGCGCAAGGACTGGATATTTCAGCGCGGTGTAGCCGAGTCCCACGGCGAAGACGTCTTCGCCCAGGCTGAGAATCCAGTTGGAAAACGGCTCCGGGCTCGTGTTGGCGGCCGCGCGCGTGCTCGTTTTCGTCAGATGGCTGCTTGCCGCGACCGTGCCGCCAAGGAGCGCGGCCATGGCCTTCATCCCCGGCGAAGCATCTCCAAGTGTCGTGACGGCGATCACAGCGCCACCGATGGGACGAATCGCCGTATGGATGGCGTCCCACAGCGAATCGAAGTACGGGATCTTGTCCGCGAAGAACTCGATCACGTACATGACGATGGCGGCAATGATGATGTAGTCGTTGTTGAAGGCTTGGAACTGCTCGGGGAGTGCCACCCACCCGTACTTCGCCGCCAGGCCGAGAATGGCCACCGTCGCATACAGGTTGACGCCGGCCGCCAGCGAAAAGCCCAGGGTTCTCCCGAGCGTTGCCAGCAGATCCATGCTCGTTAGGGAGTGCAATCTCCGGTCTCACTATCACATGGAACGTTCAAGGCGCCTCAATCAGGCAGCCAGGGCTCATCGTCTGGTGTCAAGTTCGTTGACACTGGATGGGTGTAGGAGTAGAGTCGCCCGCGCTTCGTGTAGAACCCATTTCTCGATCGGCGGTGAACATGTCGTAGCGGAAACCCATAGCAGGAGGAGCCATCACCATGCGGATGCTGAGTGTCCTCGGATCGCTGCTCGTGTTGGGGATGATCGTCGCGTTACCCGCCATCGGGTACGCGCAGGATTCCGTGATGACCGGCACCGTGACAGATTCCACCGGCGCTGTTCTGCCGGGTGTCACCGTGACCGCGACCAACGTCGATTCAGGCAACACCTTCGTTGCCGTCACCGATGAGCGCGGCGTTTTCCGCCTGCCGGTGCGCATCGGGAACTACCGCATCACCGCGGAGCTGACCGGCTTCGCGACGATCAATCGGACCACCCAGATGCTCGTCGGGCAGACGAGCACCGTGAACTTCCAGATGGCGCCGTCGACGCTGCAGGAGACAGTCACCGTCACCGGCGAAGCACCGCTGGTCAATACAGCGACTTCAGGGGTCGGCGCGAACATCGATCCACGCCAGATGTCCGAGCTTCCGCTCAACGGCCGCAACTGGATGGACCTGAGCCTGCTAGCGCCGGGCGCTCGACGCAACGAGGCGAATGGCCTTGTGGAGAACCGCCAGGGATACGCCTCGACGAAGGTCGATGGTCAGGAAGTGACGACCATTTACCATTCCGCGCCCGATGCGGAGCAGCCGGGCTTCAATCGCGATGCGATCGCGGAATTCGAGGTGCTGGCAAATCGGTTCGATGCGACGCAGGGGCATTCGGCCGGGATGATCGTCAACGCCGTCACCAAGTCGGGCACCAACTTACTCGCCGGCACGTTTGGCGGCTACTTCCGCAACGACAAGTTCAACGCCCCCGATTTCATCGCCCATCGTGTGCTGCCGTATTCGAATCAGCAGATCAGCGGGACGCTGGGCGGTCCGATTGTCAGAGACCGGATCCATTTCTTCGGCAGTTACGGCTTCGCACGCGAGCCGCAGACCTTCATCTACAACGGTCCATACCCGGCCTTTAACATCGACCAGCACTTCACGAGCCATTCGCACACGGTACTGGGACGTTTGGACTACCAGTTCACGCCTGCGACGCGACTGAGCGTACGTGGCTCGGGCTATCACACGCTCTTTTACAACGGCGGCGCCAACGGTGCGACCGTTCATCCGTCAGCGGGTGGCACCAGAGGCCGGACGGCCCCGCAGTACTTCGCGACGCTCACGCACGTGATCAGCTCCAACACGATCAACGAAATTCGAGGAGGGTTGACCGACTACGAGCGGCAGGACCAGCCTGCGGTGCGGTGGAAGGGGGGCGACTTCCCGTATCACCCGACGCTGCACGGGACCTCGATGATCATCATGCTGCGCGGCTACACCATCGGCGCCGACAACCAGAATATTTTTCAGGACACGCAGTCCCTTCGCGACGATCTCTCAACGTCCTACAACTGGCGCGGCCGTCACGACGTGAAGATCGGTGGCGAGTATTTGCGGTTCCACAACCGCTTCATCTGGTGTCTCCGCTGTAACGGCGTGATTGACGCGACCACCGCGGCGCCGCCCTCCGCCGCTGAGCTCCAGCAGATGTTCCCGGTATGGAACGACGCGTCAACGTGGAATGTCGCGCCGCTGGCGCCGATCACGCGATGGGTGTTCCATTCGTTGTCCGACACCGAACACAAATACGCCATCACCCGCCACCTGTTCGCCGGCTGGGTACAGGACGATTGGAAGACTTCCGAGCCGCTGACGCTCAATCTCGGTGTTCGCTACGACTTCGACACGAATTCGTACGCCGAGCGTACGAAGTTCCTGCCGTGGCTGCCCGGCAATCTGCCGCACGATAGCAACAACCTCGCCCCGCGGCTCGGCGCCAGCTACAAGATCAACGACCGCACTGCCTTGCGCGGCGGCTATGGTCTGTTCTTCGCTTTTGCACCGAATGACGGGATTCAGCAGACCGAAGGCTATCTCCACCGCTTCGAGAATCAGATCATCAACGATGGCAGTCCTGATTTCACCACCGTCCGCGACAACTTCTATGGCTGGTTCCATGGCCCGAAGCCAAGCTTCGACGATGCGCTGAAGCGCGCATGCGACGTGAACTTCGTGCAAGGGTGCGTCTATCGATCGCTGGTGCAGGAAATCAGTTATCCCGGCCGCCAGACGTCCTACAGT
>Ga0075418_10003358_pt1 | contig 18276 bp, 17 predicted proteins | sample SoiMetdeltSBSDD2_FD_81776 | JGI IMG/M metagenome (GOLD analysis project Ga0075418, IMG submission 81776) | Bulk soil microbial communities from a Populus tree surrounding site in Tennessee, USA - Soil MetaG P. deltoides SBSDD2 | ecosystem: Environmental > Terrestrial > Soil > Tree plantation... | reverse complement strand
TCGAGTCGGCCGCGAGCACGAGCGTCGCGCCGGCCGGCACCGCGACGAGTGCGCCGTCATCGCCGACGCCCGCGAGGACGTCCTCGCGGTGCGCGCCGCGCCGCGTGAAATAGCGCTCGATGAGCTCGAACTCGCTTGGCGGCATCAGGCGACCTCGCCGCGCTCCGCGCCGCGGTGCGCGCGCGAGGCGCGGTCGAGCACCGCGTTCACGTAGCGGTGCCCGTCGGTCGCGCCGAAGCGCTTGGCGAGCTCGATGCCCTCGTTGATCACCACGCGGTATGGAATGTCGGGTCGCGCCATGAGTTCCCAGAGCCCGAGCGCGAGGATGGCGTGCTCGACCGGGTCGAGGCGCGCCGGCGCAATTTCCGAGTGGCGCGCCAGCTCCTCGTCGATACCAGAACCTTCGCCGCAGATCGCGCCGATCGCGGCATGGAAGTAGTCACGGTCGGCCCGGGCGAACTCGGGGCTCGCCGCGTACTGCTCGAGGATCTCGGTGGCCGGCGGCTTCGCCAGCTCCCACTGGTAGAGCGCCTGCACCAGGAGCCTGCGCGCCGCAGCGCGCGCCTGCACCCGCTCGCGATCGCGGGCGGCCACCGTCAGGCACCCAGCTTGCGCATCAGGCTTGCGAGCTCGATCGCCGCGCGCGCGGCGTCGGCACCCTTGTTGCCCTCGGCTCCACCGGCGCGCTCGAACGCCTGTTCCTCGGTGTCGGTCGTGAGAACGCCGAAAGCGACCGGCACGCCGGTCTCGTAGGAGACCCGCGCGAGGCCGGACGCGCATTCGGCCGCGACGAATTCGAAATGCGGCGTGTCGCCGCGGATCACGGCGCCGAGCGCGACGATTGCGTCGAAGCGGCGCGAAAGCGCCATCCGCCGCACGACGGGGGGGAGATCGAAGGCGCCCGGAACGCGGACCAGCTCGAGCCCGGCGGGATTCGCGCCGTGCGAGGCGAGCGCTTCCGCCGCGCCCGTGACGAGACGCTCGACGACGCTCGCATTGAAGCGCGAGGCGGCGAGCGCAATGCGCAGGTCACCGACGCTGAGATCGCCCTCGAGGATCTTCATCGCGCTCACGGCGCGAGTATATCAGGCGCTCGCGCGCTCACTCCTCGTAGCCGATGACCTCGAGGCCGAACGCTGAGATTCCGAGGAGCTGCCGCGGCGCGGACAGCACGCGCATGCGCGTGACGCCGAGGTCGCGCAGGATCTGCGCGCCGATTCCATAGGTGCGCAGCACGGCGCCGCCCTCGCCCGTCTCCTGCGCGGCCTCGCGTGCGCCCGCGGCGAGGATGTCGGACGCCGCTTCTTCCGGGCGCAACACGACCACGACGCCGTGCGGCTCGCGCGATATGCGCTCGAGGGCGCCGCGCAGCGTCCATCCGCCGTGCTCACCGCGGATCCCCAACAGGTCGCGGGACGTGTCGCGCAGGTGCACGCGCACGAGCGGCGGTTGGCCATCCGGCTCACCGCGCACCAGCGCGACGTGCAGCCGCCCGTGAACGCGGTCTTCGTACCAGCGCGCGCGGAACGTGCCCGCATCCGTCTCGACCATGCGGTCGGCCACGCACTCGATCGAACTTTCCTTTGCGAGGCGGTGGCGGATGAGGTCGGCGATCGTGCCGATCGCAAGCCGGTGCTCCGCCGCGAAGCGCTCGAGGTCTGGCCGGCGCGCCATCGTGCCGTCCTCGTTCAGCACCTCGACGATGACGGCAGCGGGCTCGAAACCCGCGAGGCGCGCGAGGTCGCAGCCCGCTTCCGTGTGCCCCGCACGGGTCAGCACGCCGCCGCGGCGCGCCATCAGCGGGAAAACGTGCCCAGGCTGCCGCAGGTCCTCGGGACGCGCGCCGGCCGCTACCGCGGTGCGCACCGTGTGCGCACGGTCTTGTGCCGAGATCCCGGTCGTGACGCCCCTCGCCGCCTCGATGCTGACCGTGAAGTTGGTGCCGTGTTGGTCGTCCGGAACCTTCACCATCGGCGGAAGCCGGAGCAGCCGGCAGCGTTCTTCGGTCAGCGTGAGGCAGATGAGGCCCCGCCCGTGGCGGGCCATGAAGTTGATGTCCTCGGCTCGCGCGCACGACGCCGCCATCAGGAGGTCGCCCTCGTTCTCGCGCTCCTCGTCGTCCATCACGACGACCATCCGCCCGGCACGAAGCTCCGCGAGCAGCTCGTCGATCGAGTTCACCGGATCCCCCGCGACTCGAGCAGGCGGTCGAGGTAGCGCGCGACGAGGTCGACCTCCAGGTTGAGCAGGCGCCCCGCGGCGAGCTCGCCGAGCGTCGTCACGGCCCGCGTGTGCGGCACGAGGTCGACGCCGAATTCGCGTCCGTCGATCCGGTTGACCGTCAGGCTCACGCCGTCGAGTGCGATGGAGCCCTTCTCCGCGATGAAGCGTGCGAGTGCCGCAGGCGCCTCGACCGTCGCACGGAGCGCACCACCCTCCTCGCTGCAATCGCGGACGCTCGCGACGCCGTCGACGTGCCCCGTGACGAGGTGGCCGCCGATGGCATCCGCCGCGCCGAGGGCCGGCTCGAGGTTGACGCGGTCGCCGGGCGCCAGGCGTCCGAGGGTCGTCCGCCCCACCGTCTCGCCCGAGAGCTCGGCCTCGAATCTGCCATCCGCGACCGCGACGAGCGTGAGGCAGACGCCGGACACGGCGATGCTGTCGCCGGCCTTCCAGCCCGCGGTGGCAAGCCCGCCCGTGTCGATCGCGAGCCGTCTCGCCGCGCCTTCGCGAACGGCGGCGACGCGGCCCATGGACTTGACGATGCCGGTAAACATCAACTCCCCTTCGGCCTGAGACGCAGCATCAGGTCACTGCCCACATCCTGCCGATCCACGATCGAGAATTCGAGCCGCCCGGCCATCGACGCGGGGGCCTCGAGGTCGGCGAGCGGCCGGGCCCCGCGGCCGAGCAGCACCGGCGCCAGGTAAAGCAGGAGCTCGTCGACGAGACCGGCGGCCAGCATGGCACCGGCGAGACCGGCGCCGCATTCGACGAGTAGCTCATTGACCTCGCGGCTGCCGAGGAACGAGAGTGCGGCGCCGAGGTCGACGCCGCCCTTGGCGCTCGCGACCGTTGCAATCTCGGCGCCGGCCTCGCGGAGCCTCGCGCCGCGCGCGGGATCCTCTTCCGTGCAGATGATCAGCGCGCTTCCCGGTGGCGCGAGGATCCGGGCCCCCGGAGGCGTTCGCAGCTTCGAGTCGAGCACGACCCGGAGTGGCTGTCTGGTCGCGCCGGGCAGCCGCACGTCCAGCCGCGGGTCGTCGGCGAGGACCGTGCCGCTGCCGGTCATGACGGCCGAGGAGCGCGCGCGCAGGCGCTGCACGTCCTCGCGCGCCGCCTCGCCGGTGATCCACCGGCTCTCTCCGCCCGGCAGCGCGGTACTGCCGTCAAGACTCGCAGCGAGCTTGACCGTCACCCAGGGTCGGCCGCGCGTCATGCGCGAGATGAATCCCGCGTTCAGCTCGCGCGCCTCGTGCTCGAGCACGCCGCCTTCGGCCGGGATGCCAGCGGCGGCAATCCGCCCGGCGCCGCCCCCGTCGACGCGCGGGTTCGGATCGCGCATCGCATAAACGACGCGGCTGATACCCGCCGCGATGAGCGCATCCGCGCAGGGCGGCGTGCGCCCGTGGTGCGAGCAGGGCTCGAGCGTCACGTAGGCGGTGGCTCCGCGCGCGGCCGTCCCCGCCGCCGCGAGCGCCATCGCCTCCGCATGCGGCCCGCCGGCGCGCTCGTGCCAACCCTCGGCAACGACGCGCTCGTCGTCCGCGATCACGCAGCCGACCCGCGGGTTCGGGTCGGTGGTCCACAGTCCCCGGCGCGCCAGCTCGAGCGCGCGCGCCATGTGGCCGGCGTCGCGGGCGGGATCAGCAATCATCGCTTGCTGCGCGGGTCGCGCGCCTGAGGAAGCAGCGACATTTGGCCGGCGGCGGCATCGCTGCGGCGGCGCTTGCCGAGGCGCTCGACTTCCTCGCGGAACGAGTCGACGTCGTGGAACCGGTGGTAGACCGAGGCGTAGCGCACGTACGCCACCTCGTCGAGCTGCCGCAGCTCCTCCATGACGATCTCTCCGATTGCGCGCGAGGCGACCTCGCGCTCGCCAAACGCACGCAGCCGGTGGCCGATGCGCTCGAGCGTCGTCTCGACGGCGTCGCGCGCGACCGGGCGCTTCTCGAGCGCCTTCATGATGCCGGCGCGGAGCTTGCCTTCGTCGAAGGGCTGGCGCGTGTGGTCGTTCTTGACGACCTGCGGCATCACGAGCTCGGCGGTCTCGAATGTCGTGAAGCGCTCGCCACAGGAGAGGCATTCACGGCGGCGGCGGATCTGGTGGCCCTCGCCCGCGAGCCGCGAGTCGGTCACCTTCGTGTCGTCGTGGTTGCAGAACGGGCAGTGCACGTCCGGGGCCCCGGCGACATCACGCGTAGACGGGATGGCGCCTGCAGAGCGTGACCACCGCCTCGCGCACGCGCCGGAGCGCGGACTCGTCGCCCATCGCATCGAGCACGTCCGCGATCAGGTCGCCAACCTGGCGCGACTCCTCGAGGCCGAAGCCGCGCGTCGTGATTGCAGGCGTCCCGATCCGCAGCCCGCTCGTCACGAACGGCGGTCGCGGATCGTTCGGGACGGCGTTCTTGTTCACCGTGATGTGTGCGTGGCCAAGCGCCGCGTCGGCGTCCTTGCCGGTGTAGGCCTTGCCGATGAGGTCGAGCAGTAACAAGTGGTTGTCCGTGCCGCCGGACACGATGCTGAAGCCGCGGTCCTGCAGCGACTTCGCGAGCGCGCGCGCGTTCGCGACGACCTGGCGCTGGTATTCCTTGAACTCCGGCGCGAGCGCCTCGGCGAACGCAACCGCCTTCGCGGCAATCACGTGCATGAGCGGGCCGCCCTGCGTGCCGGGGAAGATCATCGCGTTGAGCTTCTTGTGCAGCTCCGGGTGCTCGCGCGCGAGGATGAGCCCTCCGCGTGGGCCGCGCAGCGTCTTGTGCGTCGTCGTCGTAACGACGTCCGCGTGCGGGACCGGATTGGGGTAGACCCCGGCAGCAACCAGGCCCGCGACGTGCGCCATGTCGACGACGAAGTACGCGCCCACGGCGTCCGCGATCGCGCGGAAGCGCTGCCAGTCGATCACGCGCGAGTACGCGGAGAATCCCGCCAGGATCATCTTCGGCCGGTGGTCGCGCGCGAGGCGCTCGACGCCGGCGTAATCGATTTCGCCGGTTGCCGGGTCGAGTCCGTACTGGATCGCGTTGAAGAACTTGCCCGAGAAGTTGACTTTTGCGCCGTGCGTCAGGTGGCCGCCATGGTCGAGGCTCATGCCGAGGAAGGTGTCGCCCGGGCTCATGAGTGCGAAATAGACTGCGGCGTTCGCCTGCGATCCGGAGTGCGGCTGCACGTTCGCATATGCCGCGCCGAACAGCTGCTTCGCGCGCGCGATTGCCAGCTCCTCGACGACGTCGACGTACTCGCAGCCGCCGTAGTAGCGCTTGCCCGGGTAGCCCTCGGCGTACTTGTTGGTGAGGACCGAGCCCTGTGCCTCGAGGACGCGCGGGCTCGTGTAATTCTCCGAGGCGATGAGCTCGAGGTGGTCCTCCTGGCGACGCCGCTCGGCGTCGATCGCGCCCGCCACGTCGGGGTCGAAGGATTCGATGCTCATACCGGGTTCGAACATGGATTCGCCTGCGGCCAGCGCTGAAACGGAGCGCGAAGTCTACCCGAAAGACTCCTATCAGGCCGCTTCCACGAAGGCCTCGACGACGCGGGTCCAGGCTCGCGCGATGTTGCGCCGGTTGTATCCGCCGCCGCCGAATCCGAGGATGCGGCCCGAAGCGTGGCGGTCCGCAACCGCGCACAACCGTCGTGCCGCGTGTGCGTGCGCATCCTCGGTCAGCTGGAGGTGGGTGATCGGGTCGCCGCCCAGGCTGTCTGCACCGCACTGGAAGATCACGAACTCGGGCGCGTACCGGTCCACGTGCGCTTCGATGGCGGGCCAGGCGGCGAGGAACTCCGTGTCCCCGGCGCCGGGCGGCAACGGCAGGTTCAGCTTGCTCCCGGCCGCCTTGCCGGAGCCGATCTCGGAGGCCGCGCCGGTGCCTGGATAGAGAAACCGCCCGTCCTCGTGCGTGTCCGCGACGATGACGACCGGATCGTCCTCGTAGGCGTAGAACACGCCGTCGCCGTGATGCGCATCGATGTCGACGTACGCGATGCGCGAGAGGCCATGCCGAAGCTTCAGGTGCTCGACGACGACTCCGATGTCGTTGAAAACGCAGAATCCGGCCGCGTGGGCGCGGCCGGCATGGTGCAGCCCCGCGATAGGCACGAAGCCGCGCCGCGCGCGCCCGGTCATCACCGCCTCGGCGGCGACGAGCGATGCGCCCACGACGTCGCTCGCGGCCTCATAGACACCCTTGAAAGCCGGCGTATCGCCGGCGTCGAGCAGCCCCTCGCCCGTCGCAGAGCGCGCGATGACGAATTCGACGTAGCCCGGGTCGTGGAAGAGCTCGAGCTCGGCTCGTGTCGCGGTGCGCGGCGCCAGCTGCTGCACCCGCTTGTCGAGGCCCTGCGACACGAGCTCGCGCCAGAAGGCGTCGTGCCGGTCCGGACCGAAAGGATGTCCATCGGGAAAGCCGTAGCGCGCGATGCGCTCACCGGCGACGACGCAGGTATCGGGTCCGCCGTTTTCAGCCACGCAATGCTGCCGCGTTGGGAGGGGGCGCCCCGAGCCTAGCACGCCCCGCCGCCGGGTGGCGGCCCGGGCCGGCATCGCTGATAATCCGCGGCCCCCCGGAACCTGTAGATCGCATGGCCCAATACATTTATACGATGAACCGCGTGGGCAAGGTCGTGCCGCCGAAGCGGCACATCCTGCGCGACATCTCTCTCTCCTTCTTCCCGGGCGCCAAGATCGGCGTGCTCGGCCTCAACGGCTCGGGCAAGTCCACCCTGCTCAGGATCATGGCGGGCACCGACTCGGACATCGAGGGCGAGGCCCGCCCGCAGGCCGGGATCAAGGTCGGGCTGCTCCCGCAGGAGCCACAGCTCGACCCGGCCGCGGACGTGCGCGCAATCGTGGAGGAGTCGGTGAAGCCGGTGAAAGACGCGCTTGCGCGGCTCGAGCAGGTGTATGCGCTCTACAGCGAGCCCGACGCCGACTTCGACAAGCTCGCCGCCGAACAGGCCCGGCTCGAGGCTTTGCTCGCCAGCGTCGACGGCCACAATCTCGAGCGCCAGCTCGATGTCGCTGCCGATGCGCTCCGACTGCCGCCGTGGGAGGCGAAGGTGTCGCAGCTCTCGGGCGGCGAGCGCCGCCGCGTCGCGCTGTGTCGCCTGCTGCTGTCGAAGCCCGATATGCTGCTGCTCGACGAGCCGACCAACCACCTCGACGCGGAGTCTGTCGCCTGGCTCGAGAAGTACCTCGAGCAGTACCCGAGCACGGTCATCTGCGTGACGCACGACCGTTATTTCCTCGACAACGTTGCGGGCTGGATCCTCGAGCTCGACCGCGGCCACGGCATTCCGTGGCAGGGCAACTACTCCTCCTGGCTCGAGCAAAAGGAGCGCCGGCTCGCACAGGAGGAGAAGCAGCAGGAGGGACTGCGCCGCACGCTCGCGCGCGAGCTCGAGTGGGTGCGCGCGAACCCGAAAGCGCGGCAAGCGAAGAGCAAGGCGCGGCTCCGCCAGTTCGAGGAACTGTCGTCGGTCGAGTTCCAGGCGCGCAACGAGACCAACGAAATCTACATCCCGCCGGGTCCGCGCCTTGGCGACCTCGTGATCGAAGTCGAGGGCCTGCGAAAGGCCTACGGAGAGCGCCTCCTGATCGATGGCCTGTCGTTCCGCTTGCCGCCCGGCGGCATCGTCGGAATCATCGGGCCGAACGGCGCCGGCAAGACGACGCTTTTCCGGATGCTGACGGGCGTCGAAAAACAGGATGCAGGGTCCGTCCGCGTCGGCCCGACAGTCAGCATCGCCTATGTCGACCAGTCGCGCGACAAGCTCGATGACGCGAAAACCGTCTGGCAGGAGATTTCCGGCGGCCAGGACATCATCAAGGTCGGCAACTACGAGACGCCTTCGCGCGGCTACGTCGGCCGCTTCAATTTCCGCGGCAATCAGCAGCAGCAGCAGATCGGCGAGCTCTCAGGCGGCGAGCGGAACCGCGTCCACCTCGCGAAGCTCCTGCGCCAGGGGGCGAACGTCCTCCTGCTCGACGAGCCGACCAACGACCTCGACGTCGAGACGCTGCGTGCGCTCGAGGAGGCGCTGGTGAGCTTCCCGGGCTGCGCGGTCGTGATCTCCCACGACCGCTGGTTTCTCGACCGCATTGCAACCCACATCCTCGCGTTCGAGGGAAACAGCGAAGTGGTCTGGTTCGAGGGCAACTACCAGGAGTACGTCGCCGACCTGCGGCGCCGCAAGGGTGAGGACGCCGACCAGCCGCATCGGCTGCGCTACAAGCCGCTGCACGCGTAGGGCCGGTTCCCTCCAGCCCCGCCACAGCGGAAAGCCGCGTTGCGCGTCGCCGAAGGGAACCGCCACCTCCTCATTTCGGCTAGACTCCCGCGCGTGGCGGTCTACATCGATTCGTCGGGGCGCCTGCACCACGACCAGGAGAGCCAGCTCGCGCTGCGCTGCCCGCACTGCGACGTGCTGGCGCACATCACGCCGATGTCGATCCCCGAATACAACGCGCTACAGCAGCACAAGCCCTCGCAGGTCGGACTCGTGTACCGCTGCGAAGCCTGCAACGCGCCGGTTTTCCTGCGCTTCCCGGTCAAGCTCTATTCCGGCAGCCGCGTTGAGCTCGCACCCAACTTCGTGGAGCTCGAGCGCCCGCGCGAGCGCTTCAACTTCACGTTCCTGCCCGAGGAAACGGAAACGCTCCTGAAGGAGGCTTTCGTCTGCTTCAGCGCGGGCTGCTTCAACGCGTTCGCCTCGATGTGCCGCCGCGTCGCGCAAAGGACGTTCGTGGACCTCGGCGAGGCCGCCAAGCTCGAGCTGTACGACGAGCTCGCGAACGTCCGCCGCCTCGCCGAGATTGACGACGCGTCCTACGAAACCGTGCGCAAGGTGCTGTTCGATTTCGACGAGCCGGGCCGCGGCAACCTGCCCTCGCCGGACGCGTTCCACGCCGGCGTGCTGCTCGAGGTGATTAAGGACCTGCTCTACCAGGCCTACGTCCGCCGCGGACGCCTGCAGCAGGCGATGATGGTGCGCCGCTACTTCGCCGACGACGCCACGAACGTCACGCCGCTGCCCGGCGCCGGGTCCTGAGCCGGCGGCTCAGCCGACCCACGCGCGCGCGTTCCGGAAAATCCGCATCCAGCCGCTGTCCTCGCCGGCGCTCGCCGGCCGCCAGGAGTTCTGCACCGCGCGATAGACGCGCTCAGGATGCGGCATCAGGATCGTGACCCGCCCGTCGTCCGAGGTGTAACCTGCGGCGCCGCCGGGCGAGCCGTTCGGGTTCGCCGGGTAGCGCAAAGCGACGCGACCGCGATTGTCGACGAAGCGCATCGCGACCTGCCCGCGCGCTGCCGCCTCGTCCGCGGCGCTCCCGAAGTCCGCGCGCCCTTCGCCATGCGCGACCGCGATCGGAAGCTGCGAGCCTTCCATGCCGGCGAGGAACAGCGACTTCGACGGCAGGATCTCCACCATCGAAAGACGGCCTTCGAACTGCTCCGAGCGGTTGCGCCGGAAGCGCGGCCAGCTCGCGGCGCCCGGGATCAGTTCGGCAAGTGCAGCCAGCATCTGGCAGCCATTGCAGACGCCGAGCGTGAAGCGGTCGGCCCGCTCGAACCAGGACTCGAACAGCGCCCGCGTGCGCGGATGGAACAGGATCGACTTCGCCCAGCCCTCGCCTGCTCCGAGCACGTCACCGTAGCTGAAGCCGCCGCAGGCGACGAGTCCCTGGAAACCTTCGAGCGTCCCGCCGGCGTCGATGAGATCCGTCATGTGCACGTCGACCGCGGTGAAGCCAGCACGGTCGAATGCCGCGGCCATTTCGACCTGGCTGTTCACACCCTGCTCGCGCAGCACCGCAACGCGCGGTCGCGCGCCGCGCGCGACGAAGGGCGCCGCGATGTCCTCGTCTGGGTCGAAGCCGAGACGCCAGCGGAGGCCCGGGTCGTCCTCGTCGAGGCGCGCGTCCCGTTCCTCATCGGCACAGGCCGGCTCGTCGCGCATTCGCTGCATGCGCCAGGTCGTCTCCGACCAGAGGGCGCGCAACGATACGCGGTCTGCCTCGAGAAGTGCCCGGCCGGCAGTTGCGATCCGGATCTGACGCCCGGCCGCCGCGTTTCCAATCCTGCGCGACAGGCGGCCGAGGCCATGACGTTCGAGGATCGCGCCCACACGCGCCGAATCACCTTCCCGCACCTGCAGCACGGCGCCGGCCTCCTCACTGAAGAGCGCCGCGACGGGCCGCTCGATGTCGCCGAGATCGACGTCGATCGCCCCGCGCCCTGCGAAGGCCATCTCGAGGAGCAGGATCGCGAGTCCGCCGTCCGAGCGGTCGTGATAGGCAAGCACGAGGCCGGCGTCGCGAAGCTCGCGCATCGCGGCGAAGAAATTCGCGAGCGGTGCGGGGTCTTCGAGGTCCGGCGGCTCATCGCCGACCCGTCCGTACACCTGCGCCAGGCATGAGCCGCCGACGCGATCGCGTCCGGCGCCGAGGTCGACCAGGACGAGTGCGGTGAGTCCCTGGTCAGTCGCGAGCACGGGTGTCAGCGTGCGCCGCACATCCGCGACCGGTGCGCAGGCCGTGACGACGAGCGACAGCGGCGCGACGACCGAGCGCGAGCCGCCGCCGTCGCGCCAGCTCGTGCGCATCGACAGCGAGTCCTTTCCGACCGGGATCGCGATGCCAAGCGCGGGACAGAGCTCTTCGCCGAGCGCGCGCACGGTGTCGTACAGGTCAGCATCCTCGGCAGGGTCGCCGCAGGCGGCCATCCAGTTCGCCGAAAGTTTCACGTCACCGAGCGCGCGGACGTCGGCCGCGGCGAGGTTGGTGAGTGCCTCCGCCACGGCGACGCGACCCGAGGCCGGCGCATCGAGGAGCGCGATCGCCGGACGCTCGCCGAGCGCCATTGCCTCTCCCGTATGGCCGCGCAGGCCCGAGGTCGTCACCGCGACGTCGCTCACCGGCACCTGCCAAGGGCCGACGAGCGGGTCGCGGCTGATCATGCCGCCGACGCTGCGGTCGCCGATGGTGACGAGAAAACCCTTGTCCGCAATCGCAGGCAGGCGCAGCAGCCGCTCGAGTGCATCGCGCGGCTCCACGGACTCCGCGTCGAAGCCGTCTCCGGTCCGCCGGCGCCGCGCTGCGTTTCGCAGCATGCGTGGCGGCCGGCCGAGAAGGTCGGCGATCGGCATGTCCACGACCCGCTCGTCCGTGCGCTCGTCCGTGACGACGAGCCGGCCGTCATCGGCCGCTTCTCCGATCACGGCGTACGGACAGCGCTCGCGCCGGCACAACGCCTCGAAGGCCGCGAGTCCCCGCGGCTCGAGTGCGAGCACGTAGCGCTCCTGGGCTTCGTTGCACCAGACCTCGAGCGGCGACATGCCCGGCTCATCGCTTGGCACACGCGCGAGGTCGATGCGTCCGCCGCCCGGCGCGACGACCTCCGGGACCGCGTTCGAAAGGCCGCCCGCGCCGACGTCATGGATGATGAGGATCGGATTGGCTGGACCGAGCGCCCAGCAGGCATCGATCACCTGCTGCGCGCGCCGCTGCATTTCAGGATTCCCGCGCTGCACCGAGGCGAAGTCGAGTGCCTCGCTCGCGGATCCGCTGCCCTGCGACGAGGCGGCGCCGCCCCCGAGGCCGATCAGCATCGCCGGCCCGCCGAGCAGCACGAGCGGCGAGCGCGCCGGCACCGGGCGCTTCGCGACATGCGCGCGGCGGACGTTGCCGATGCCGCCCGCGATCATGATCGGCTTGTGATAACCGCGCACAACGGATGGGTCATCGCCCGGCGCGCGCTGCTCGAAGCTGCGGAAGTAGCCCACGATGCCGGGGCGGCCGAACTCGTTGTTGAAGGCGGCGGCGCCGATCGGCCCCTCGAGCATGATGTCGAGCGCTGACGCGATGCGTGCGGGGCGGCCATGTTCGCGTTCCCAGGGCTGGACGAAACCCGGAATGCGAAGGTTCGACACGGTGAACCCCACGAGGCCCGCCTTGGGCTTCGCGCCGAGGCCAGTCGCCCCCTCGTCACGGATCTCGCCGCCGGAACCCGTGGCGGCGCCCGGAAAGGGCGAGATCGCCGTCGGGTGGTTGTGCGTCTCGACCTTCAGGAGCACGTCGACAGGCTCCTCGTGCCAGGCGTAAGTGCCGTCCGCCGCCGGATAGAAGCGCGCGCCCGGCGGGCCCTCGATCACCGCCGCGTTGTCGCTGTAAGCGGAGAGCACGCCGGCGGGGCTGCGCTCCTTCGTGTGCCGGATCATCGCGAACGGCGAACTCGGCATGGCTGCGCCGTCGATGCGCCAGTCGGCATTGAAGATCTTGTGACGGCAATGCTCGCTGTTCGCCTGCGCGAACATCATCACCTCGACGTCGGTGGGATCGCGGCCGAGGCGCGCGAAGACGTCGGCGAGGTAGGCGATCTCGCCGTCGGAAAGAGCGAGCCCTTGCGACTCGTTGATGCGTGCGAGCGCGGCCCGCGGGTCGGCCCCGAGCGCGACGCGGGCGAGCGCGCCGCGCGGATGCGACCCAAAAAGTTGCCGCGCCTCCCCGGCGTCGAGGAGGAGCGCCTCCGTCATCGGATCGAACAGCGACGTCCCGAGCGCGGCCAACTCCGCGGGCGCGAGCCGCGCTCCGGCGTCGATGCGCCAGCTTTTCCCGCGCTCGATGCGCCGCACGGCGGCCAGCCCGCAGACGTGCGCGATGTCGGTCGCCTTCGATGACCAGGGCGAGACCGTCCCCGGCCGCGGCACGGTGAGCAGCAGCTGGCCAGACGCTTCCGGTGGCGCTCCGCGATCGAAGTCGAGCAGCTGTTCCAGGATCACCTGCTCGGCACGCGCAAGGTCGCGCTCCGCGTCGACGAAGTGGACGAACTCGGCGTGGATGGAGCGGACCGCGGGCACGGTGCGGCGGAGCGCCGCAAGGAGTCTCTCGATCCGGAAGCTGGAGAGTGCGGGGGCGCCCCGGAACCGCAGCATCAAGCGGTCAGCGCTTCACGCCCGGGTCGCCGCCGGCCGGGTACAACGTGACGGGGAACTGCGCGACATTGCCGCCTTCGAGCGCGCTGATCTTGCTGATGCCCTGCTTGCGGACCTCGTCGATGCGGATCACCGCGTGCAGCGGCAGGTAGCTGCGCTTTACGCCGGCAAATTCGGACTTGATCCGCTCCTCTGCGGGGTCGAGCACGACGCTGCTGCGCTCACCGAACACGAGCTCCTCGACCTCCACAAACCCGAACAGGCCGCCGTGGCTGACTTTGCGGGCGTAGATCTCATAGACCTTGCCCTGGTTGACGAAGACGATCCTGAAAATGTGACTGGAGGCCATGGTCCGAATAGGGGTCGCCCTGCCGTGGGCGCGTTATTATACGTGCGATGGCGCTTCGGCTGAAAATCGTCAGTGACAACGCGGCGACCGCGGGCGACCACGCGCGCTGGACATTCGGCGTGAACGGTGGCCGCATCGGCCGGCATACGAGCAACGACTGGGTGCTGCGAGACCCCGACCGCTACGTATCCGGACGGCATGCCGAGATCGAGCACAAAGGTGGCGTATGGCTGCTGCGCGACACGAGCACCAACGGCACCTTCGTCAACCACTCCGACGAGGCCCTTGGACCGGACCGCCTCCACCAACTCTCGAGCGGCGACCGGCTGCGCATCGGAGAGTACGAGATCGAGGTCGAGATCACTGGCGGCAACGACTTTCCGGCCCAGGAGCAGGCCCCGTCCCTGGAACGCGATCTCTCCGCCTCGTTCGAGGTGAAGAACTTTATCTCGACGGGCCGTCGTGAGCGCGAGCGGGAACGTGAGGCACAAGTCGCCGCGCGCCCGCGCGCCGAACCCGCGCCGCCGCGGGTCGTGCCGCCGGCGGCTGCCCCGGCGACAACCGCCCCCGCACAGTCGACGCGCGCGCAGGAGCAGGAGCAATGGCCCGGTCTCGTGTCATTCTGCAAGGGCGCCGGCATCGACCCGCTCGCGCTTCCGGCCGAGGTGCGCGGCGCGGCGCTCGCGCAGGCGGGCCAGCTGCTGCGCGAGGCGCTCGTCGGCTTCTCGGAGCTCGCGCGCACGCGCGCCGATTTCGCGAGCGATTTTGGAATTTCCTCGGGCGCGCGGAACCGCGACGCGACCGGCGCGTTCGCACGCATCGAGGCCATCGAGCAGATTCTCGAACAGATGCTTGCCGGCCGTGGTCCCGGCGATGTTCGCGCCGTCGACGCGGTCCGCAGACATTTCGCGCGAGCTCGCGAGCACGACATCGCATTGACGGGCGCATTGCGCGACGCGCTCGCGGCCGTGCTCGACAAGCTGAACCCGGAATCCCTCGAGGAGCAGCTCGGGCGGCGCGCACAAGGGGTCGCTGGCGCCGAGCTGCAGGCGCGGCTATGGAAACGGTACATCGAGCTGTTCCGCGCGACGGCGCAGCACGGCGACGCCGGGCTGCCGGCCGTGTTCCTCGCCGCATTCGCGCGCGCTTACGAGTCGCTGGCGGCCGGCGGCAGCGCGCGCGATCCCGGCGAGCGAACCTAACCGCCGGATAAAAAAAAATTTGAAGGGGACGCGCCCCTTTAGCGTAAGGCCCCGTAAACAGGAACCTGACTCAAGCTAAAGGGGCGCGTCCCCTCTAATTTTTATCTGGCGGAGAGGGTGGGATTCGAACCCACGAATACCTTGTGGGTATTACTGGAATTCCAGTCCAGCGCCTTCGACCGCTCGGCCACCTCTCCCGGGCGGCGAAGCCTACCGGACGGGGCAGGTAGCGGCAACCGACGCCCGCTCAGGACTTCTTGGCGTCCGGCCGTTCCTTGCCGAAGGGCGGCGGGTGATCGAGGCAGCTGCCTTCTTCGGGCGGAAGGTCCGGCGTGTTGACGTCCGGAATCTTGAGCGCGTTGTGCGTATCCGGCAGGTCCGCGCCGGTCGGCACCTTGAGCGGGTCCATCTGCTTCGCCGACTCGTAGGGCTTCACTTCATTGCAGCCCGAGTAAGCATCGGGGAGCCAGCCGCAGCCGGCGATCGCGGAGAGCGACGCCAGGCAGGCGATGCGGACCAGGACATTTGTCATTCAACCACTCCGGCGCGGCGCATCGCCGCGAGTACCGTCGGATGTTGCCCTTCCGAGAGACCGACCAGCGGCAACCGGATGCCCGGCCCGATCAGCCCAAGTCGGCCCAGTGCCCACTTGGCGGGAATCGGGTTCGACTCGACGAAGAGCGCAGTGTGAAGACCCGCGAGCCGCTCGTCGAGTTCCCGGGCGCCGTCCTGGTCGTCCGACAGCGCCGCTTCCACCATGTCGTGCATCAGGCCCGGCGCCACGTTGCCGGTCACGGTGATGACGCCCTGCGCACCCGCGTCGATCAGCTCGCGGCAACTCGCGTCGTCGCCCGATAGCAGAAGGAAGTCGTCGCCGCAGCGCTCGAGGATCTCGCGTCCACGCGCGATGCTGCCCGTCGCGTCCTTGATGCCGATGATCTGCGGATGACCGGAAAGGCGCTCGACGGTCTCCGGCAGGAGGTCGCAGGCGGTCCGCGACGGAACGTTATACAGGATGAGCGGGATGCTCGAGGCGTCCGCGATGACGCTGAAGTGCCGGTACAGCCCTTCCTGCGGCGGCCGGTTGTAATAAGGAGTGACGACGAGCACGCCGTCCGCGCCGAGCTCGCAGGCGGTGCGCGTGCGCTCGACCGCGAGCGCCGTCGAACTGCCGCCCGTGCCGGCGATCACCGGCAGCTTGCCGCCGAGGCGCTGCACCGCGATCTGCAGCAGCTCCGCCGACTCTGCGGCGGAGAGCGTCGCGGACTCGCCGGTCGTGCCGCCGACGACGACGCCGTCGCTGCCCTCGCGCGCGTGCCAGTCGAGCAGTCGTCCGAACGCGACTTGATCGACGTCGCCGGACTCCGTCATCGGCGTCACGAGCGCGACCAGGCTTCCGCGGAACATTGCTCCCCCCGGCCGGGAGGCCGGCACCGGAGGCCGGATGGTACGGGCGTGCGGCGCGCGAGCGCAAGGCGCGCCGCGGCCGCGATTTCATCGCCCTGCCGATCCCGGTACACTGCCCCGCAACATCTCCTCGTTTCCCCCGCATGAAGCAGTTCATCGCAATCTCGGCCATCGGCGACGATCGCATCGGCATCGTGCACGACCTCTCGAAGGTGGTGGCGGACTGCGGCGGCAGCATCAGCGAGAGCCGCATGACGGCGCTCGGCTCGGACTTCGCGATGCTGCTTCTCGTCGCGGGCAACTGGCACTCGATCGCGCGCATCGAGACCGAGCTCGGCAAGCTCGGCGAGTCCACGGGCGTCACGATCCAGGTGCGCCGCACCACGGAGCGCGCCGCGCGCGAGGACCTCGCCCCCTACTCCGTCGACGTGGTCTGCATCGACCAGTCGGGCATCGTTTCCGGCCTCTCCGGGTTCTTCGCCGCCCGCGGCATCGACATCGGCGAGCTCTCGACGCGCAGCTACGCGGCGGCCCACACGGGCGCCCAGATGTTCTCGGTGTACATGGTCGTCAACGTGCCCTCGCGCATCCACGTCGGCGCGTTGCGCGAGGAGTTCATGGATTTCTGCGACCAGATGAACCTGGACGCGATCCTCGAGCCGGTGAAGAACTGAGACGATGGCCGCGGCAAAGCCTGGCGCCAAGGCGCCGAAGTTCAAGGTCCCGACGACCGGCGGCGGGTTCCGCCTGGGCGACCAGGGCCGCGACAACCTCGTCGTCTACTTCTACCCGCGCGACAACACGCCGGGCTGCACGCTCGAGGGCAGCGACTTCCGCGACCTCGCGCCGGAATTCCGGCGCGCGCGCACGCGTATCCTCGGCATCTCGACCGACACGCTCGACTCGCACCGGAAGTTCAAGGAGAAGATGGGGTTCCCCTTCGAGCTGGGCTCCGACGAGGACCACGCGGTCGCCTCGCAGTTCGGCGTCTGGAGGCAGAAGAACATGTACGGCCGCAAGATGATGGGCATCGAGCGCAGCACCTTCCTGATCGACGCCACGGGAGCCGTGCGCCGCGAGTGGCGCAAGGTGCGCGCCAAGGGGCATGCGGCCGAGGTGCTCGAAGCTGCGCGAGAACTCTGAGCCGATGCTGAAGAACCGCCCCGCGAAGGGCGCCCGCCGCGCGTTCGTGCTCGACACCAACGTGCTGATGCACGACCCCGCCGCGGTATTCCGCTTCGAGGAGCACGACATCTACCTGCCGATGGGCGTGCTCGAGGAGCTCGACGCCGGCAAGAAGGGCCTGTCCGAGTCCGCGCGGAACGTGCGCCAGGTCAGCCGCTTCCTCGACGAGCTGATGGCGAACGCGACCAAGGAGCAGATCGACCGCGGCCTCGAGCTCCCGAGCGGCCGCTCGGGGAACCACGGCATGAAGCCGCCGACGGGCCGGCTCTTCTTCCAGACGAAGCGGCTCGCGGCCGGGCTGCCGGACACACTGCCGGGCCACGGGCACGGCATCGACAACGCGCTGCTCGGCTACACGCTCGCCCTGCAGATGGAGCTCCCGTCGACGCAGGTCACGCTCGTCTCGAAGGACATCAACCTGCGCATCAAGGCGGCGATCCTCGGCGTGCACGCAGAGGACTACTTCAACGACCGAACGATCGAGGACGCGGACCTCCTGTTCACCGGCGTGACGGCGCTGCCGGAGGACTTCTGGGAGACGCACGGCAGCAACGTCGAGTCCTGGCACGAGCAGGCGCGCACCTTTTACCGCGTGCGTGGGCCGCTCGTGAACGGCTGGCACCCGAACCAGTTCCTGTACAACCCGAAGGACGACGGCTTCGAGGCGATCGTGCGCTCGCTCGAGGGCGAGGTCGCGACGCTCGAGGTCACGCAGGACTTCCGCAGCGAGCGCCACGCCGTCTGGGGCATCACTGCGCGCAACCGCGAGCAGAACCTCGCGCTCAACCTGCTGCTCGACCCGGACATCGATTTCGTCACGATCCTCGGCCCCGCGGGCACGGGCAAGACGCTGCTGACGCTCGCCGCGGGCCTCGCGCAGACGCTCGACACCAACCGCTTCAGCGAGATCATCATGACCCGCGTGACGATCCCGCTCGGCGAAGACATCGGCTTCCTCCCCGGCACCGAGGAGGAGAAGAT
>Ga0075418_10003356_pt1 | contig 18281 bp, 17 predicted proteins | sample SoiMetdeltSBSDD2_FD_81776 | JGI IMG/M metagenome (GOLD analysis project Ga0075418, IMG submission 81776) | Bulk soil microbial communities from a Populus tree surrounding site in Tennessee, USA - Soil MetaG P. deltoides SBSDD2 | ecosystem: Environmental > Terrestrial > Soil > Tree plantation... | reverse complement strand
CTCGACTCGCTGATTTCAGATTTGCTGCGGCATATCCCTGGAGTGACGCGGACACTTACAACCGTGGTCACATCCTCGATCAAGGAAGGTTCCCACATTACACCGGCTGTGGTGACTGAGATTCCCGCAAACAGTCGTCGCGGCGCGAACCGGAAAAAGAAATGAGCATGGACGCTTACGATATTACGGAGAAATGAATGGCGACAAAGACTAGCTCTCTCGAACACCCCCTTGCAGCAGCGGCAACACCTTCTAAGCAGTCGAGTTATCCCTTCGCAAGCCGCATGAATCAAATGACCGTTTCGGCGGTTCGCGAGATCCTTAAGGTCACCGAGCACCCCGAGATAATCTCGTTCGCTGGGGGACTCCCCGCCCCCGAGCTGTTCCCTGTCGCAGCGATCGCCGAGGCGCACGCGGAGGTGTTCGCGACCGAAGGCCCGGCCGCTCTCCAATACAGCACTACCGAAGGATGGCAACCGCTGCGCGAGTGGATCGCCCGCCGAATGCAGCAGAGAGGGATCGCGGCTGCCGCGGAGAGAGTGTTGATCACCGCCGGATCGCAACAGGGCATCGACCTGGTCGGCAAAATCTTTGTCGAAAGAGGCGATGCGGTGGTCGTCGAGAATCCCTGTTACCTGTCGGCTCTCCAGGTCTTCAGCGGGTACGAGGCAAGTTTCATTTCAATCTCCAGCGACGACGAAGGCATGCGCGTCGATGAACTCGAGAGCGTGTTGAAGCGGTCTAATCCGAAGCTGATCTACATTGTCTCTGAGTTTGCGAACCCCAAAGGCACCACGCTGTCTCACGAACGAAGAAAACAATTAATCGAGTTGTCGTCACGGTACCGCGTTCCAATTCTTGAAGACAATCCCTACAGCGAGCTTCGCTATACCGGAGAGCAACCGCAGCCGCTGGCCGCTCTGGACAGAGACGGGCTTGTTGTCTACATCAGCACATTCTCGAAAACTCTTAGCCCGGGAATGCGTCTTGGCTGGCTGGCCGCATCCGAAAAAATCTTCCAAATGATCGTTGTGGCCAAGCAATCAGCGGATCTTCACACCAGCACTATCGAGCAGCGGGCAGCAGCACGGTTGCTGGAGACCTTTGATTACGACGGCCACATTGCTCATCTCTGCGAGGTGTACGGCGAACGACGACAAGCGATGCTTTGCGCCCTCGAGCGTCATTTCCCTGCCGAGTCAAAGTGGACCCGTCCCGAAGGCGGCCTTTTTCTGTGGGTCGAACTACCCGAAACCCTCAGCGCTGAGGAGGTTTTTGAGGAGGCGATCGCAGAGCGCGTTGCCTTTGTGCCGGGGACGTCATTCTTTGCTTCCGAAGCGAAGCTAAACTTTATGAGACTTAACTTCTCAAATCAGAAACCGGAAATGATCGAAGAAGGGATCAAAAGAATCGGCAGCGTATTAAAGCGGAGATTGATATGAGCAACAGCAAGCGGTTCTTGATTGCGGATGTCTTCACCGAGAAGCGTTTCGGTGGGAACCAGTTGGCCGTATTCACCGACGGTTCGGGGCTCGACAGCGGGATGATGCAAGACATCGCGCGCGAGATGAATTATTCGGAGACTACATTTCTGCTGCCGCCGGAGAGTGGGGGCGACTACCGCGTGAGAATTTTCACCCCGGCACACGAGCTCCCATTCGCCGGACACCCCTTGGTGGGTTCCGCTTATGTGATAGTCGCCGAACGAATGAAGGATTGGGGCGAACCGCTGACCCCGGTCACGCTGGAAGCAGGCGTCGGCCCGATCTCGATAAATGTCGAGACCGAAGGCAGCCGGCTGGGCCGGTCGACGATGACACAACCTATGCCGGTCGTCCGCGGCACATACTCCGATATTGCAGGGCTGGCCAACGCATTGTCGCTCGACGAGTCGGCGATCAAGAACACCGGCCTGCTGCCGGAAACGATCTTCAATGGCATCGCGGTGCTTGTCGTGCCCGTGACGAGCCGCAGCGCAATCGAATCCATTATGATTGACGCCGGCGCGCTGAAGCGCATCAGCAACGAAGTCGGCGCCTCGACGGTTCTGGTCTTCGCGCGTGATCCGGTGATCCCCACAAGCACCGTACATTGCCGGGTGTTCGCGCCCGCCGCCGGCGTTAGCGAAGACGCCGCCACCGGATCGGCAAATGGACCGCTTGGTTTCTATCTTGTGCGACACAGGCTCGTTCAAGCCGAGGCGACTACCAGGATCGTAAGCGAACAGGGATTTGAGATGAAACGCCCAAGCTTGTTGTACATCGACATCGACACCGATCCAGCCACAACCGAAGTGACAGCCGTTCGAGTGGGCGGCGGAGTTGTAATCGCCGGTCGCGGCGAGATCTTTATCTAAGAAAATAGGTCCTATATGTCCTATAGTTCCTATACCGGGGAGCCCCAATGACCAACAACCAACTTCGATTAAAAACCGGTTTAGCCGAGATGCTAAAGGGCGGAGTGATCATGGATGTCACAAATGCCGAGCAGGCCCGAATATCACAGGAGGCGGGAGCTGTTGCGGTGATGGCGCTTGAACGGGTTCCGGCCGACATCCGCGCGGAGGGCGGAGTCGCGCGAATGGCTTCTCCGCGAAAGATTCGCGAGATCATGGCCGCGGTAACGATCCCGGTTATGGCTAAGGTACGTATCGGCCACTTTGCGGAAGCTCAGGTGCTTGAAGCGCTCGGCGTCGACTTTATCGATGAGAGCGAGGTGTTGACACCGGCCGACGATGAACATCACGTGGACAAGCACCGGTTCAAGGTTCCTTTTGTTTGCGGAGCGCGCAATCTGGGTGAGGCGCTTCGCCGGATCGGCGAAGGCGCCGCAATGATTCGTACCAAGGGCGAAGCGGGCTCCGGCAACATAGTCGAGGCGGTTCGTCATCTTCGACGCATCACCCACGAGATCAAACGTTTAACAATACTGAGCCCGGAAGAGCTGATGGCTGAAGCAAAACAGCTAGGCGCGCCCTACGAATTGGTTAGGCTGGTCGCGCGCGATGGCCGATTACCGGTTCCGAACTTCGCGGCTGGCGGAATCGCAACACCGGCGGATGCGGCACTGTGCATGCAATTGGGAGCAGAGTCAGTCTTTGTCGGTTCCGGCATTTTCAAATCTTCGGATCCCGCAATCCGGGCGCGGGCCATAGTCAAAGCAACCACACACTACAGCGACCCAAAGACTGTACTGGAAGCCAGCGAAGAGCTCGGCGATGCGATGCGGGGACTCGACGTAGCGAAGATCCCTGAGAGCGAGCTGCTTCAGACGCGAGGTTGGTAATTGAATGAGTGACATTTGGCCAATCATAAGAATTGCAACCCTGATGGATCAGCAGCCCGCGTTTGAGCTCATGTCTGAGCTCGGTTATCCAGGGCTTTCGTTCGTACGTTTTTCCGCCGCCTACAACGCCGTGCTTGAACACCCGACCATGTCGTTGATAGTTGCCGAGGACGAGAACGGGGACGTCATCGGTCTCGCATCGATATCGACAAGGCCGCAGCTGAGACTAACCGCGAACCTGGTCACAATTGACGAGCTTGTGATAGCTGATCGCGCGCGTGGTCGCGGTGTCGGGAAGAAGATACTTAAGACCGTCGAAGTGATGGCCCGTAACCTGAGGGCTGGCAGGTTGGAGCTCGAAACCAATCGCGCTCGGGAGAGCTATAGCCGAGGCTTTTACATCAAGAACGGATTCAAAGAAGCCGATTCAGCAGTGATGCGCATCGATTATCAGCTTCCGGCCGACTCACACTGGTTATGATCATCGGCGTACTCGCTATTCAAGGCGATTTTGCCGCCCACATTCGCATGCTCCGACACGTGGGCGTAGACGCAGTCGAAATACGACGCTCGTCAGACCTTGTTTCGCTGGATGGGTTGATCCTTCCCGGAGGCGAGAGCACCACGATGCTGAAATTCATTGAGGGCGAAGGTCTCAATGAACCTATCACCGACTTCGCTCGTCCCGGGAAGCCGATCTTCGGCACTTGCGCCGGCGCTATCCTGTTGGCGCGAGATGTGTATAATCCCTCGCAGCCATCGCTCGGATTGATTGACATCGGCGTCGAGCGCAACGGATACGGGCGCCAGGTAGATAGCTTTGTCGCAGACATCGAACCCGCACTCGAAGGCGGATTACTCGAAGCGGTGTTCATACGCGCGCCAAAAATCAAGCGAGCCGGTCCCGATGTCGAAGTGCTGGGATCCCTAAACGGCGAGCCTGTTTTGGTGCGGGAGCGCAACATTCTCGCGGCGACGTTTCACCCGGAGCTCACTGAAGACACCCGAGTGCATCGCATGTTTGCAGATATGGTTATACAAAGTGCAGGGAATTGAGAGCCTTTCCTCTCCCAGGGGAATCACAGTCTCTAACAGGAGGATCACCGTGAAGCTATTCAAGTGGGACGAGATGCCCGAAGAGCACGTACATGAATTGTTCAGCCGGCGCTTTGTTTCGGGTGAACAGATGACGATGGCCCGGATATTTCTAAAAAAGGGTTGTCTCGTTCCGACTCACAATCACGAGAGTGAGCAACTAACCACAGTGTTCACCGGCGCTCTCAAGTTCCTGATTGATGGCCAGGAAATCGTTGTCCGAGACGGGGAGACACTGCTGATTCCGGCGTTCGTCTACCACAGCGCCGAAGCTCTTGAAGACACCAACGAGATGGACATCTTCTCGCCGATCAGGGTCGATTGGATCGAAGGAACAGACGATTATCTTCGACTGAAGAAGTAGCGGAGACTAAGGATTCTCGCGCAGCTACCGTCGGCGTCGTGAAGAATGGCGTTGTACTTTGACGCTGCCATGTCGCGAGCGAACCGCTGGAACTGTCCGATAGCGGCCGACTCTTGCGTTACGGCCGCGCGAGGCGCGCACACTCTTGGGAATCTTGACTGTTTGCCCCTTTCGCAACTCCCCGCGCGTCGAGATGCGATTTACCCTGGCGAGTTCCTTCACTGAGACGCCGGATCGGCGCGCAACAGACGCCAGCGTGTCGCCACGTCTCACTTGATACGAAGCAAATTGAACGCGGTAGTTACCACGATATCGCTCAGCGATCTCCTCGGTCGGCACCGCGATCTTGCGAACTCGTTTATCCTCGGGCAAATCCGCATAAGCAATCTCAAACGCTTTCTTTGTTCCCTTCGGAATTTTGATTGTGTAGCGCTCACCAGCCGGAGAGGCGCCCCGGCGCAATTCGGCGTTCAAGTCTTGAATCGTGTCATAAGAAACGCCGATCAGATCGGCGACGACTTTCAAATCAGTCTGCGCCGGAACCTCGAAGCTGTCATAGTTCATTGGCGCGTCCGGCGTTACGTCAAAACCATAGCGTTTCTGATTCTTGCTGATGATCATGATCGAAAGAATAGCCGGCACGTAGTTGCGGGTCTCTTGCGGTAGAAGTCCTCGTTTGTAAAGCTCCCAGAAGTCCGCGTAACCACATCTGGCGATCGCGTTGTCAACTCGGTTCTCTCCCGAGTTGTAGGCGGCCATCGCAAGCAGCCAATCACCCTCAAAGTGATCGTGCAGCCACCTCAGATATCTTGCTGCCGCGCGCGTCGACTTTTCCGGTTGTGACCGCTCATCGATCCACGTCGTCTGTGAGAGGCCGTAGCGCGTACCCGTCGACGGAATGAACTGCCAGATGCCCTTGGCGGCCGCCCGCGAAAGCGCATTTGGCTTCCAGACCGATTCGGCCTGCGCCAGCCACATAAGGTCAACCGGCACTCGCTCTTCCTTGAAGATCTTCTCGACCATTTGCCGATAACGGCCCGAGCGTTGAAGCCCTATCTCCATAGTGGAGTGACCGCGTCCTGACACAAAGAAGTTAATAAACTGAAATACGGGCGGAGCGACGGCGAAATCAAAATCATAGCGACCGAATATCTTGATGCCGTCGGGAGTGACGATTGTCAGATCGGCTTCCTTGATCTCCGAGACCTCGTCGAGCACTGACGGCTCCGCAACCTCGGGCAGATCGGTGGCATCGTGAACGTCTCCGGGTTGTGATTCGTGTTTATGAATTCGATCGACCAGCGAGCGGTAATAATTGGAAAGCTTGGTATCGGTCTTGAGGTCTATCCCCGACTGCATGACGGTGTCTAAAGCACTATCGAACATTTTGCGGGCGAGGTCCGGGAGACCCTTGGTGTGAGCCTCTTCGCCTCGAGCAAAAATCTCCTCCGCGCGGTCGATGATCGACTGGGTAGTCGTAGTCGTAATGGCGGTAGTGGTAGACAATGAGGCCGGCTGTGGCGATTGACCAAGGGCTTGTATTGGTCCCACGGTTCCGAGAAGCAATAACGAAAGGAGGAGCACAACTACAACACGACTCGCTGCTTTTGCTAGCCTCATCTATGAATTTACCTTCCTGTTCTAAAATCGGGACGAACTCGCAGCTCAGGTGATCTGAAAGAATCGCTGCTATCACCCAGGGGCCAAAGCTGCTATCCCACCAAAATCAGTCCAGCAATCCTGTCTGAGTTCGGTTTTTATATCACCTGAAACTTAAGTAGTCAATGAAAGATAGTGTCGCAACAGAATTGAAACAATTAGGTTACAGTCCTTGGGCAGCCCGTAGGCGCCTCAACTCGGGGCTGTATCATTACCATACCCCCAAGCAGGGTATGGCCTTCGCTCGGCCACGCCAGCAACTCTGTATTAAGGGAGTTTGTATTCTTGAAGAAGCGCGGTGTTCGTCGGGGGTCAGCCCTACAGCAGCGCGGCCTTCATCGCTTGCCGCACTGAATCGACGAACACAAAGGTTATCTCTTTCTGAAGTTCTTTTGGCACCTCTTCCAAATCGCGGCGGTTCTGCTGAGGTAATACGATCGTCGTCACCCTGGCGCGGCGCGCTGCCAGCACTTTTTCTTTGATCCCACCCACCGGCAGGACATTTCCACGCAGAGTGATCTCGCCAGTCATCGCGACAGATCGCCTCACCAATTTACCCGATAGCGCTGAAACCATTGCGGCGGCCAGGGTCACACCCGCGGACGGGCCGTCCTTGGGGATCGCGCCCTCCGGTACGTGTACGTGGATGTCAAACTTTCCGAACTTCTCGGGATCTATCCCAAGCTCCTCCGACCGCGCCTTTGCCCACGAGAGCGCAGCCTGCGCCGATTCTTTCATTACGTCGCCCAACTGACCCGTGAGCATCAGCGAGCCCTTTCCCGCGGTCAGCAATGCTTCGATAAACAGCACGTCACCTCCGGCCGGCGTCCACGCGAGTCCAGTCGCGACACCGACCTGGTCTTTTTTGAGCACTTCATCGGGATAAACGTGCGGAATGCCAAGGAACTCGTGGAGGTTGTTGATGGTGACGCGCACCACTGAGTCGCTTCCTTCGGCGACCCGGCGCGCTACCTTGCGGCAAACACCGGCGATCTCGCGTTCGAACTGCCGCAAACCCGCTTCGTGTGTATATTGCAGGATAATCCCTTTTAGCGCGGAGCGGCTAATGGTCAGGTGGCGTATGGTGATGCCGTGAGCTTCCATCTGTTTGGGGATGATGTGCCGCCGCGCGATTTCAACCTTCTCTTCTTCGGTGTACCCGGCCAGCCTGATCACTTCCATCCTGTCGCGAAGCGCCGGATGGACAGTGTCCAGCATATTCGCGGTTGTCATAAACATCACGTTCGACAGATCGAACGGCACTCCCAGATAGTTATCGCGGAACGAGAAGTTTTGCTCAGGGTCGAGCACTTCGAGAAGGGCTGACGAAGGATCGCCTCTGAAGTCCGCACCGACTTTGTCGATCTCGTCGAGCATTATCAGCGGGTTGTTTGTTCCGGCTTGCTGAATCGATTGAATGATGCGCCCCGGCATCGCACCGATATAGGTTCGACGATGGCCGCGGATCTCGGCTTCATCGTGCAACCCGCCAAGGCTGAGCCGCTGAAACTTTCGATTAAGCGCTCGGGCAATCGACCGGCCGAGGCTGGTCTTTCCGACGCCGGGCGGACCGACCAGACACAGTATCTGACCCTTGACCTTCTCTTTGAGCTTGCGCACGGCCAGGGTTTCGATGATTCGCTCTTTAACCTTTTCGAGCCCGTAGTGGTCTTCGTCAAGGATTGTCTGCGCGCGTTTCAAGTCCAGATTTTCTTCGGATGATTTGGACCAGGGCAGCACAACCATCACATCGAGATAGTTGCGAAGCGTCGCGGCTTCGGCTGCGTCCGGGTGCATGCGTTCAAGCTTTTTGATCTGGCGCTCGACTTCCTCCTCAACGGATTCAGGCAACTTGGCCTGGAGCATTTTCTCACGATACTGAGTAATCTCTTCGCCAAGTTCATTCCCCTCGCCCAGCTCAGTCTGAATCGCTTTGAGCTGTTGACGAAGATAGAATTCGCGCTGGCTTCGATCGATCTCGCCTTTTGCTTGCGTGTTTATTTCCTGTTGAACCATCAGGACGTTGATCTCGCGGGCAAGCAACTCGTTCACCCGATGAAGCCGTTCGGAAGGGTTGAGCTTCTCGAGCACGCTTTGAGCGTCGACGACCTTGAGTTCGAGGTTGGACGCGGCTACGTCAGCAAGGCGGCCCGGGTCCTCGAGGTTGGCGACGATGGCCATCACCTCCCCCGAAATGTTTTTTCCGAGAGTGATCGCGCGCTCCAGCGAAGCTCGAACATTTCGGATGAGCGCTTCCAACTCGAGCTCATCCGCGTCGGGTTCGGTATCGGAAAGGGGCAGTATGTGTGCGAGCAGATGCGGAAGATTCTCATCGAAACGCGTAACGTTTGCGCGGGCGAGTCCCTGAACGAGAATGCGGATGCGGCCGTCGGGCATCTTGAGCATCCGCATGATCGAGGCAGCAGTCCCGTGGTTGTAGAGGTCCCGACCGACGGGCTCCTCCTTTTCGAGGTCTCGCTGGGCAACGAGCATAATCATCCGGTTTTCTGCCAGCGCCTGTTCGACGGCCCGAATAGACCGTTCACGCTGCACGAAAAGCGGCACGATCATATAAGGAAAGATGACGATGTCGCGAAGCGGCAAAACAGGGAGCGAATCCGGCAGCTTTAGCTGCTCGTCGCTTTGTTCGATTTGGATTTCTTCTGGTTCGATTAGTGATGACATAAGTTGATGGACAATTCTCTTCGTTTTCTATGAATAGCTCTCTTCATAATCGTGGGCTGACGCAAGCTTAACTGTTTCGTGCGCGGCAGCGACAGACGATCAGCTCCGGTCTGTCACCGCGTTTCAAGAAGCCTATGATGCACCGCGCATCCAGACGGTGATGCTTGATCGTGGGCCGCCCGGCACACGCTTAGAGTCCTTTTGTTCTCTGGAACCTGTCGCCATCGATTTCCTCTGCTGATTCTAGCATTGATCCAGCTTCTGAAGTCCAACAAGATTGACATTGCGTTCGTGGCCCGATCAAAAACGGCCCGCCCGAAAGGAGTTGGTTCGGTGAAAAAAGTTGATGATCTAGCAGGATACTCTTTTGGCTCTCACGCGGCCGAAAGAGAAAAGCCGAAGGGAAAACTCGGCCACTCCTCCCTGGCTCAAGCCAACGGATGGTTCTTGATGCGCTGATTGCGGTTAGCGCGCGGCGAGTTGGAGCGATCGTAGTGACGCAGAATTGGGACGACTTCAAGGCGATTCAATATTACTTGGATGTTAGATTGAAACGAGGCGCTGAATTCTTTAGCAACCACTGAACGTATGGTACGTGCGCTTAAATTGACAGTTGTGAGACCCGCTACTTAACCCGCCCAGTACGGACCAGTGACCGCAACTCGCTCATAAACTCCGACACATCCTTAAAATCCAAATAGACCGATGCGAAACGGACATAAGCGACTTTGTCCAGCTCTTTGAGCCTCCGCATTATCAACTCGCCTATGCGTTCGGTCGAGCGCTCGCGTTCTCGTGACTCTTGCACGTACTTCTCCACCTGATTTACAAGCGTTTCTATCTTTGCCGTCGGGATTGGCCGCTTTTCGCAAGCCTTCATGATCCCCGATAACACTTTCTCTCGCGAGAACGGCGCGCGAGTCCCATCCTTCTTCACCACCATGTATGGAATCTCGTCGATGCGTTCGTAGCTGGTGAAGCGGCGCTCACATTTCAAACACTCGCGGCGCCGGCGGATCGCGTCGCCCTCTCGGCTCTCCCGCGAATCTACAACTCGATCTTCCAGATGCATGCAAAACGGACACTTCATATGAGGAATCTCTCTTGAACGTGGATTAGCCTCTCGCGGCCAGCACTCCTTCGTTATCCTGCTTGTGTGGTGGGGCAGGTTCATGAGGTTTGTCATCGCCGTCATTCTCTTCCCCAATTCGCCGCAATCGATCAAGCGACAGCCCTTCTTTAACCAGATAGTACATCCCGAAGAACGTCGCCGGGGTGAACAGGACAAGATGCAGGATTATCGCGACCGACGCCGCCTTACTCTGGGCGACTCCAAGAAACGCCAGCGCCGCAGCCGCAGCAGTGTGGAACGGACCCGTGGCGCCGCCAGGTGTTGGCACCACCGAACCGGCCATCGAAAGTCCCATAACAAACACGGCGCTGGTGAACGGCACGTCAGCGTAAGGTATCCCGAAGGCACGGACAACCAACAGGTGGGCAACAGCAACCATCAGCCAAAGTAAAACCGTGTAAGAGACAGTGACGGTCAATCCGCGAACATCGTGCAGCACCGCAAGACCCTCGGAAATATGAGTCAGCAAGCTCATCGTTGCTGAATGCGCCCTCTTCGGTAGCCAGCCCAGTTTCTTCTCGAGATAAGTTAGCGCGCCGTTACGGCCCCGTCTGAAGGCCGATAGCCCGTAGATCCCCGCTGCCGCGACAAACAACAACAGCACGCCGGTTACTTTTATCCAGCCAAATAGCCGCGTTGCGTCGGCATCTCGCGCTATGTATTCAAAGAAGACCAGATTTACCGCGAAAAAAACGACGACCATCACCATATCGAAAACTCGTTCGATCATGACGGTCGCGTAGCTTGCCGAAGGATGCACCCGCTCTTTCACCGACAGCGCGGCCGGACGCACGATCATCTCAGCCGCGCGTCCGACGAAGAACAAGGCGGTGAATCCGATCATAGTTGCGCGGAACAACGAACTCAACGGGGGCTGGGCCATCGGTTTGAGCAGTTCACGCCATCTCAGCACCCGAACGATATAAGTACCAACCAGCAGGGCGAGAGCCAGGCCGAGTTGACCCCAATTAGCCTTACGAACCTCGATCCAGACCTCCATCCAGTTCAGCTTGTAGGCAAACCAGTAGACGAACAGGGCTCCCACAAGCAGGCTTAGGATGGTTCTGACCCTTCCGCTCAAAGCGTCTACACACTCCCCGTGTTATACTTTTTCGTGAAATCGAGCGCGGATGTTTCGGGGCTCTCGATCTCTTTCGCCTGAATTGCAGCCGCTATGGACTGTAGCGAGCGGAGATTCTAGCACAAAATATCGAGCCTCCGCACGGCCAACCCCAATGCGGAATTAAGGCCCTGCAGGACAGGTTGAAACATTTTACGTCACCGTCTCGTTTACGACGTTGGAAGACTTCACCATAACCATGGGAAGCTAGACGAGTAGCTTGCGAGAAGGCGACAGGGTGGGAGCAAAACTCGCGTTGACATCGACCGATGCTGAATTGGTTCAGCGTTGCGTAGAAGGCGACCAGCAGGCCTGGGCGGAAATCGTGCGCCAGTATTCGAGGCGCATATACAACCTGGCCTATCGGTTCACCATGAGCCATAGTGCGGCCGAAGACCTGACGCAGGAGGTCTTCATCCGCGTTTATCGCTCGTTGAACCAGTACGATCCGACGCTGGGCGATCTGTCCAACTGGCTGATGCGCCTGGCGCGAAACCTGGTCATCGATGACTATCGCAAGCGGCAGCGCACCCCGACCGACTCGGGCGACGATCTGGCCAATCACGAGTACCATCTGCCCGCCGCAAGCGATAGTCCGCAACGCACCCTGGAAAGGCAAGAGCGACGGCTGCAGGTGCTTGCGGCGATTAATAAGCTCTCGCACGATCTTCGCGAGTGTGTCATCTTGCGAGACATCGAGGAGCTGACGTATCAGGAAATAGTCGATCTTCTGAAGATTCCCGAAGGCACGGTGAAGAGCCGCATCAACCGAGGCCGGATTGAATTGGCCAAGGTGTTGCGCAGGATGAAGGTGAACCCTGACTAAGACGGCCAGCGATCAGTAGCCCGAAGTCAGAGGCTCAACGATCAGCGCTCAATGGCTGTCGTACTGCGCGAGGAAAAATACGCTTACAGCTGGCCGGTTAACCGGCCCGCGCAGGTATTGATTTGGGAGGAGTGGAGTTTCTACCACTTAGAACAGTATGGATTGCACCAGATTTGAGAGCGCGCTAACGGATTACTTCGACGGCTCGCTTGTCCCCGACGAAGCGACGCTATTTCGTGCCCACGCGTTGCAGTGCCGAGCTTGCCGCGCATTGATGGACGACGTAAAAACCGCAATAACCGCATGCCGTCAACAGGATGAGCTCGAACCGCCGACCTTACTCGAGACTACGCTTGCCGCGATTCCTTCGGAACATCAAGCATTAAGTTGCGTGGGGTTTGAGGACTTGATAACCGAGTTCCTTGATGGGTTCGTGCCGGCGCCGACTTATCATCGCTTCGAAGAACACACCGAAAAATGTGACGGGTGCTCGACGTTGCTGACCGGAGTGGTGTATGCGGTGGCCGCCTGTCATTCGGTTCACACGTTTGAAGAAGTCGATGTTGCGGAGCCGTTGCTGTCTCGTCTTATCGCAATGATGCCCGCGCGAGCCCCCAGCCTTGCTCGACGCACCGCCGATCGCATCGCGGCGTTTGCCGGCCGGTTGATGCCTCATACCACACAGAGCGCCCGGTGGACCTTTGCTACTGCCGCTTCGCTTGCATTCGCCACGTTCGCGTTGTTGCTGTTTGGATTCTCTGACGACGGAACGGTTGCGGGAATCTATCGTCAGGCGCACGTCAAAGTTTCTGAGTTATACACTCAAGGCGCCGATGTCTATACGCAGACCGATAAGGTTGTCGCGAGGCTTGAACGAGTCGGTATTGGCATTGGCGAGTTCTGGAATACATTGGGTGGCGAGACCGCTGGAGACGCTGAAAACAGTCACAATCAAGAGCAGACGCCAAACTCGAACAAGCGACTGGAAACAGGTGAGAAGAATTAGCGCGTCGGCGATTGCGGTGTTTCCTTGAACCGTTACCGGAATCGCGACGTTTAAGCGATGGGAGATTGTTGAAGTATCTACGTTTGCGACAGGACTAGTTATGTATTGTTCTTATCACACAACAAGCGCGGCGGGAGTTCAGTGCTCGAGCTGCGCACGGCCACTGTGCCGTGCCTGCGATCACCGCATAAAAGGTTATCCGTATTGCCAGGATTGCATCGTGCTGGGTGTCGAAGGACTTTCGCGAAGCTATGAACACAGCCGTCCAAAAGCAAGAGCCAGGTTGGCAGCACTATTCGCTGTGCTGCCGGGGATGGGCGCGGTCTACAACCGGCAGAACATCAAAGCGGTTGTACACTTCGTGTCGATCATAGGACTTTTCCAACTCGCGAGCCTCAAAGTGGCAGCAGGCGTGTTTGCTCTAGCCGGCATTGCTGTCTATCTGTATTCGATAATAGATGCATACAGGACAGCAATAACGATTGGCCGCGGGGAGAGCCCTGCTGTCGACGAGGAACGGTTCAAGCGCTCGCTTATCAAACGCGCTCCGCTGATTGGAGTAATGCTGATCTCTGCAGGTCTGCTGCTTGTTGTGCAGATCCTTCGGCCTTTTGCATTTATTACTCTTGCTCGTCTCTTCCCCGTCGCCCTGATTATCTTGGGAGGCTACTTGCTGACCAGATACTTCAAGCGGTCGCGGGAAGAGGGCTACGAACAACGCCCTGCGGCTCCTCCCTATTCACTGGTGGCCGGCAGATTCAGCGAGCGATCATCCGAGCGGACCGGACGGACGTCCAATCCGACCGGTCGAAGGTAGGACGATAATTGACGTCCGGACGCAACAACAGACGAGGAACGCTTCTTCTGGGACTCCTGCTGCTCGGCGCGGGAGTCGTTCTCGTGTTCGCGCCGGCCGGATCAGGCATTGCCGCATGGCTGATGCAACTCTGGCCGGTGTTTCTTATCTGCGCAGGCGTAGTTCGCGTGATGGGCTTCGCAGTCGAGCGCAAGCCTCGTTCGCCGCTGGTAGGAATGCTTCTGATCATTGTCGGCGTTTTGTTTCTCGCGGCGCGCTTTCAACCGGGATTGAACGCACTTCAAGTGTACGGCCGCTACTGGGTCTTGCTCCTCCTCGTTTTTGCCAGCGTTGAGCTGGTCCGCTACTACTCGCATCGGCACGCCGAAGGACCACCACCGCGCGTGTTTACACCGCTGCGAGTGCTGGTGGTCTTGATGATTGTTGTCACCGGTGTATTCGCCAATCGGGTAGCGAACAAGCCGTCTCTGCTTTCAGCACTTCGTCTGCCGGGATTTCTCAACGGGCTTCGCGATTCTGTTGTGGGCGAGGCGTATGCATTCACCGATCAACCCGTTCTTAATAATGACGTAAGACCCGGGATGATAGTCTCAGTGAATAACAGCTACGGGAGCGTCAGGGTAACCGGTGGCGGTTCCGCGGTTCGGGCGACGCTTGTGAAGGGGGTTCGCGGTTGGAGCCAGGAAGAGGCTCGCAAAATCGCTGATCGGATTCGACTCGTGGTGAATCCGACGACCGAAGGACTGACCATCACAACAAATCGAGGCGAGGTCAACGAACAATTCACAACAGATATTCAGTTAGAAGTACCTTCATTCATTGGGGTGTCCATCACCGATAGTTACGGATCGGTCACTGCGAATGGAATTCAGGCAGGCCTCACGGCAAAAGTAAGCTACGGGCAGGCAGACCTGGCTGGCATCAAGGGCGACGTGAACCTTGCACTGAGCTATTGCGAAGTTACCGCAACGAACATCGAAGGTGATTTGACTGTCGGCGGCGCAAAGCAAGCTCGAATCTCAAACGTCACCGGTAATGTCGAACTGACCGCCAGCGCGGCCAGCAACGGCGTCGTCGACGTGCGCAACATTTCGGGGCAAGTACGGGTGAATGCCCCGTTTTGCCGAATAGTCGCACAGGGTCTAAACGAGACCGCCGAGCTCAGTACAGAGCACGCGAGCGTGGATGTCACTCGGGCAACAAACCTGGTGATCGACGCCCCGCACTCAGACGTTCGGGCCAGGAATATAAGCGGAGACTTGAAGGTGATCTCGTCCAACAGCAATCTTCAGTTTTCAGCCATTGCCGGCCACCTGGAGGTTCAGGGTCAGCAAACCTCAGTCAACGCCGAAGACATACAAGGAAGCATCGAAATCGAGACGACTCATGGCGATGTGGTGTTAAAGAACTTTTCCGAAGATGTTCGGGTGGAAACGAGCTATCGTGACGTAACGTTGACGAGCGCCGCTGAACCGGTTGGCGATATCGAGGTCAAGAACAACCACGGTCAGATAAAACTCGTGCTTCCGCAGTCCAGCCGTTTCCATCTGGACGCACAAAGCGACAATGGTCAGATCCAGCCAATAGGTTTTAGCCAGCTGGAGCAGCGATCGCGGAACAGCCTGGTAAGCGAGTTTGGTTTGGACGGGCCCACGATCAAGCTCAGGACGTCGTTTAAGAAGATAATCATTCAGGCAATCACAGCTCGTCAGACCCAGGCAAACGCCCGCGGTTAGACACACAAACCTGGTTAAACTTTAGCAACTGTTTGTCGTACTTTTGATAGGAGGTGAGTGATGGGATTTATCAGATTCGTACTCGGATTGGTGGCTTTCGTCATCGCGGTAAAGCTGGCAGCCATTCTGCTGGGAATCATCGGCTTTGCGCTGAAGCTGCTCTGGATTGTCGTAGTGCTTGGCGTCTTCGTGCTCGTGGCATGGCTTATCTACAAGATGATCTCGCCGCGAAGCACTCAGCAGGCGTAGTTTCATCCCCGAACTCAACGGGCGGCGGCCAGGCGCCGTCGCCCATTTGGGCCGCTGCATCCCTCCAACGCATCCGCCTTGTATCGTCATTTGTTGCGAATTTCTTAAATCGAGATTTCTGCCCTTCGGACTGTTGCCTTTCCTCGATACCACATGATAGGCTGCGGATTCAGTTTGTTAGTTAGATCCCCCACCAAGGAAAAAGCAGCAAAATGAGGTTCGAGCGCTGTGGGACGCAGCAGCCTCGACGGAACGGCGATTCAAGGAGCGTTGAATGTCCAACGATAATCGGGTTTATACCTTCCTGATCTCACCTAGCCGTACATCCAAAGTCAGACAGCTAAGCATTCATCGAAATCTCATTCGCGCCGTGGCCGTCGGTTTCATTATCTCCTTTGCATTAGTTGTTTACGGCGCGGTACGTCTCGGTCAGCACGAAGCACTCAATCTAAAATACCAGTCAGTCAAATCCGAGAACGAGAGCCTTAAACAAACGAACGATGCTTATGAGAATTCTTATGCCCGGCTGAAGGGGCAGATCTCATACGTCGAGGACATGTCAAAAGAACTGGCCCGCAAGGCGCGGATGGAACACTCGCCGGAGATTGACGAGATGGTAGGCATCGGCGGACCTGAGACCGTGGCAGCGCTCGACAAAGCGGCCGATCATCTCGAACGCGAGGTGCGCAACATCAATGACCGTTTGCGATCTGACATTCTACGATTGGCCTCGATCCCGAGGGGTCTACCGGTTAGCGGATACGTTACGGACGGATTCGGTATGCGGCGCAGTCCGTTCAACGGTGAAGGGCGGGAAGTACACGAAGGGCTTGATATCGCAGTGGACTTTGGAACACCAGTGACCGCGACCGCTGACGGCCTGGTAATCTACGCCGCTCCCCACGCCGGATACGGAAACCTGGTCATCGTTTATCACAGCAATGGAATTACCACTAGATATGCGCACCTGTCTCGGATTTCGGTAGAAGCCGGCCAGCGTGTTAAACGGAGCGATCAGGTCGGAAATGCGGGAAGCACCGGCCGCTCGACTGGTCCTCACGTGCATTACGAGATAAGAGAAAACGATCAGTCTGTGGATCCGAATCGATATACAGGACAGACCCAGCCTTAATGGCGCTCACGATGGCTCCTGTCCGAGGCCCGCTTCGGAATGGTGAGCTAGATTCGCATCCTTCCTGAACGAGCGCTCAGGTAAAGAAGTCGATCAAGCTAAGAATATCGGTGCCGTCCAGCGCGCTCTGTGAACCGTTCCGCTTGTGGCGACCTCGTTCGGAAAAGAACTGACTTACGCCACTCACTCGGTCAACGCTGTGCACATCCTCGACCTCGGCAAGTCGTCTCAGATCAGCCTCTCTGACCCTGATGTACTCATCCGGGAGTCGATGCCCACAGTAACTGCAGGCCGGACTCCCTAACGCAAGGAGCTTGCGTGAACACGTCGGGCACGTCCGGAAATCAGGCAAAGTTGTGGAGTTGGGACCGATCGGAGCGCCGCAATTTGCGCATTTTAGGTCGCCTTCAAGGACAGCGCTTTTACAGTATTCGCAGGTCACGGTTGATCCTAATCGCAGAGCAAGCCTAAGCCTGAAGTCAGGCCTCACGTTCGCCACGATGTTAGTCGAACCCGGGTGTCGAACCAATACTTTTTTCTCGGAGTGTGTTGCGGCTCGCGGTGCCGGGCGTGCGATCGTGCAATTCCTACAAAGCGGTTCGACGCGCGCCGCCGAAGAAAAGTCTCTCATCGGCGAATAACAGGCTGGATCAATGGGTTAATCTTCTCACAATCGATTTTCTCACAACTTTCTCACACCTGACTCATTCTTATTTTCACGCTCTCAGCTACCTTGCTATCGGTCTGACGCGAGACTGGGCAATTCAGGTAGCGCGGTCTTCAGGTGCCTTCGAGTAAAGACGATAAAAACTATGAAAATCAAAAACCTATTCGCAACTTTACTGACCCTGGCCTTGTTTAGCGCAGCGTCCGCACAGACGCTGGACAAAGCTAAACTCGACCAGTTTCTTGATCGGCTCGCCGAAAAGAATAAGGCGATGGGGACCCTGACCCTCGCAAAAGACGGCAAGGTTCTTTATACCCGCTCTATCGGCTACAGCCAGATCCACGGAGCCGAAAAGAAGCCTTTGACTGCGGCGAACAGATTCCGGATCGCTTCGATCACAAAAATGTTCACCGCCGCGATGATCTTGCAGCTGGTCGAGGAAGGAAAATTGAAGCGGACCGATACCCTCGACAAATTCCTCCCGCAGATCCCGAACGCCAAGAAAATT
>Ga0075418_10003355_pt1 | contig 18286 bp, 13 predicted proteins | sample SoiMetdeltSBSDD2_FD_81776 | JGI IMG/M metagenome (GOLD analysis project Ga0075418, IMG submission 81776) | Bulk soil microbial communities from a Populus tree surrounding site in Tennessee, USA - Soil MetaG P. deltoides SBSDD2 | ecosystem: Environmental > Terrestrial > Soil > Tree plantation... | reverse complement strand
GCGCACCTCAGGAGCCACGCCGGCATTGTTCACGAGCAAATCCAGGCGCCCGAAAGTGCTGCGGGTGAACTCGATCAGTCTTTTTCGATCGGCTGCCTGGGAAATATCCGCCTGGCAAAGTTCGGTTTGAATTTTTCGTTTCGAACCAGCGGCCGCCCCTGCGCATTCGCGCGCCGTCTCCCTGGCAGCTTTCTCGTTCCCCGCGTAATTAATGACGAGATCGTGTCCAAGAGCCGCCAACTCCAGCGCGATCCCACGGCCAATGCCACGCGACGCACCTGTGATGAGAGCCACCCGATTCATCCCGCGGCAGAATAGGATGTTGACGAGCCCGGAAAAAGCAAATTAGGCCTACTTCGGTTTGCGGCGGTCTTCGATTTTCGTGGGCGCGTCGATTTCGTTGCCGTCGAGCACGACGTCGCCGGCCTGTTCCTCGATGCGAATGCCGACGGATTGTTTGCGAGCGTCGGACGCGCGGGTGTCGCGGATCACGTTGTTCTTGAACACGAGGTTCTTCGTCTCGCCGCGCACGCGAATGCCCGCGGCCGGCGCCTTCAAGCCGTTGTTCTCGATTACATTATTTTCAAGTCGATTCCGGTGGCCGGCCATGCCGAGCGTCTCATTGCGAAAGAACACTCCGTCCTGGTGATTCGCGCGCACCTGGTTTTCGCGCAACAGATTGTCCGTGTCCTTGTGGCCAATCGAAATGCCGAAGCGCCCATTGTTTTCCAGCACGTTCTTCTCGAACAGACCGTGCCGCACCCGCCAGCAGAGGAACAGGCCATCTTCGCCATTCCCCCGGGCAATGCACTCGCGCACCACGGGACGCTGTGAACCGCTGCCGGGATGAAAACCAAGCCCGGCGTTATTTTCGCTGGTGCAGCCGTTCACGAGGACGTCGTTCGATTGTTGAAAGCTGATTCCATCGCCGTGGTAGTCGCGCACGATACAGTTCTCGACGACAGTGCCGAAACCGCGATATAGAAAAATCCCCGCGCCTCGGCAGCCATTGAGGGAGACATTCTCTTCCTTGTTCCCGTCAATGGTCAGGTTTTCCACGCGCGCGCCTTCCAAATCGTAACCGCTGACGACCGGAAAGACGGTCGCCGCCTCTGCCTTGTTCCCTACCATGCAATCGGCGTTGAGCGGTTTATCGATCGAAAACGTGTTGCCGTTCTGTCCGGTGATCCGGACCACGGTCGTGTGAAAACCTCCTGAGCCTTTGTCCCAAATAGCCACGCCGTACCCCACCTTGAAACCATCGGGCTTTTCGACGGTGATTTGTTCCTCGCCATAGTCGCCATCGAGCGCGAGCGGAGAAACCGCAGCCCTTGCTTTGCGCAGGATCGTCTGGCCCGGTGTACCCCGCACGGTGACGTGCGAACGCAAATGCAGCGAGTCGTGCATCGTATACTCGCCAGGACCGATCTCGACCACACCGCTGCCGAGACCTGCAACATAATCAACCGCCGCCTGCAGCGCGCGATTGTCAGATCCAACGATATCGGCATCCCGCACTCCGACAGTCACCCGCGCATGCTCCTTCATCCTGGAATGCATCGCCCGCGGAAGCTGGCGCTCGTCAGACGAGGGCGAGAGGTCTGGCTGTTCAGACGCCAGAACCGAACTTACGAAGACAACCGAGAGAGCATAACGAGAGATTGCTTTCATAGTGAACACAACCGCGCTGTTGCACACAGCCGCGGATTCGACCTCAAGATGCCCGGCGGCGACGGCGTAAACAAGCTTGTAGTCTGCCTAATGCCGTCGCGACGATTGGTCGTGCCAGAGGAAGCCGAAGACGATGAGACAGACTGTTAAGGTGATGAAGACGATTGCCATAATCTGATTCTGAGTCGGGATTTAAGATTCGTTTACTGCAGCCCAAATTTGGATGCCAACATTGCAAGTTACTGTGCCGTCCAGCCGCCATCTACGGTCAGTGATTGGCCGGTGAAAAACGACGCTTTGTCCGAGCAGAGCCAGAGCACTGCTTCTGCGATTTCTTCGGGTCGACCCAAACGGCCGATGGGGTGCATCGCTTCGAGTTGCTTCGTAAAATCGGTGCCAGGACCGCCGGTGAAGCGATCAAGCATCGGTGTCTCGATGCCGCCAGGCGAAACCGCGTTCACACGGATTCCCCGCCGCGCGTATTCGAGGGCCGCCGTCCTCGTGAGGCCCAGCACCGCATGCTTGCTCGCGACGTAGACGCTCGCGCCGGGAAAGCCAACCAGGCCGCCCACCGAGGCATTGTTCACAATCGCGCCGCCGCCATTTTTCAGCATCACAGAAATCTGATATTTCATCGCCAAGAGAACACCGAGAACATTGATGTCCATGACGGCTCGATAATTTGCTGCCGATTGCTCGTGCGTTTGTTTCCCAACCTCTCCTTCGATTCCCGCGTTGTTGAAAGCCGCGTCCAGTCTTCCGTAGGTCGACAACGTCTTGTCGACCAGCGCCTCCACGCCGGTTTCTTCTGAGACATCAGTCTTGATGAAAAGACCTTCGCCTCCGGCCTTTTTGATGCGGGAGACCACGTCATTTCCTTCTTTCTCGCGCCGTCCCGAGATAACGACCTTCGCGCCTTCCCTCGCGAATGCGAGCGCCGTAGCGACGCCAATACCGCTGGTGCCGCCGGTGATGAGAGCAACTTTATTTTCGAACGATTTATTTTGCATAGTTTATGTCCCTTCGTTTTGGGTTGATAACTGAGGATTCAACGACGACTCGACAGAGAGCGTCGTTGGAGAGGCCGGCTTCACGGGCGGAGAATCCACCTCGTTAACTATCACCCCTCTGCCGAGCCAAAGACAGAACGCAGCGGCTCCGACAGCGATCCAGCCGAGCCAGTGGAAATTGACCAACTCTCCGGACGGTTCTCTGGTCACGATCCATCCGCCAAGACTCGAAGTCAGCCCCATAGCAATGTCCCGCGCGCAGCCGCTCAGGCTCATGAACGCGCCGCGCCGTGAAGCGGGCACGGCCAGCGTTATCATCGCCTGCCCCGGCACAAATCGGCCGCTGGCAAAAACAAAAAATAATCCGCCGAGGAACACCACCGCCCAAACCGGAAGGGGGCCCGAGTGTGAAATCACCAATGTCACCACACACGCCACGACGACGAGCCCGGAAAAGACGCGGAAGCGTCCCAGGGAATCGGCCAGTTTGCCGATGAGCGGCGCGGTGAAGACCGTCAAAACTCCACCTGTGAAATAAATGAGAGCGAGATGCGGTTCCGGCAGGCCCACGTTCGCGACAAGATAGGCGGGGAGTAAAGGAATGATGGCAAAATGGCCAAATACCATTGTGGCCATGAACAGGAGTGCTCGCCCGGCATTGGCATCGCGGAGCAGGTCAGCGAAGGCGCGCCGCGGATTGGCTTGAGCATCGTCCAAATGCCCGCGAACGGCCGGCAAGCCGGCGAAAGCCACCAACCAGATCAGGCCGGCGACAATCGCCAGCAGGAAGAACGGCACCTCCCATTGAAATCGATGAGCCAGTTGAAGGCCGAACGGAACGCCTACGGCAGCGGCCAGCGAAAAGCCCGTCATGACCATGCCAATGGCTGCAGCACGCCGCTGCACAGGGACGACGTCGCCGATGATCGCCATGACCATCGACATCGATAGTCCACCAAAGACGCCGCTGAGTGCCCGCGCCGCGAGCAATGCATTCGCACTCTGCGCGAACGCACAGCCCAGAGTAGCGAGGGTAAATCCAGCGTACGCGAAAAGGAGCAGCTTTCGACGGTCGAAACGGTCAATGAAGGGCGCGACGAGCAATCCAACGACGCCGGAACTGAGCGTATAGATCGCCACGAACGCGCTGAAACGCCCCGGGCCGACGTCCAAATCGCGCATCAGTTGCGGCCCCAGCGGCATCAGGATCATGAAATCCATGATGTGCGTGAACTGCACCGCCGCCAGCAGCAGCAAGAGAGAGCGTTCGGAGAGATTCTTCATCCTCATTTCCCCCGGTTCGATTGCGCGTAGAGGGCTCCTTCACTCCATCCACCGCCGAGGGCTTTGATGAGTTGCACGGTGGTGGCGAGGCGTTGCCCGGAGAGCTGCGCGGTTCCCCGCTCGGTTTGCAGCGCGGCGCGATTGGCATCGACGACTTCGAGATAGCTGACGATGCCGGCGCGATAGCGCTCCGTCGCCAACTCGGCCGCGCGACGCGCGTTCGCCAGCGCGCGATTCTGCGCCTCCGTTTGCGTGGCAAGAAAATGCACGCCGGCAAGGCTGTTTTCGACTTCACCGAAAGCGACGAGAATCCGCTGGCGGTACCCGGCCACTGATTCGTCGTACGCGGCGCGCGAGCGCTGCAGGTTCGCACGATTTCTTCCGCCCGCAAAGATCGGCAGCGAGAGGCTCGGGCCAATCGACCACACGTGGCTGTCCCAATTGAAAAGATTCTCGACTTCGCCGCTCAGAAAGCCGCCCGACGCAGTGAGTCGCAGCACCGGGAAGAATGCCGCCTTCGCAACACCTATACGCGCGTTGGCCGCTGCGAGCTGTCGTTCAGCCTCCGCAACGTCAGGCCGGCGCTCCAGCAACTCCGAAGGCAAGCCCGTTGGCACCCCCGGCGTCTGCGGGTTCCATTTTTCGGTGGCGCGGACGATCGTAAAGTTGGCGGGGTTCGCGCCCACCAGAATCGCAATCGCGTTCTCAAGCTCCGCGCGTTGGCGCGCGAGCACGGCGGCCTCGGCTTCGGTGGTCGCAAGTTCAGTCTCGGCGCGCGCCACATCCAGTTCATTGCCAATCCCGCCTTCGAAACGGCTGCGGACCAGCGCTACCTGTTCGCGGCGCAAGCCGACCGTGGCCTCGACGACGCCGATCTCCGTATCCAGGGCGCGGAGCGCAAAATAATTCTGAGCGATATCGGCCTGCAACGTGAGCAGGACATTGTGAAACGCAGCCAGGCTTGCCGTCGCATCCGCTCGCGCGGCTTCGAAGCCGCGGCGCACGCGTCCCCACAGGTCTACTTCGTAGCTCAAATCGAGCGGCACTCGAAAGCTGCTCGCCGTGATGTTTCCAAAGCTCGGGTTTTGGTTCGGTGAAAACCGCTCGCGAGTAACGCTCGGATTGAAATCGAGCACCGGCAGCAGCTCACTGCGCGACACCCGCGCCGTTGCGCGGGACTGATCCACTCGCGCGACCGCCGCCTTCAATTCCTGGTTCGACTCCGTGGCCTGCCGTTCCAGATCGTTGAGCGCAGCGTCGCCGAAGAGTTCCCACCAGTTTCCTTTGGGCACGTTGTCGAGCGGACGCCCCTCCTTCCACGCCCCAACCTCAGCGTTCGTAACCCCGGACTTCAGCAGGGGGCTGGATTTGTAGCTCGCGGGCGCGGTCGTTTCCGGCCGCTTATAGTCCGGTCCCACCGCGCAACCAGTCACGATCAACGCAAGCAATGCGATCGTTGCCGTGCCCGTGATCATTCCCGGCGAAAGCGATGACGATTCCTGTGCGGTCTTCTTGCGACGTGAAAGCTTCATCAACACCACGTAGAAAACCGGCGTCAGAAAAAGGCCGAAGAGCGTCACACCGATCATCCCACTGAACACGGCCATTCCCATCGCCTGACGCATCTCTGCGCCTGCGCCCGTTGAAATCGCCAACGGAAAAACCCCCGCAATGAACGCGATCGAGGTCATCAGGATCGGCCGCAACCGCAAGCGGCATGCTTCGATCGCCGCCTGCACGGGAGAGAGCCCTTCCTCGTCCTGTTTATGCTTCGCGAACTCGACAATCAGGATCGCGTTCTTGCACGCGAGCCCGATTAAGACGATGAAGCCGATCTGCGTGAAGATGTTGTTGTCACTGCCTTTGAACCACACGCCACCGATGGCGAACAACAAGCAGAGGGGAACCACCAGAATGATCGCGAGCGGAAGCCGGAAGCTCTCGTATTGCGCGGCGAGCACCAGGAACACCAGCAGAATACAGAGCGGATACACATACACCGCCGTGTTCCCCGCGAGGATTTTCTGATAAGTCAAATCCGTCCACTCAAACTCCATCCCCTTGGGCAATTTCTCGGCGGCGATTTTGGCCATTAACGCCTCGGCCTGGCCCGAACTAAAGCCGGGCGCGGGACCGCCATTGACCTCCGCGGCGGCGTACCCGTTGTAGCGTTGCGCGCGGTCCGGTCCATAACTCTCTTTCACCTTCACCAGTGTGCCCAGCGGCACCATTTGTCCCTGCGCATTGCGCGTCTTCAGCCGCGTAATGTCTTCGGCCCGATTGCGGAAGCCCGCGTCGGCCTGCGCGACAACCTGATACGTGCGACCGAAAAGGTTGAAGTCGTTTACGTAGAGCGAGCCGAGGTAAATCTGCATCGTCTCGAACAGATTCTGTAGCGGCACCCCCTGAGCTTTGGCTTTGACGCGATCGATCTCAGCGTCAAGCTGCGGCACGTTGATGGTGAAGGTTGAAAACAAATTCGCCAGCCCGGGCGTCTTGTACCCTTCGGCGGTCAGCGCTTGCGTCGCCTGGAACAGCGCGTCGTAGCCGAGCCCCGCGCGATCTTCGATGAAAAATTTAAATCCGCCAATCGTACCGAGGCCATTCACCGGCGGCGGCATGACGGTCAGTACAAATGCTTCCTGGATGTCGCCGAATTCACGGTTGAGCGCCTCGGCGATCGCAGGTCCCCTCAGTTCGGGTTTCTCACGTTCATCGAAGGGCTTGAGACAGAAGAACACGATGCCGGCGTTCGCGGCCACGCTGAACCCGCTGATGCTCAGTCCGGGGAACTGCACGGCGTACTCCACCCCCGGGTGCTTCAGACCAATGTCGGCCATCCGGCGCATGATCGCATCCGTGCGGTCGAGCGAAGCGCCATCCGGCAATTGCGCAAACGCAACGAGGTATTGCTTGTCCTGTGTCGGCACGAAGCCGGTCGGCACCTTCGTGAAACTCCAACCCGTCAGCAACAGCAGTCCGCCATAGACCACCAGCGCGATAGCGCTCTTACGCAATACCCCGGCCACCCCGGCGGAGTATTTGCTGCTGCTCCACGCAAACAACCGGTTGAATGGCCGGAAAAACCAGCCGAAGAGCCGGTCCATGGCGCGCGAAGCCACGTCCTTTTTCGCGCCGTGCGCTTTCAGCAACACCGCTGCCAGCGCCGGGCTGAGCGTCAGCGAGTTGAACGCCGAGATGACCGTGGAAATCGCGATCGTGATCGCGAATTGTTTGTAGAACTGGCCCGTCAAGCCGCTGATGAACGCCGTGGGTACGAACACGGCGCACAACACCAGCGCAATGGCTATGATCGGGCCAGTAACTTCGTTCATCGCGCGTTTAGTCGCCTCCACCGGCGAAAGGCCCAGCGCGATGTTGCGCTCAACGTTCTCGACCACCACGATCGCATCGTCCACCACGATGCCGATGGCCAGCACGAGGCCGAAGAGCGTGAGCATGTTGATGCTGAAGCCGAGCGCGAGCATGATCGCAAAGGTGCCCACTAGTGATACAGGCACGGCCGCAAGCGGAATGATCGAAGCGCGCCAGGTTTGAAGGAATAGAATCACCACAATCACCACCAGCAGCACGGCCTCAAGGAGCGTCACGACCACCGCCTTGATCGAGCTCCGCACAAACACCGTCGGGTCGTACACGACCGAGTAATCGATTCCGTCAGGAAAATTCTTCTTCAACTGGTCCATCGTGCGTCGCACGTCTGCCGAAAGCTGCAGCGCGTTCGCTCCCGGTGATTGAAAAATCGGAATGGCCACCGCCGCTTTGTTGTTCAACAGCGAGCGCAGCGAGTAACCGGAGGCGCCGAGTTCCAGCCGCGCGATGTCTTTGAGCACTGTCTTTTCCCCGTTCGGACCGGTCTTCACGATGATGTTGCCGAATTCCTCTTCGTCGACCAGCCGCCCCTTCGCGTTGATCAGCAACTCCAGGTTGACCGGATTTGGCATCGGCGCCTGCCCCACGGCGCCGGCGGCTATTTGCACATTTTGTTCGCGGACCGCGACCACAACGTCGCTGGCCGTAAGGTTGCGGGCGGCCAGTTTGTCGGGATCGAGCCAAATCCGCATCGCGTAATCGCCCGAACCGAACAACTGCACCGAACCCGCCCCTGGAATGCGTGCCAGCACATCCTTCACCTGTAACGTGGCGTAGTTGCGAAGATAGACCTCGTCATAACGCCCGTTTGGCGAGAGCAGATGCACCACCATTGTGAGATCAGGCGACTGCTTCGTGGTCGTGACACCAAGCCGGCGCACCTCTTCGGGCAACTTCGGTAGCGCTTGCGAGACGCGGTTTTCCACCTGCACTTGCGCTTTGTCGATGTCGGTGCCGAGCTTGAACGTAACCGTCAACACCAACACCCCGTCGGGCGTCGCCTGCGATGACATGTAGAGCGAGTTCTCAACGCCATTGATCACCTGCTCCAGCGGCGCCGCAACTGTCTCAGCAATCGTCTTCGGGTTGGCGCCGGGATATGTCGCTTGCACGACAATCGTCGGCGGCACGACTTCCGGGTATTCACTGATCGGCAATCGGAACATCGCGATCAGGCCCACGATGAAAACGATGATCGACAGCACCGCCGCAAAAATCGGCCGCTGGATGAAGAAATGAGAGAATTTCATTTTCGTACCCTTATGATTGGAGTCCCCGTGTGGCTCGGATGGATTAGCGCTGGACGGTCTTCACCTCTTCGGTGATTGAAGCGACAGAAGTTTCAGGTACCACTGCCATACCCGGTCGCACCTTCTGCAATCCAGCAACCACAATCTGTTCGCCCGCATTGACACCGCTACGGATGATCCGCTTGCCTTCTATAGCCGGCCCGAGCTTCACGGGCCGATATACCACGGTGTTCGTTGGCGAAACCGTCAGCACAAATTTCTGGCCCTGATCAGTCCCAATCGCCCGTTCATCAACCAGCAAGGCCCCATATTTTTCTGTCAGCGGCACGCGAATCCGCGCAAAAAGCCCCGGCACGATGCGCCCGTCCGGATTTGGAAACACGGCCCTTAACAAAATGCTCCCCGTATTTGCGTCGACCCGGTTGTCAAAAGATTCAATGTGACCGCGCTGCGGGTAGCCCTGCTCATCGGCAAGTTGAAGTTCGACTGGCACCGTGCCTCCGCCATTGCCACTCAGTTTTTTGGCTTGAGCCAGTGTATTGAACTTGAGCAGCGAATTCTCGTCCATGTCCGCATAGACATAGATCGGGTCCACCGAGACGATCGTGGTCAGCAACGTGCCCACGCCCGCGACACCACTCACGTAGTTGCCGACAGTCTTGAGTTCGCGGCTGACTCTGCCGTTGATCGGCGAGCGGATTTCGGTGTACTCGAGATCGAGCTGTGCCGAATCCCGCGCCGCCTGCGCTGCCAACAATGCGGCCTTCGCTTCGTTAAATCGCGCCACGCGCGCGTCGCCTTCCTCTGTTGAGATCGCGCGATTTGCGAGCAACTGCTCGGATCGCTTTGCTTCGCGCTCCGCGTTTTCCAGGCGCACCTTCGCCTGTTGATACTCAGCCTCACGCCGGTCAAACTCTGCCTTGTGCCATCGGGGATCGATGACGAACAGCACGTCTTCCTTTTTAACGAGTTGTCCGGATTGGAATCGCACTTCCTGTATGTGACCGGAGACTCGCGGCCGTACCTCGACACTCTCCACGGCTTCAGTGCGGCCTGTAAATTCGTCCCACTCCACAATTTGCTGCTGCTCGACGGACGCAACGGTGACCGTCGGCGCCTTCGCAGACTGCTGTGCGTTAGCGGGCCCGCATCCGGTAACCAAGGCGAGAATTAGCACTGCTGCCGCCAGCAGGATTGCAAACCGAAGAGCGCGCTCCTGGTTCTCAAGCAGAATCAGTGGTTCCTGCGGAATTGCTTTAGCGACGATTCTGGGCCTGAACTGCGCCCGCCTGCCGAAGTTGACTCTGATCCTTGTCGTGATCTTGTTCTGATTTGTCCTCATGTTGCTCTCCACTAGTAGTTTACCGTTTAGTCAATTTTAAGACGAAAAAAAATCTAATTCCTGCGTATTTATCATCAAGTTTAAGCGGCCACTTTCTCTCTTGCGGTCACCCCCAAAAGGGCAAACACACCAGACTCGGCGGGCTTTAAAATCTCCAAACTGTTTTGGATTCGCGCTTGCGCTAGAAGCCCTTCGAGATAGACAAAAACCATTTGAGCGGCCTTCGCGGGATCCGGCGAATTCAGCGAGCCCTCAGCGTGTGCGTCACGAATGGTCGTTTCAAGATACTTCGGCCAGTACCCTAGAAGCTCCTGGACCTTGGCCCGGAGGCGTTCCTCCTGAGTGGACACTTCGGAACCTAGCGTACAGAGAGGGCAACCAAGCACATGACCGCACTTCGCTTTCATTTCTGCCTGCTCTTCGTACATGAACTGGCAGAGCTTGCGCAGGCGCTCCAAAGGCGGGTAGGCTGGTGAAAAAACGGCATCCAGTTGTGGCTTAAAAGTCTCCCATTCGCGATCCAGGGCGGCGACGGCCAAGTCACACTTGGACTCGAAGAAGTAGTAAAAGCTTCCTTTTTTGACGCCAGCCTTTTCACAAATCTGATCGATGGTCGTGCTGCCGTAGGAACCCTCCCAGATCAATGCCTGGACGGCGTCCATCAATCGTTCTTTTGCGTCACTGGCTCGGCCCATAAATGTCTGTTGCCTTTAACTGGGTTCAGATTACGAATTCTAGACTAATTAGTCAACTACTATTTTAAAATTTCTTTTGCTCTTTTGCGGGCGCGTCTTTTCCATGCTCAAAGCGTGGCTTTCGCGCATACCATTACCCGGTTTTCGCGAAAAAGCCCACAGAATTCACTCGGTACTCGCGATGCTTTAGGTCGTAACCATGCACAACAGGTGGAAGGCTTTCACACTCCTCGAACTCCTGATCGTCATCGCCATCATCGCCATTCTCGCCGCACTGCTGCTTCCCACCATCGAAAAAGTCCGCTCGCGCGCGCGCCGGGTTCAATGTTCCAGTCAACTGCGCCAGATCGGCATCGCCTTCCTCAGTTTCGCGCACGATCACAACGACGAGTTTCCCATGAAAGTTTCAAGGGACTTCGGAGGGACACGAGAGTTCGTTGATGTTTTTCGCCATTTCCAACCGCTCTCGAACTACATGTCCGACGCGCGCATCCTGGTCTGCCCCGTGGATCGCCGAGCCACAATCACCAATCGTTTTGTTGGCCTGCGTAGTGATACCATCAGTTACTTTGTGAACGCCGGGGCGCGCGCAGGGGACTCCGACAGCATTGTCGCTGGCGACGGCAATCTCACGGATGCGAATCCTGGCATTGGGAGAACGCTCTTGTGGACCGGCGAACGGCATCGTCTTGCGGGCAACGTCCTTTTCGGGGATGCGCACGTCGAGCAATGGAACAATCGCAACCTGACGGGTGTGGGAGGCCAACCGGGACTTCCCCCCAACGTCTTCATACCCGTGCCGCCCCCGGATTCAACGCCTCGCCCCGGAGGCGGTGACGACCACGGCCGCCCCAATCCACCTCCATCGGGTGGCGGTGGCGGAGCGCCCGGCGTGTTCAGTCAATTGGATGACGTCGGCAGGCGCCACTCGCGCACGCAGTTTTCCAATCCCGCGCCCATCGTTGTTGTGACGCAGACGCCTGCCGCAGCGCCGCCGCGGCCTTCGCCTCCAACCAATATGCCGAGTCGCATATTGACGAATCCGGCGCCGAGCATCGAAACACCGACCGAAGCCGATCCGTGGCCCAGGCGGCTCTCTGAGCACCTGACTTACACAGGCCGTTGGCCGCTGTATGTACTGGTGCTGCTCGCTCTGGCGATTCTGCTGGCATTCGAGTTGTTGCGTCGCCACAGAATTCGCCGCGCCGCTCGAGCGTAAGTGCGGAAAAAAGCCGATGCGAACTGTCAACGCATTGCCATCGATTGAGGAGCCGGTCGCAGACCCGCTTCGCTTTGCGCGACGTGACATGCCACAAAATGGCCCGGGGCGACTTCGCGCAGCGGTGCCATCTCGACTTTGCAGATATCGATCGCAGCCGGGCAACGCGGATGAAAGTTGCAGCCGGAGGGCGGGTTGATGGGCGAGGGGACATCGCCGGGAAGGATGATGCGCTTGCGCTTCGATGCCGGGTCAACCACGGGCACTGCCGACAGCAACGCTTGCGTGTAGGGATGCCGCGGCGAGCGCACCAACTCTTTGGCCTCGGCCGTTTCGACCACCTTGCCCAGATACATCACCATCACGCGTCGGCTGATGTGTTCCACCACCGCGAGGTCGTGCGCGATAAATAGATACGCGATGCCCCGCTGCTGTTGCAGATCCATGAGCAGGTTGATGATCTGTGCCTGCACAGATACATCCAGCGCGCTCACCGGTTCATCACAAACGATGAGGTCCGGCTCGACCGCCAGTGCCCGCGCGATGCCGATGCGCTGGCGTTGACCGCCGCTGAACTCGTGCGGATAACGTTGCGCATGCGTGACATTCAAACCGACGGCCTGAAGCAATTCGGTGATCCGCGCGCGTCTGGCGCTGGAACTCTCGGCGAGTTTGTGGATGTCGATCGCTTCGCCAATGATCTGCTCGACGGTCATGCGCGGATTCAACGATCCGTACGGGTCCTGGAAAATCATCTGGAAGCCACGCCGGCGACGGCGCAGTTCGGAGCCACGCAATTGTGTAATGTCTTCGCCCTTGAAAAGCACCTGGCCAGACGTCGGATCGAGCAGGCGAATAATTGCGCGCCCCAGAGTCGTTTTGCCGCAGCCGCTTTCGCCGACCAGCCCGAGCGTTTCTCCCGGCGCGATGCTTAAGCTCACGTCGTCCACGGCCTTCACATAACCTCGCACGCGGCTGAACAAGCCGTGCTTCACGGGGAAATGGACTTTTATATTTTTAACTTCGAGCAGGCTCACGTGCTTGGATTAAGGCGGGGTTGTTCGGATTTAAGGCCTGATGCGGCTCAGGCAAGGGCGCATTCCAGTAAAAGCAGCGCACGCGGCGCCCCGGCATTACCTCATCAAGTTCAGGCGAGCGCTCGGGACAATCAAAGCGCGCCCTGGGACAACGGGGATGAAAGCGGCAGCCGCTGGGAAACGCTCCGAGGTTTGGGACGTTGCCCGGAATCGCGGTGAGGCGCTCCGCATCGCCCGATAGTTTGGGGACCGAGTTCATCAGCGCCTGCGTGTATGGGTGGAGCGGTTTCGCGAGCAATTCGTTCGCCGGCGCCAGTTCGTGAATCTGCCCCGCGTACATCACCGCCAATCGGTCCGCGATGTCGCCCACAATCCCCAGATTGTGCGTTATCAGCAGCATGCTCATGCCGAAGCGCTTCTTCAGGTCGGTCAACAATTCGATGATCTGCGCCTGGATCGTCACGTCGAGCGCAGTCGTGGGCTCGTCGGCAATCAGCAGTTTGGGATGCGACGCGAGGGCCATCGCAATCATCACGCGCTGCTGCATTCCGCCGGAAAGCTGATGCGGATAGTCACGAATGCGCGACTCCGGCGCGGGAATGCCGACCAGCTTGAGCAGGCGCACGACCTCATCATCGGTCGCCGCGTCGGGGCGGTGGAGTTTCAGCGACTCTTTGATTTGGTTGCCAACGCGGAACACCGGATTCAGTGAAGCACTGGGTTCCTGAAAAATGTAACTTACCACGCCGCCTCGAATGTTCCGCAAGTCGGCCTTCGACATTTTCAGCACATCGCGACCTTGCAGCAGGATTTCGCCTCCAACGTAGCGCGCCGGAGGCGTGGGCACGAGCCGCGCTATCGAAAGCGCGGTCACACTTTTCCCGCAGCCGCTTTCGCCGACGAGGCAAACCGTTTCGCCGTCGCGAATCGTAAACGACACCCCATCGACTGCCCGCAGCGCGCGATCACGCGCGCCGAACTCCAGCTTGAGGTCGCGTATTTCGAGCAATGGCTTGCTGTCAGTCATGCGGCAAACGCCTACGGCTTAGTTGAAACTGTATCGCGTGTCATGGCTAATTTCCGGCGCACCGTCGATTCGGGTTCGTTCTCCGTCGTTTGCGCCCGTTCGAGCAACCTAGAATGCCGCTCCTTTTTAGGCAGTTTGCCCAGAGCCTCGACGTGTTTATAAAACTTCTCCAGATCGCCCCCATTCTCCCGCAACACGGCGCGGAACGAAGGCACGAAACGGTGGTACGTCGCCACGGTATTCAACTGGGCGTTGTTGATAGGCCGCTTAAACCAGCCGTCGTAACCGGCGTAACCGCCCCAGTCGCTTTCTTTCAGTTTCGCGTACTCCTGCCGAAGCGCCTCGATCGCAAGCAGCTTGTCGTGCCGCAGGGCCGCCGGGCTGTCATTGCTGCGCGCGTAAACATTCTTCAACTGCTCCCGCGTCGCCAGAACGATCCGCACGAAATCCGCCTCCTGTCTTTCGTGAACACGAAATTGCTCCAGCTTTTCGGGCTTGTCCTTGAACCATCGCCGCACAGCTTCCTCGGCCACTGCCGTGGCGAACGCCTCGTTGAAGTCCGTGTCTCCGCTGACGAAAACCCGCTGATGGGCCAGTTCGTGGAACAAGATCTCGGCCAAGACCACTTCGTCGTGGTGAATGAACGTGTTCAACAGCGGGTCTTTGAACCAGCCCAGCGTCGAGTATGCCTCCACGCCACCGACGTAGACGTCCAAGCCCTCGGCTTCGAGTTTCTTCGCGTAGGCCTTCGCATGCTTCTCGGAAAAGTAGCCGCGATACTTCAACCGTCCCACGACGGGATACCACCATGTCTTCGGTTCCAGCGAAAATTCCTCTGCCGCGTGCACGTTCCAAACCACGAACCGCCTTTTCACATCCACGTAGCGGTTGTAGTGCCCGTCGACCGGCAGGTTCAGTTCCTTCTCCGCGTAGCGCCGCAGGTCCATGACGAGCCGAAACTTTTCGCGCAACGCCGGCGCCGTGTTCGTGCTGGCGATGATTTTTTCGATGCGCTCTCGATTCGCAAAAATCTGATATTGCCCGCGAATCGCCTGCTTGTAATAGCTGACGGTCTGGCATCCGGATAGAACCGTTGCCAGCACCACCACTGCGAACCCAAGACCCAGCAGCTTAAGAACCCGTCTCCTATTCCTCATCAACGACACCGCCAACCTACCATCAGCCCTGCAGCGGCACACCGTTTTTCTGCACCCTCGCGGAAAAGAAATCGGTTCGTTACAACTATGAAGCAACTTTGTAGTTGTGGCAGGTGTGTTGCTGGCGTAAACAGCACCAAAAAGCTGGAGCACTTTATGGCGACGATGCACGAAATAGATTACAAGATTTACGGGGACGACATGCAGTTCGTGGAAATCGAACTCGACCCCCAGGAAGCCGCCCTCGCTGAAGCCGGCGGCATGATGTACATGGAGGACGGGATCGAGATGGAGACGATCTTTGGCGATGGATCCGGGCAGAACAAAGGCTTCCTTGGCTCCCTCATGGGCGCCGGTAAGCGCCTGCTCACCGGCGAATCGCTTTTCATGACCGTGTTCCAGAACCGCGGCGTGGGCAAAAAGAAGGTCGCGTTTGGCGCGCCCTATCCCGGCAAAATTATTCCGATCAATCTCAGCGAATACGGTGGCGAACTCATCTGCCAAAAAGACTCGTTTCTCTGCGCGGCGAAAGGCGTCAGTGTGGGAATTGCGTTCAATCGCAAGATTGGCGTCGGCCTCTTCGGCGGTGAAGGGTTCATCATGCAGCGTCTTCAGGGTGATGGCTTGACGTTTATTCACGCGGGCGGGACGATCCATTGGAAAGATTTAGGGCCTGGGGAAGTGCTGCGCGTCGATACGGGCTGCGTCGTCGGATTCCAACCCACGGTGAGTTTCGACATCCAATTCGTTGGAAAAATCAAATCAGCGATCTTCGGCGGTGAAGGTTTGTTCTTCGCGACGCTGCGTGGGCCCGGGCGGGTTTATCTCCAAAGCCTGCCCTTGAGCCGTCTCGCCGATCGCATCGTAAAATCCGCGCCAAGCGCCGGTGGCGCGCGGCGGGGAGAAGGTTCGATCCTTGGCGGGCTCGGCAATTTGCTCGACGGCGATTAAGCCGCCCCCCCTCTCGTCGCGACTTCCGTTTTTTCGATCGTCGCCCTCTGCGGACTGGCTTCGGCCTGCAGAGGAGGCCAGCCGGTGATGATCCGCGCGCCCCGCTTGTACGTAAAATACGAGTAAATCCACTGCATGAACACCGCGAGTTTGTTGCGGAAGCCAATGAGAAAAACGAGGTGCACGAACAGCCATGCGAGCCATGCGATGAACCCGTGCATCTTAATTGGACCGCTGTAGCACACGGCAGCAGACCGGCCGATGGTGGCCATTGTTCCTTTGTCCCAATACTTAAACGTCGGCCGCGGGGCGCGGCCCACACCAAGCGTCAGCTCATCCTCGATGATCCGCGCAACGTGATTGGCCATCTGCATCGCCGCAGGTGAAACCCCCGGGACAGGTTTTCCATTCGGCTCGAGCACCAACGCCATGTCGCCAATCGCAAATACGTTCGCATGACCGGGCAAGCTAAGGTCCGGAAGAACTTTTACGCGCCCCGCGCGATCCACTTCCACGCCCAACTTGCGCGTCAGTGGATGCGCCGAGACACCGGCGGCCCACAAAATATTTTCGGCAAAAATCGTTTCGCCGCTCTCCAAATCCACACGCCCGCTCGCGATGTTCTTAACGCGAGAGGAAGTTCGCACCTGCACCCCCAGCCGAGTCAGTTGCTCCTGCGCGTTCTCGGCAAGGTCCGGCGGCATGTGCGACAAAACCACAGGCGAACCTTCGATGAGAATGACCCGCGCGTGCGCCGGATCGATGTGGTCGAAGTCGCGCTTGAGAACAAAGCGCGTCAGTTCCGCGCACGCGCCTGCCAACTCGACCCCGGTTGGCCCTCCACCCACGACCACAATGGTCATCAACGCGTCGCGCGTCTTTGCGTTCGCTTCGTTCTCGGCTCGCTCGAACGCCAGCAGCAGATTGCGTCGAATGCGCAGCGCGTCTTCCAACGACTTCAACCCCGGCGCGAACTCCTCCCATTCGGGGTGCCCGAAATAACTCGTCACCCCGCCCAGCGCGAGCACCAGATAATCGTACCCCAGCGTGCTCTCTTTCAACACCACGCGCCGGTTACGAAAGTCGAAGTCCTGCGCTTCATCCATCAATACCGTAACGTTCGGCGCGCCGGAAACAATCGACCGAATGGGTTGAGCGATGTCGGGCGCCGAGAGTCCCGCGGTCGCCACTTGATAAAGCAGCGGTTGAAACAGATGATGGTTCGTGCGATCCACCAGCGTGACGATTGCGTTCGGATTGCGGAAGTGTTTGCAAAACGTCAGCCCGCCAAACCCGGCCCCAAGGATCACAACGCGCGCTTTATCACTTGCCACCATGGCGACACTGTTCGCAACGAAGTTCCCACCGTCAAGCGAACGTAAACAATCGGCCAATGCGATAGCCAAACCAGACTGCGAGGAGACAAAGCACAACGCTCAAGACCACGTTCGCGAGCGCCTGCCAATGCTGCTGTTGTTGCGCCAGCGCGAGGGTCTGGAGGCTGAATGCCGAAAAGGTCGTGTAGCCGCCGCAGATTCCACTCATCAGAAACGGCGCCCAACGCGGATCCAGTTGCCAGCGTCCACCCGGTGTCGTCATTGCCGCGAGAACCCCGATCGCGAATGAGCCCGTAACATTTACCACTATTGTTCCCAACGGAAATGCGGGCCAGCGCTGCGCAACGAGAGTGGATAGCCAGAAGCGGGCAACACCTCCGATTGCGCTACCCAGCGCGACCCACCCGTAGCTCACCGCGCTCATGGCGTGAGCCGCTGGAAGCGAATGCGTCGCACGTAGCCGTAGTTGCTTTCGGTGATAATGATGTTGCCGAACGGGTCCGTGTTGACCGCGCGGACGCGGGAGACTTTGGCCAGCCCAGGATTGGCGTAGAACCACTGGCCATCACCGACCCTCTTGTTGTTGCCACTGCTCCCATTCATCCACCGATGAATGATGCCGGCTGGATCCACATACCAGATGCGGTTGCCGGGATCGTGCTCGCCGATGAAAAAGCCGCCGTTGGGAATGAACCAGACGGAACGCGGTAATCTCAACCCCGTCAACAACGCCGGGCCACCCTCTCCACCACCGGGGGAGTCGGTCGTCGTACCGTTCCCTGCAATTGGTATGAGCACGCCGTTGGTATCCATGCGAAAAACGCGATTCAAGTCACGGTCGCTGATATAAAGATCCCCGGTGTTTTCGTCTCCGATGATGTTGCCAAGGTTGCCGAAATCCGAACGAACAACG
>Ga0075418_10003354_pt1 | contig 18286 bp, 13 predicted proteins | sample SoiMetdeltSBSDD2_FD_81776 | JGI IMG/M metagenome (GOLD analysis project Ga0075418, IMG submission 81776) | Bulk soil microbial communities from a Populus tree surrounding site in Tennessee, USA - Soil MetaG P. deltoides SBSDD2 | ecosystem: Environmental > Terrestrial > Soil > Tree plantation... | reverse complement strand
CCTGCGGGTGCATCGGTTCAATTCAGGCTGAACGGCGTCGTCGTTGGAAGTGCGACATCGGACGCGAACGGATTTGCGCGGCTCGAGAACGTACCGCTCGGCACAATGAGCGTTGCCACTCACGCCAACGCCGCGTCGGCAACCTTCGTGGGGACCGCCGAGTACGGCGGCTCGACCGCGACCGCAGACGTCATCATTTCAAAGGCTGCGGCGACGATCACACTAGGCAGTCTGACCCACACCTTCAACGGTCTTGCAAAAGCAGCGACCGCGGTGACGAATCCGACGGGCGTCGGTGGCGTCTCGATTACCTATAACGGATCATCGACCCTGCCGACCGCCGCTGGCTCGTACGCCGTGGTTGCGACTCTGAGCAACGCGAACTACGAGGCGTCCGACGCAACCGGTACCTTGATCATCAACAAGGCCACCGCGACGCTGACGCTCGGCAGCCTGAGCCACACGTATGACGGCTCGGCCAAGTCAGCGACCGTGACCAGCAATCCCGCCGTAGGCTCGGTCGCGATCTCTTACAACAGTTCGGCCACGGTACCCACGAACGCCGGCAGCTACACGGTCGTTGCGACGCTGACGGACAACAACTATTCAGCCTCGGCGACCGCCACGTTGACGATCGCCAAAGCCACGCAGGCAATCGTCGTGACGACTGGCGCGCCGTCGACCGCAGGAGTCGGGTCGTCGTTCACCGTAGCCGCGACGGGCGGTGGATCGGCCAACGCGGTGGTCATCACGACACCGGCCGGCGACGGCTGCTCGGACGTCGGTCCGACATTTACCGTGACAAGCGTTGCAGCCTGCCAAGTCACCTACAACCAGGCTGGCAATACGAACTACCTGGCGGCGCCTCAGATCGTCCAGGTGGTTACGCCGATCGGCTACGGGTTCCAAGGCTTCTTCTCGCCGATCGACATGTCAACACCGACGATGACGGTCTGGAACAGGGCCAACGCTGGACAGGCGATTCCGGTCAAGTGGCGGCTGACCGTTGCCGGCCAACCCGTCACCGCCACCAGCAGCTTCGTAGGTTTGTTCTCTTATGAGGTGAACTGCAGCACCGGCACGAGCGAGGTCGAGGACGTGATTGAAGAGTACGCTGCCAGCGCGTCCGGTCTGGTCTACGACGGCGACGGCCAGTTCCACTTCAACTGGAGGACACCGACGACCTACAAGAACAAGTGCCGCGCGATGTACGTGAGTTTCAGCGACGGCAGCGTCAGTCCGATAGCAACATTCAAGTTCCGGTAGAGCGGGGCTAGCGGGGTCGGAGGCCCGGTTTGAGGACCACAATCCTCAGACCGGGCCTGTCAGCCAGGACACCGAGCGCCAGTAGTTTTCCCTCCCGTCACCCCCGTATCTTTTCCAGGTCATCCCCCGTACTTCTTCTCTGACGCCTCTGAGCCGGATCGTTAAGAATTCCCGCGAGCCGTTACAATCCCGTCATCAGTCAGGGGCAGGTGGGTCATGCAAGTAATCGCGTTTACATCTCCGCGCGTACGTCCCGACGACGAGCTGCAGCTCTTTGAACGGTTGACCGTGACGCTATCGTCGCGGTTTGCGCGGCTGCAAGCCGGAGAAATCGCGCCGGCGATCGTCAGCGCCCTCGAGCAGGTGGCGGCAGCCATCGATGTGGACGGCGGTCTGCTCGTCGAGTTTGCCGAGAGTCAGACGATTGGTGTCTCACACGCGTGGCCAGATCCTGGCGTCATCGTCGATGCCCAAAACGGCGGGACGGCCTTGCCGTCCTGGCTGTTGGACCGGCTCTCGCGGCACGAGGTCGTCAACGTCGCGCGAACCGAGGATCTCCCGCAGGAGCCGCGGACCTGGGCAGACCGCGCCGGCGCGCGATCGCTCCTCGGTGTTCCCGTGCTCGTCGCCGGTCAGCTGGTCTGCGCGCTCATCGTCTGGACGCGCCGCTCCGCGCGCCTCTGGCCCGGGCCGGTGATCGAGCGAGTGGGGCTGATAGCGGAGATCCTCGGCGTCGCGGTTCAGCGCTGCCGGCACGAGATGGCGTTGCAGGCGAGCCTCGCGACGATTGAGCGGTTGAACGCGCGGCTGGAGGCCGACAACGTCTATCTCAAGGAAGAGATCAAGACCTACCACGACTTCGACGAGATCGTCGGCGAGAGTGCGCCGTTGCGGCTCGCGCTCACGCGCCTCGGGCAAGTCGCGCCGATGAACGCATCGGTCCTGTTGCTTGGCGAGACCGGCACCGGGAAGGAGCTGTTCGCTCGGGCTCTGCACGATCGCAGCCGCCGGAGATCCCGGGCGCTCGTGCGGGTCAATTGTGCAGCGCTGCCCCCCACCCTGGTCGAGAGCGAGCTGTTCGGACACGAGAAAGGCGCGTTCACCGGCGCAGTGTCGATGCGGCAGGGCCGTTTCGAGCTGGCCGACGGCGGCACGATCTTTCTCGACGAGATCGGCGATCTGCCACCCGAGATCCAGGCGAAGTTGCTGCGCGTGCTCCAGGAGGGCGAATTCGAACGCGTTGGTTCGTCACGGACGAAGAAGGTCGATGTTCGTGTGATTGCCGCCACTCATCGCGACCTCGAAGCGGATGTCGCGACAGGAAGATTCCGGGCTGATCTGTACTATCGATTGAGTGTCTTTCCGATCTATCTGCCCGCGCTGCGAGAGCGGCGCGAAGACATCCCCAGGCTCGTCTGGTTCTTCATCCATCGTCACCAACGCGATCTCGGCCGGCGCATCACCAAAGTGCCTCAGGCGGTGATGCACGTCCTGCAGCAGCATGCTTGGCCGGGCAACGTTCGCGAGCTGGAGAACATTGTCGAACGAGCCATGATTCGCTCCAGCGATGAAACGCTGCAGCTCGACGACGCGCTCGGACGAGCGAGGCCTCAGGCGCCCGACGGATCGGCACCGACCGGAGAGACGCTCGATGCAATCCAGCGCGCCCACATCGAGAACGTTCTGCTTGACTGCGGGTGGCGCATCAACGGCCGGAACAATGCCGCCGAACGCCTTGGACTCCATCCAAACACCCTGCGGTTCCGCATGAAGAAGCTCGGCGTCGTCTGCCCGGATCGTCGTACGCGCCCCGCTCGCTGAGCGAGTGCCGTCGAGCGCTACACGCGCATCGCCGGGGCTTCACCCGCCACGGTGAGCCGCTTGTACTCGCGTCCAACTCGCCACGCCAGCACGAGCCACGCCACGACGATGACGGCATTCACTGCGGCGAAGCCTCGTGGCTGAAGCGACACGATTGCCGTTCCAACGAACACCAAGGCCGCCGACAGCACGTCGCCCATTCGTACGAAGAACGAGTCGATCGCCTGTTTGGCGCTGAACTTCTGTTCGTAGGTGCACGGCAAGAACAGCATGTTGCGAACGGTGTTGTTCAACGAGTAGTCGGTTGCGTTCTCGGCCACTTTGGCGACGAGCACGGCGTAGAGCGCCGGAAAAAACGCCAGGATGTTATAGGCGCTCAGCGAAATAAAGGGCAGGATCATCACCGCCCACGGCACACCGAGTTTCTTGACGATCCGTGAGACGACGAACAGCTGGAGGAGCAGCCCGAGGACGTTCACCATCGTGAAGTACTTGGAGTAGAAGTCAGCGATGAGCTCACCTTCGGTCAGGCCATTGGCTCGTCCCGTCGCGACCATCGTTTCCGCCGTCTCTTTGAGAATGTGACCCAGGATGTACTCGCCGGTCGTGTTCACCCAGTTGAGCAACATGAGCATGAGTGCCATCAACAGAAGGTATCTGGTGCGAAACACCATCGTGAAGGCGTTCGTGCCCGAGGCCTTCTGCACGGGCGCCGCTGCTGTCGCCGCCGGAAGCACCTTGCGCCGGCCAGCTTCCCGGCGATCGACCTGGTTCGTGATGATCAATTGGATCACGAGAATCCCGGCGCCAACGAGAAGCAGCTGGTAGACGCCGAGCGGTTCAATCAAGCGATCTGCTGCTCGCGCTCCAAACACTGCGCCAAGCGATGCGCCAAAGCCGACGATCACAAAGAGCCGCTCGCCTTCCTCTTTCGTATACACATCGTTCGCGAACGACCAGAACTGCGCGATGATCATCAGGTTGAAGATCCCAATCCACAGAAAGAACACGATCGCCAGCGGCACCTGGAACATTGCAAGTGCGTAGAACAGCGCCAGGCACGCGATGAAGAAGATATTGACGACGTTCATCAGCTTGATGCGGACGAACCGTGCGACCAGGCGACTGTAATAGGGAACCACGAACGCGAGCAGCACGACCTGAGCGGCCGACATGTAGGTCTTGAGCTCGGCCGATCCCTCACCAAGAATCAGCGCCTCGCGAACCGGCTTGAGCACGTAGTAGGCCATCAGGATCAGGAACACGTTCAGCCCGAGGAGAAGCGACGTCGTACCCTCCCCCGCGCGCACTTCCGTGAAGATCCCAAGGAACCGTTCGAGCGACGTCCGATCGGATGTTTTAGCTGTCACGATCTACTCCACCCAGTGCAGAACGTTGCGGATGATGGACCAGCGCGGCGCCCGGTCCGTCTTGATCTGACCGAGGATCCAGTAGCGATAAAGAGCGTCCACTGTGCCGTCTTTTCGTTTCAAGTCGATCCACGTGTTGATGAAAGTGGCGAAGGCCTGATCGTTGCGAGCGATAGGATACGCGAGAGGCACCTTCATGGCGTTTGGCTCCGGCACGACCACCGAGAACGCCGGATAGAGGAGCGTCCACGCCGAGCCGCGCTCGGCCGGGAACGCCAGCGCGTCAACATCCGGCATCTGCGATCGAAACACCGCGGAGAAGTCGTCGAGCGGCTTGATCTGCGCGCGCGGTGCCATCATTTTCAGCTGGTCGATGTAGTACCGAAGGTTGGGCACGCCCACCGTGAGATTGGTCCTTCCGCGGATGGCATCCCACGACATGAACGACTCACGGGCGGCATCAGGCACGACGAACCCAAACGTCTCGTCGAGGTATGCGTTCGAGAACAGAGTGCTGCTGGCGCGCGGCGTCGTGACGACAACGCCAGACATCACCAGATCAACACCGCCATCCGCCACCGCCTGATCCATGTGTTGACGCTCGATCGGAACAAGTTCGAGGCGGACGCCAAGCTCGCCGGCGAGCTTATGGGCCATCTCGACGTCGAAGCCGACGAGCTCGTTTCTGGCGTTGAGGAACGCATACGGCAGCGAGTCGGGGAGGAAGCCAACGACGAGCGCGCCCCGTGAACGAATCGCATCGAGCCGAGGCGTCCGATCCTCCCGCGCCGGAGGCGTCGGCATCGTCTCGAGCACGACCGCCTGACCGGACTCCTGAAGCAAATGCATGCCGGAAAGCACCTGGTCCTTCGTGTACGTCCGCCCGGCGACACTTGCAAACAGGGCCCGCGTGCCACCGATGACCGCAATCGTGAGCACGGCTGTCACGACGGCATAGCGCAGGAGCGCTCGCTGGTTCCAGCGAATGAGGCCGGCCATCGCGCAGCTGCCGAGCAGCGCCACGGTCAGCGTGTGCATCGCCGCGACCAGCGTGCCGAACCGCGAGTTGACGACTCCGCTGGCAAGAAAGAGCTGGAATGTGTCGGCTGGAATCCTGAACAGGTCGAGCAGGAAGGGTACAGCGACGTTGAGGCTGCCGAAAAACGAGATGAGACCGGTCACCGCCAGCTGCGGGTAGTCGCGGACGCTGACCATCGCATCGGCGAACCACCCCGCGAACAGGATGAAGCTAATCGAGAGCAGCTTGCCGGCATGCGGAAAGTTGAACGATGCGGGAACGATGACGTCTGGCATCGTCTGCGCACTCGCATCGGCTTGGAGGTTCGACAGCAGCGTCTTGCTGGCGTCGATGAGCACCGGCAGCACGATGAACAAATCGCCGGCGACGAATGCCATGAGCAACGCGTCACGCGTCAGCCGGAACATGTCGGGGATGCGAATCGGCGTCAGCGCCGCCACCAGCCCCGGCAGGACCCACAGGCTCACCAGCAGCGCCACCAAGACGTAGACGATCAGGTACACCTGCAACCGCTCGATTTGCTCGAGGCTCAACGTCCCGGCCGCGGTTGCCGCGATCGCAAACAACCCGTAGGGTGTGAGGCGCACGATGAATCGGGTGGCGCGCGACAGCGCGTCGCCCGCAACGTCCAGTACGTCGAGCAACACTTGCTTTCGCTCGACGCCGATCAAGGCAATGCCGAGTAGAACCGAGAACAAAACAACGGCCGGCACGACGTTGTTAGCCAGCGAGTGGAACGGGTTCGACGGAATGTAGAGATCGACGAAATTGAAGGGCGGGCGCCGCTCGATCAGAGTGGTGCTGAAGAAGCTGGCGTTCTGGACTTCGGGAAATGCGAACGGAATGAGGAACGTGAAAACCAGCGAGAGCGCCCACAACCCAACGATCACCGCCCCGGTCTTGATCCCGAGCGATCGCGCTTCTGACAGCTGCAGGCGGCCCAGGTTGCCAACGATTGACACGGTCACGTACGGCAGGACCGTCATCTGCAGCAGCTTGACGAACCCGTCGGCAGCCCATTTCAGCGACGCAACGCGCTCGCCCAGGAAGAGCCCCACGAGCACGCCGCTCGCGAGTCCGACGAGGATGCGGTTCGAGAAAGACATCGAAAGCAAACGACGACGAGTAGCAAGAACGCCGCCGCGGGTCTGAATACCACCAGCGGCGCAAAACGGCGAGCCGTTGTCAGTGGACGGTTCCGGCTTACCGCAGGCCGTCAGCGTCGCTCACGATATGCGGTGATCGAGTGGCGGTCCAGAGCGTTTTGGCGAGAGATCCGCGTCGGCACGCGGGTTGCCTTCCCACCTACCCGCATGAAGGGAGTTGTTTGTTCGCTGATCGCCGTTGCACTCGTCGCCGGGGAGGCCGGGCTCGCCGCACGAGGTCAAGGGCAGCCACCACCCGACCTCTCGCAGGTGGTCGCCACCGCCACGCCCGGAGAGCCGGCGCTTCTCACCTACAACAATCGCCCTATCACGGTGCTGCGCGCCACGATCTTCTCGCGACCGCCGAAGGAGCGCGTTTCAACAGCCGTTGACATCCTGAACGCGATTGTCCACGACGACGTGCCCGGCGCTGTCTCTTCAGAGCCGCAGCAAGGCGCGGCGGTGATTCGGGTCGGCAACCGGCCGATCCTGGCCATCTTGCCGCTCGACGTCGATACGCTCGCGGGCGAAACGGTGGAGAGCACGGCGGCCCAGGTCGTCTCGCGCCTCCAGGTTGCGCTCGATGAGGCTGTGGAACTGCGGACGCCAAGACGCCTGCTCGGCGCGTCGCTGCGCTCGCTGGGCATGACGGTGGTGCTCGGGCTCCTGATCTTCATCACCTGGCGCATTCACCGCGTGTTTGGGCGGCGGTTTATCAGCGATACGGAGCGTCGCCTGGAGCGTATCTCGGGCGGTGATGCGCAGCTGGTCCGAGCGTCGCGCGTGTCGGAATTCGTGAAGGCCGCGGTCACCGCCGTTGCCGCAGCCGTGATGCTCTTCCTGATCTACAGTTGGCTGACTTTCGTCCTGCGCCAGTTTCCTTACACCAGGCCGTGGGGCGAGTCGCTCCGGCAGTTTCTGTTCGATCGAGTCAGCGCGATCGGGCTCGGCATCGTCAATGCGATGCCGGACCTCTTTACCGTCCTCCTTATCGTCCTTACCACACGCTTCGTCGTCCGCTTATCTCAACGTGTGTTCGAGGCGGTGGAGGAGGGACGGATAACGATTCCGTACGTCTACCAGGAGACCGCACAGCCCACTCGCCGTCTGGCTACCGCCCTCTTCTGGCTGCTGGGGCTGGTTCTCGCGTATCCGTATCTGCCCGGTTCCGACTCGGACGCGTTCAAGGGCGTCAGCGTATTTATCGGCCTCATGATCTCTCTGGGTTCCAGCGGAGTCGTCAACCAGATGATGAGCGGTCTGACCATCACGTATTCGCGAGCGCTCCGGCAGGGTGACTTCGCCAAGATCGGGGATGTCGAGGGAACCGTCACCCATCTTGGCGCACTCTCGACGAAGGTCAAGACCCCGCGCGGCGAAGAAATAACCATCCCAAACAACATCGTCATCTCGCAGGTCACCACCAACTATTCCAGGTCTGCCGGCGCGGACGGCGTTTACGTGCCGACGACGGTGACGATTGGGTATGACACGCCGTGGCGTCAGGTCCGGGCGCTGTTGCTCTTGGCGGCTGAACGGACCGAGGGCGTGCGGAAGAATCCGCCGGCCGTGGTCAGGCAGACAGCGCTCGAGGATTTCTACGTGAAGTACGCGTTGCTCGTCAGCCTTGAACAGCAGGACACGCGCGTGCTGGTGCTGGATCGGCTGCACGGGAATATCCAGGACGCGTTCAACGAGTACGGCGTTCAGATCATGTCGCCGAACTACGAGGCCGACCCAGAGGGTCGAAAAGTGGTTCGCAAGGAGGAGTGGTACGCCGCGCCGGCAAAGCCGTCGACGGCGGTTGAGGGCGTTTAGGAGCTCAGTCGGAGCACCGCTGCCGCCCAGGGAATCTCACCGTAGAAGAGCACCACGAACCAGGCCGCCACATAGAGCGCACGCAAGATGTGCTGATCGGGCCGGCAGAGCGCGCATCCCATCGCCAGCAGTAACCATCCAAATCCGGATACCGGCGCTACGGCGTACGTCACAAGACAGAAGAGCAGCAGCAACCCGTGTCGAGCGTACTCGAGCCGTCCGGGTTTCCACGTCAGGAACGCAACGGCAAGCAGCGCCTCGAAGACCAACGTTCCCCACGTGGCAGCGAAGGCAAGGAACCCGAACGAGCGCGTGAGATTCAGCGATGGCGGGTCTGCGAGTTCGGCGCCGTCCGGCAAGGGATCCAGCACGCGCCGGTTCGACATGAACGCGTCCGGACTCATGCGCCCAACGAGCTGGGTTACGTCGGCAAATCGAGGATCGGTGAGCAGCGTGACGGTGAAGAATCGGCCGTCCCGATATTCGGGTGACAGCACCGCCTTCCAGATCACGGCAAAGGCGAACGCAAACCCCAGGAGCAGCCGGCCCGCGTGTGCGAGCTTCGGCGCCGGCGTGAGGCTTCCACGTGCGAGCCCGATCGCGAGGCACCAATATCCAAGCAGGTAGATATGGTTGTCGGGTTCGGGCCAATCGACGACGATGCGCGCGGCAACCAGCGCCGACGCGGCATACCAGGTCCAGGCTGAAAGGAGCACCGGTGTGGCGAGCAGTCCGAGCGTGGCCACGAGCACCAATGGCGCGAAGATCCAGCCGGGGCCCATCGGCCTCAGCAGAATCTCCACCGCGGTCAGGCGAAGCGCGACGGCGGTCGGCTCGCTGCCGCTAAGGGCGGCGAGATGCTCCTTGAGCGACATTGACCGTCAACTCCCGAAGGATCTGCTCGTGGGCGCGGATCGGATTGCCGTCGTAGACCACGCGCCAGACCTGAACCGTCACCGTCTCGACGTCACGCTCGTAACGCCGCTCCCTCGCGGCCACCGCGTTTGCCAGGCGCGTCATCATCCAGGTAGATGGGAACAGCTTCGCGCGCGAGGCGGCATCCGCGAACGACGGCTGGAGCGTGACCTCTTCCGACCGTTCAGGCGCCTTCACGTAGATTCGAACGAACCGGCCCGCGGTGCCGTCGGTCGAGGCAAACATTCCAAATCCACCACCCTTCCACGGGCTGAGATAAGCGGTGTGCGCCAGGACGATCTGCACGACGGCCACCACGACAAGGAGCGTCGACGGCAGCCAGACGCGCCAGCGATCCCGCAGAAGAGTCAGCATCATTCACTTCGCCGATCGCGGGCGTGGCGCCCAGGAGTGTTGATAACCGACAGCGAACGTGTCGAAGTCCGCGCCTTGCCGGGTGGTCAGCCCGCTTGTAAACACGAACCGTAACCCGCCAGCCGTTGTGAGCGGCAGCGCGACGGTTGCGCCGACGCGATTGTTGCGCTGCAAATTCTGCTGAGTCACGCTGTTCAGCACGGTCTCGCCGCCGTTTGCGTGGCCATAACTCGCCGACGCCCACAGATTGCGCTTGAACGAATAGATGGCGCTGCCTTTGACGAATTTGAGCGCACGTTGCGACAGCGTGGCGTCGTTCACGTACTGCGTGTTATCGGTGAAGAACCACGCGCCGGCTCCAAGTTCAACGACCCAGCGGCCACGGGCATGCGACATGGCCACTTCGGTACGCGTTGCCCAGCGATTCGCCCCGAGATTGATGTAGCGATCGGCATCGTACTGCCCGAATGGCATGGCGACCTGGACGCTGGCACCGAGGATTGTGCGCTGGCGGTACTTTGCGAACTCCGGAAGATCGAGCGCCGGTGATCCGAGCAAGTTCACCGACAGCCTTACGCGTGGATCGCCGATCCCCTTCGGCGACCGCGTTCGCAACTCGCCCGCAACGATGCCCTCGAAATGCGCCGAGGAGGCGACCACCTGGCCATCGATCTTTGCGGACCGACCGAAGATGCCCATCGTGCGCAGATAGGTCACCGAGAGGCTGTGAACCGTGGCATCCGCTCCCTCAACCGGCAGCGAAGCGTCGAACAGGACGTTGCCGGATGAGAAGCCGTACCCCGCGAACAGCACCTGGACCCCCACCGGGGCGTTTTGATAGGCCCCTGGCTCCAGTTCCTGCGCGGTCGCGCTGCTCCACGCGAGCAGCACCAGCGCCCCGACTATCCATGGGCGCGCCGCTATTTGGCTTTGCCCGACGCGACCCATTCTTCCATCGTCAGCGTATACGCGATGTAGTACTTGTAGATGTTGCTCACGTACTGCACCGTTTCGCGCCCTATGCGCTCCCCGGCGATCCGTTCGACGTTGTTGAACCAGACATTGGGGTCGAGTCCACGGCTCTGTGCTTCTTTTCGGAGTTGCCGTACTCGGCCGGGACCGGCGTTATAGGACGCGAATGCGAACAAGCCCTTGTTCAACCGGTCCATTGGCTCGTTCGCAAAGTACTGATCGATCATGAAACGGATGTATTTCACGCCAGCGTGGATGTTCGACTCGGTTTGCTTGATGTCTCCGACTTTCAATTCCTTGCCGGTCGCGGGCATCACCTGCATGACGCCGATCGCTCCGACGGCACTCTTGGCGTTCTGATCGAGTCCTGATTCCTGATATCCCTGTGCCAGCATCAGAAGGAAGTCGAGATCGTACTGGCCCGCGTATTTTCGGAAGGTCTCGACCAATGAGCGGAACTTCTGCAGTTCGGCTTCGCTGGTCGCGCTCTTCACGAACTTCGTATTCTTGAGATACCGACGCAGCATCTCGTTGCCGAACAGCGTCCCCGCTTTATTGGCTTTGGCAAACGGTTCCAGGACGGCAAGAAACTTCGGACTGTTTTTACGCACCACCCAGGCGACTGCGCCGCCCTGGCGCACGGCGACGTCCGGGAGGGGAGTAATGCCGGTCAGGAGTTGCTTCCAGAACTCCGCGATGAGCTGGTCGACGACCGTAATCTTCAACAGGCCGGAATTGGTCATCTCGAGGACGTCTTCATCTTCGAGCGATGCCGGGATAGTTTTGATCACGATGGCCGACTTGCCTTCTTTGGCGAACCTGGCGTTCAGCGCGGTCAGGTCCTCGAATTGAAGGCTCTTCTCGCGGACCGTCACCTGTTTGCCCGCGAGATCGTCGATCGACTTGATGGCCGGCGCGCCGGGGCCGGTCACCACGATTTGGTTCACGTCGGTTCGCGACGGGACCGTGAAGTCCACCAGCTTCTGTCGCTCTGGCGTGATCGTGACGCCCGCGCCGACAATGTCGCCTCGTCCTTCGGTCAGACCTTGATAGAGCGCGTCTCGCGACGTCGGGATGAACACCACGTGGATCTTTGTTGCCGGCGTGGTCTTCAGCGTCTTGTTGAGGTACTCCTCGAGCCGGATGCCCGCCTCGTAGACGATCCCGCGTGGCACACCCTTGTCGATGAAGTAGTGCGTTTTGCTATAGGGCGTCAGAATCCGAATACTGCGAGATTTCACCAGCACGTCGAAATCGCCGGTCCGGTTCTTTATGGCGGCCGCGGCGCGACTGGCTGGCACCGACGATGGTTGCGCCGGCGCGGGCTTTTGCGAGCTCCCCGTCACCGTCGACCACGCCACCAAGCACACGCTCATCCCAATCGCCGCCGCTCGTCGTCGACGAACCATAGACCGTTCACTCCTTTACGGGAAAAGTATCGAGTCAGGCGCTCGCAGCGCGCCTCACTGGCGGTGCGTCGTGAGCAGCCCCCTACGGCTAGACTCTCGCCACGACGCCTAGCAGCGCAAACACACCGAGCATCGCGACCAGGGCTGCCACAGGGCCGGCCACCGATCGAGGGATTGTTCCATACGTTGCCCTCATCAGGCGCAGGCTTTCGCGGTGCTGGATGCCAGCCATGGCCAGCGCCACGAGACCGGTACTTATCATGATCAGGGCAAATCCACGCGGTCCGATGAGGTGGTCCGGGAGAGGGCCCTTCAGCTCGAGCTGAAAGAACTTGTAGATGGTGAACCCGAACGAAATCAATGACGTGGCTGTGCGTACCCACGCCATCATGGTTCGCTCGTAAGCGAGGCGGGTCCGGTCGATAGCCAGCGCCGTCCCGGCGTCCGGTGTCGGGGCATTCATAGACGCACCGCGTTTTTCATGGATGCGAGTCTCGGACCGCGGAGTCCAACTTCAACTGGATGTAGCCTGGGACGCCGACGAACACGGCGCCACGGGCCCGCACACGCTTGAGCGCCTCGAGACCGGTGGCATCGGCCGAGACCAGATCCGTCAGATCGAGCTGCAAGGCATGCGAACCGGCGCACGCCTGCAGCAGCTCCGGAACCTGCGCTTCCGCGAGCCTGCCGGCCAGCCGCACGATCCGCTGATCTTTTTCCTGGACGACCCCGATCCAGCAGTCCACAACGGCCGGTGTGTTCGGCAAGACGCGCGCCACGTCATCGTTCCGCCCCGATATCGCCTAACTTGGGCGCGTCGCAGCATTTTCCACCGACCGCGCGCGTCCGGATCTCACGCCGCTCACGACATGCTGTGATCGGATCCCGACCCGCTGGAACGCGTTGCGAACGGACGAGCCAATTTTCTATACAAACACGAAAACGTGTGATACAAGAGTCCGCAGTATGAAAGGCGAGCGTCTGGGCGAGTTCGAAGAGCTTCTCCTGCTAGCTGTGCAAGCCATCGAACGCGAACCGTACGTGGTTCCCATCCAGCAGTATCTGGAGCGAGTCACCGGCAGAAGCGTCTCGTTGGGCGCGGTGTACGCCGGCCTCGATCGGCTCGAGGTGAAGGGCTTGGTGCGATCGGCCCTGGGTGACGCGACACGTGAACGGGGCGGCAAGCGGAAGCGCGTGTTCTCGGTCACGCGCGAAGGTATTCACACGGCACAAGAAGCGCGCCGGGTCCGCGAGGCGATCTGGAAGACCATCGAGGAACGTTGATGAACGAGTCCGCTGCCTCGCCGCCGTTCATCGGCCGCTGGCTGCTCCGGCTGTGGCGACTGGACACTCGCCGCGAGGAAGTCGAGCAGGACCTCCTGGAGCTCTTTCGCATTCGCCTGATCGAACGGGGCCGCTGGTTCGCAAACCGGCGGTACGTCGCCGATGTGATCAGCATATGGCGCTGCCAACGGTACGGCGAGCTCGGCGCTCAACAGCACCGTTTTGGAGGGCTGACCGGCATGACGAACGACATCATCTTTGCCTTACGGATTTTTCGACGTCACCCGGGCCTGTTCGGCATGACGATCGCCGGTCTCGCGATCGCGATTGGCATCAGTACGGCCGTGTTCAGCGTCGTGAGGACGCTCGTCACGGCGGGCTATGGCGCTGATGCTCCCACATCCCTCTACCGCGTTGCGCTCACGAATGGCACCATTCGCCGCGTCACGGGGGATTCGGCCATGAGAGGGAACTGGTCGTTCGCTGACTACGCACGGCTTCGTGACTCAACGACGACCGTGAACGTCGTTGCGTCCGCGGGAGGGCGCGCGGAGCTTCGAACAGCTCGTGACCAAGGGATACCGTTCCAGGTCACCTACGTGGCAGTGAGCGGCGACTATTCCGCAACGCTGGGGATGCGTGCATCCGCTGGCCGATGGCTGACTCGGGCCGACGATGTGCCGGGGAACGAGAGCGTAGTGGTGAGTCACGGTTTCTGGACGAACCGGCTCGGCGGCGATCGCGCGGTGCTCGGACGGACGATTTGGTTCGGCGATCGCGCGTTCACGATCGTCGGTATCGCCGATCGGAAGCACACAGTACCGCTCAACACCGGCTATCTGCCATCGTTTTGGATGACGCTTACCGCGCACCAGGAGTTGTGGACGGGTCAGACCTCTGCTCGCAGTAAAGAAATCCGTGACTTGCTGAGCGCGCGCAAGAATGCCACGACCACGAGCGCGGTCGAACGAGAGCGGCTCACAGCGATTGAATCTGAGCTCGATGCGCCTCCACCTGCCTGGAATCCGGCGGTTGAAGTGCTCGGCCGCGTGAAAGAGGGGTCGACTCGAGCACAGGCCGAATCAGAAGTGCAGGCCATAGCCGTCAACCTCGCAACAGAGGCACGTCTCGGGGTGCGTCCCATTGTTCGCCTCGAGAGCCCGCATGCAACAAACGCCAGTACCCGGACCATTGCGACCATCCTGATGGTTGTCATTGGGTTAGTCGTGTTCGTCGCGTGCGCCAACGTCACCAACGTGCTCCTCGCGAGTGCGGCCAGCAGGCGCCGCGAGATTGGCACCCGCCTCGCCATTGGCGCCAGCCGCGCGCGAATTCTTCGTCAACTGTTGACCGAGAGCATGCTGCTTGGTCTCATCAGCAGCGCGATCGGACTTTTTGTGGCGCTGCGGATTCTGCCAACGTTAGCCGCGCTCGTGCAGGTACCACCCACATTTGATGTATCGCCTGACCTACTTGTCTATGGCGCGCTCGGTTTGCTGACCGTTGTCGTGGGGATCCTGGCGGGGCTGGCGCCCGCGCGCTACGGGCAACGCGGCGATTTGACGGCCGCGCTGAAGATCGATCAAACCACGGCGCCACTGCCGTTGCCGAGAGCGCGCCTCCGCTCCCTGTTGATCGCCGGCCAGGCTGGCATTTCCATTTTTCTCCTGGTGGTTGCCGCCCTGCTAACGCGCTCATTGATCGAGTCGAGCATGCTCGATCCCGGGTACGACGTCGATCGCTTGATGACGATCGGTCTCGGCCAACGCTCAAGAGGCACCGTGTGGACGGCTGAGCGCCGCGACACGTACTGGAACGGCCTGGTCGAAGAGGTTCGTGGAATGCCCGGCGTTGCCGGAGTGGCACTGGCCGTGAACCCTCCGTTCAGCGGTCGGTTTCCGCCTCAGTGGCTCGAGGGGCGACAGGTCGCGCGCAATGACGTCTCACCGGAGTACTTCGCGACTGTCGGCATTCCGCTGCTGCGCGGCCGGATGGTCACGCGCGACGAAGTGAGAGCCGGAGCACCCGCGGCGGTCATCTCCGCCAGCCTTGCCCGCGCGGTCTGGGGTTCGGCCGATCCGATTGGAGACAGCCTCGAGAAAGTGTGGGGAAAGCCGTCCGCCATCGACGCGAAGATGCCGGGTCCGTTGCGAAAGCCCAAGGATGCGTACGTTGTGGGCGTGGTGGCCGACGCCATCACAAGCATTGACGACCGGACGCCGCTCGCGCTCTATCTCCCGTTGACCGAGACGTCCGTCTCGCGCCTGGTGGTTCGCGTCGTGCGCGATCCTGCGCCGCTCGTCACGCCCATCCGCGACGCAATCCTGTCTTTCGATCCTAGTCAGCGTCCCATAACCACTCTCGCGCGCGAGGAACTGCGCCGTCAGATGGAGTCGCCGCGCCTGCTCGCGATGCTCGCTCTCGTGGGTGGCGCAACGGCCTTGGGGCTCGCCATCATCGGCCTGTTTGGCGTGGCGGCATTCGTGGTCGAGCAGCGCACGCACGAATTGAGCGTGCGCCGTGCGCTCGGCGCAAGCGAACGTCAGTTGATCGTCCAACTGCTTCGCGAGAACCTCACGCCGGTCATCGTCGGTCTCGGGGTTGGCGTCCTCGCTTCGCTCGCCGGCACACGCATCGTCCAAAGCCAGCTTCACGGGATCAGCGGCCGCGATCCGATCGCGATTGCCGTGGCGATTCTGGTTCTCATGACGGCCGCCGCGGCCGCGGTGCTGGTTCCCGCGCGCCGCGCGCGGCGCGTGAATCCCGCGGAATTGCTGAAACTGGGCTGACCGCTCTTTTCCCTACAACTCCCCATCCCGATTGCGGTAACGTGACTCCTCGGTCTTCGAGGAGGAAGTGCGTTCATGGAGCAACGGCGGCTGGGCAGTTCGGGTTTGAGCATGTCGGTTTTCAGCTTTGGGACGATGACGATCGGCGGGAAGGACCGCTTTGGCAAGATGGGGAATCTCGGCGTCCGCGACACCTCCCGCATGCTCGACGTTTGTCGCGAGGCGGGTGTCACGACGATCGATACCGCCGACATGTATTCGTCCGGCGCAGCGGAGGAGATCATCGGGGAGGCGCTTGGCGACCGGCGCGAAGACTTCGTGCTCGTCACGAAGGTCTATAACCGTCTCGGGAACGGTCCTCACGATATTGGCTTGTCGCGCAAGCACTTGATCCAGGGCTGCGAAGCCAGCCTCCGCCGCCTGCGCACCGACTACATCGATCTCTATATCTGCCATCACTTCGACATGTTCGTGCCGCTCGACGAAACGCTTCGAGCGTTCGACGATCTAGTCACGCAGGGCAAGGTCCGCTACATCGGATGCTCGAACCACGCCGCATGGCAGACGATGAAAGCGCTGTCTGTGTCGGATCGCCGCGGGTGGGCGCACTACGTGTGCCAGCAAGTTCTCTACTCGCTCGTCTCTCGCGATGTGGAGCACGAAATCATTCCGCTGAGCCTCGACCAATCCGTCGGAATCATGGCGTGGAGCCCGCTGCACGCCGGTCTTCTGACCGGCAAGTTCAGGCGCGGAGTGCGACCGGAGGTCAGCCGCCTCAACGAGCTGGACACTCCTGGCACCATCGACTTCGAACGTCTCTATCGGATCGTCGATGTCCTCGACGAGATTGCGAACAAGCGGGGCGTCAAGCCGTCGCACGTCGCGTTGAACTGGGTCATGAACAAGCCTGGCGTCAGCACGGTGATCCTTGGCGCGCGCGACGAAGCGCAGCTTCGCGACAACCTGAGCGCCGCAAACTGGCAGTTGTCAGCGGAAGAGATGAAGTTGCTGGACCAGGTCAGTGCGCTGCCGGAGCCGTATCCGATGTGGCACCAGCATAAATTTGGCATCGAGCGGAACCCGCCGCTGCCAAGCATGCGCGCCTGATGATGCGGTGGGCGGCCGCGGTCGTGCTGACGCTGGCAATTGCCGGCTGCGGCGGGAACAAGTCTCCCTCGGCCCCAACTCCACCGACACCGCCCGTTTCTACCGATACGCTGAAAGCTGCTGCCAATGCGCAGGGCCGGTTGGTCGGTACGGCCGTCCAATCCTCACTTCTTGGCAACGGACAGTACACCGCAATCGTTTCCCGCGAGTTCAGCTATCTCACCGCCGAGTACGAAATGAAGTGGAACATCCACGAGCCGGCACCAGAGGCGTGGTCCTTTGGCGCGGGTGACGCCATCGTGGGCTACGCCGCGTCGCAGGGGATGCGCGTGAAGGGCCATACCTTCATTTGGCACGGTGCGACGCCTTCATGGGTGAACGCGTTGTCGCCGGCCGATATGCGGGTTGCCTTCGAACGTCACATCCGTACGGTTGCCGGTCACTACCGCGGCCGCATTCACGCGTGGGATGTTGTGAACGAAGCGGTGGCGGACGATGGATCGGGTCTGCGAGATACGGTGTTTCGTCAGAAGTTGGGCGACGGCTACATTGCCGACGCCTTCCGCCTGGCCCGTGACGCCGATCCTTCCGCGCGCCTCTTCTACAACGACTACGGCGGCGAAGGAATGGGTGCGAAGTCCAATCGCATCTACGACATGTTGAGAGCACTGATCGCCGCGGGCGTTCCAATCGATGGTGTCGGTCTTCAGATGCACGTCTCTGCCAATAACCGCCCACCGGATTCAAGCATCGCCACCAACATCAGGCGTCTTGCCGATCTCGGGCTGACGGTGCACATCAGCGAGATGGACGTTCGCATCAACAACGTGCCCGGCAGTCAGGACGCGCGCCTCGAGGCGCAGCGCGCCACCTACCGCGACATCGTCCGCGTTTGCCTCATGGAATCGCGCTGCGAGGCGATTACCTTCTGGGGCTTCACCGACGCCCACACGTGGATCAGTGGCGACAGTCCGTT
>Ga0075418_10003353_pt1 | contig 18288 bp, 18 predicted proteins | sample SoiMetdeltSBSDD2_FD_81776 | JGI IMG/M metagenome (GOLD analysis project Ga0075418, IMG submission 81776) | Bulk soil microbial communities from a Populus tree surrounding site in Tennessee, USA - Soil MetaG P. deltoides SBSDD2 | ecosystem: Environmental > Terrestrial > Soil > Tree plantation... | reverse complement strand
TTCGTCGATGCCGGGAAAATATTTGAATATAATATCAGCGGTTTGCAAGAAGCGTGGATTTGATCTTAATTATATTGAATTTCAAAAATAATGAAACTACTGAACCTTGTATCATCAATACTCCTGATTGCTTTTGTATTGTTTTCGTGCTCGCCTGTTAAGGAGGTTCAAGACAACACGCTCGTCCGGAAGTTAGATTCCTTAATGAACAACAACGCTGATTTCAGCGGTGTCATCCTTGTTGCTACAGGCGGAACGATCAGGTACCATAAGGCCTTTGGCTACCAGGACTATGAAAGAAAACTTCCACTTGACACCGCCAACATTTTTGAGCTGGCGTCGGTGACCAAACAATTCACCGCGATGGTGATCATGATGTTAAAAGAAGCGGGCAAGCTTGATTATGACGATTCACTCTCATCCTATATACCAGACTTGCCTTACAAAGGAATTACAATCAGAAACCTTCTCACGCATACGTCAGGCCTGCCTGATTATCAGGCAATCATGGATCAGTATTGGGATAAGTCAAAAATTGCATCAAACGCAGACAATATCGAATATCTGATCAAGTATCATCCGGCGCCAATCTTCCGGCCAGGTGAGAAATACAACTATAGCAATACTGGATACATGTTGTTGGCCACAGTGGCTGAAAAGGCTTCGGGTAAAGACTTTATCGACCTTAGTCGTGATTGGATATTCAATCCCCTGCAAATGTCCAGCACCGACATCCGGACCAGAGATGAAAAGAAAAGCCTTAATAATTTTGCGCGTGGATACATTTATGTTGAAGACAAGCATCGATATGTTGCAGCCGACTCTTTTCCAGAGTTTAACTATACCATCTGGCTGGGAAATCGCAAAGGGCCTGGACGGATAAGCTCCACAAGCAGCGATCTGTTAAAATGGGACCGAGCACTTTATACGAACCAACTGGTGAACCAAGCTACCCTTCAGGGAGCGTTTGCACCAATGAAGCTTAATTCAGATAGCCTTTCAAATTATGGATTTGGTTGGGAGATTATTCCTGTCAGCGACAATGGAAAGATCGTATTTCATACCGGTGATAACCCTGGATACAAAACAGCAATTATGCGTTATATTGATAGCGATAAAACTATAATTGTTCTGAGTAACAATGCAAGCGATAAAATTGGAAGCATCGTGTCCTTTATTCAAAAGTATTTAGAAGTTAGAATTTAGAATCTAGTAGTTAGTACTAGATGTGGTCTCTTTTGTTTTTGACCATTTCGAACATCAGTTCGCGTGCACGATGCAGCTGTGCCTTAACCGTCCCTAACGGCGCGTCAAGTTCGACGGCGATCTCTTCATAGGAGAGTTCATGAAAATAACGCAGTCGCACCAGCTTCTGATACTTCGGCGGGAGCTTGTCTACAAAAACCTGCATCAGTTCGGCCTTCTGACTACGAATCGTTTCTTCCTGGGGATCAAGGTTTTCGTCTTCCACATCTATGGATACCGATTGCCCGTCGTCATCCGTGAATGTGTTTTCTATGCTGAGTGTGTTGAGTTTTTTCTTGCGTATAAAGTCGATCGTATTATTCGTTGCTATGCGAAACAGCCAGGTGCTGAACGTAAAATCTTTTTTAAACCGATGAAGGCTGCGAAATGATTTGGCAAATGATTCGATGGTAAGATCCTCTGCGTCGTCAACGTTTCGCACCATCTTCAATATCATGTGATAAACCGGACGCTTATAGCGCTGAAGGAGCTTCGCATACGCTTTGTCATCGCCGCCAACAGCCATATCTATAAGCTTAAAGTCTTCCAGAGCCTTTGAAGAAAACCGGTTTTCTAATTCTTCCATCGTATTTTTTTTGTTACTAGCGTGCGCAGACCCGTGACAAGATAATAAAAGGCATAAATAAAATCTAAAGGCGGAACGAGCCACAGCTCAAACGCATATCCGAATCTTTTGGCGGCAAGATGAACCGTAAGTATAACGAGAATAATACGAAAAATGATCAGGCTCCCCCCTATATAATACTCACCCGCAAGCAGGACCGGTATTACAGTAGCCCAAACTCCCAACCAGGAAATCATGAAGAGGCCGAGAAGCAGGCGATGACCAAATCGATAGTGTCTTCCGACAGAAAGATGTCGGACTTTTTGATGAAGAAAATTTCCTAAAGTGGTTTTTGGCTTCGAAGTAGTTTGCGATGCTGGCTCAATACAAACCGAAGTATTCTTACCTCTCGCGTAACGATTCACGAACAGATCATCGTCACCTCCAGTGATGCCTAGCATATCATTGAATCCCTTCACTTCTAAAAACCGGGATCGCCTGTACGCCAGGTTTCTTCCAACACCCATATAAGGATTGCCGAGCATAGCGAAGCTGAGATATTGAATGGCCGTGATCAGCGTATCAAACCGAATGAATGCATTAAGAAAGCCTTTCATTTTCAGGTAGGGTGAATACGCTAACACAAAATGGGTGGCGTCGTGGAAATGAGCGCTCATCAAACTTATCCATGAATTTCCAGCCGGACGACAATCGGCATCGGTGAATAGTAACCATTCGAAGCGCGCAGCTTTAATGCCTAACGTAAGCGCGTATTTTTTGCTGTCTACATGTGGTGGCGTCCGGTTAACGTGGACCATCCGCAACCTGTGATCTTTAGCCGTCTCTGCAATCAGAAAATCAAATGTTGAGTCATTTGACCGGTCGTCGACGATAATCACTTCAAATTCCGGGTAGTCCTGGTTCAACAACACGGGAATCAGTTCCCTAAGATTCTTTTCCTCGTCGTGTGCGCAGACAATGACGGAAACCGGCAAGGGTTGTACGGAGGCAATGATCTTTTTTCGCGAAAAGGCGACGATAAAAACCAATAAGTAGATGACCTGAATACCAACAAATGTGCACAAGATCAGGAGCGCTGGATACAATGGAGAAAACGTTGAGTGTTAAGAAAGCACAAAGATAGAAGTCGAGGCCAGTCCTAAAAATATTCCGGACTTTGCGTACTGCATCCCATAGCGCGATCCTTAAAAAACGGTACCAGGGGAATCGATGCCTGCTAAAAAATTAAAAGATTGGTGAGGCAGTTCTTTCGATTTCTTCTTTGCGCTCTATATCTTAACCTGTTATTTGTTGGAAACAGCGCCTTTTTTGATTGGGAATGAGCCTCTTACAGCCCGGTCACCTAAAATAATGCAATAAATTGTTTTAAATGTGCACGCACACAATTAATTTGTGTGCGAAAACATATATTTCACTTCCAGATTCCAATTTCACACTTATTTGTCACATGGACATTGGAAAGAACATACGGATCAAGGATATCGCAAAACTTGCGGGGGTTTCCGTAGGCACAGTTGACCGCGTGCTTCACAATCGTGGGCGTGTCTCAGAGGACGCGCTAAAGAAGGTTACGGCTGTTATGAATCAGATTGATTACAAGCCAAACCTTATCGCACGCACACTCGGGTCGAACAAGAATTACCGGATTGTCGCGTTGATACCTGACCCGACGCTTGACCCATACTGGGCGCAATCCAATCTTGGTATTATCCAGGGGCAGACAGAATGGGCGCAATACGGCGTGATTGTCGACACATTTGCGTTTGATCTTTATAATAAAGATTCTTTTCACCGGCTTGCTCGCGAAGTAGCTGAGCAAAAACCCGATGGCATTGTCCTTGCCCCAATATTTTATCACGAATCACTTCCAGCATTTCAACTTTTCCAACAGCAGGGAATACCCTATGTGATCTTTAACACCAATATTCACGAGGGACAACCACTTGCATTCATTGGACAAAACTTGTGTCAAAGTGGACGGGTAGGCGGTCAGTTAATGATGCTTGGCCAGCGTGATCCTGGAACATTCGCAGTACTCCACATCGATGAGGATGTGCAAGATTCAGTTCACTTATTGGAAAAAGAAAAAGGATTTCGTGAATATATTAAAGAGCGGAGTAAAACAAAGTTCGAGATAGTGGATTATAATCTTAATCCTCATAAGGAGTCGTTCAAAGGCCAGATGATGCAGATCCTCGAGAATGACTCGCTCAAGGGGATTTTTGTAAGTACGTCAAAAGGCACGGCCGTTGCCGCTTCTTTTGTTGAGACACACGGCAAGAACGATATCCGTGTTATCGGGTACGATATCCTTCAGGATAACTTAAAATTCCTGCGCTCAGGAACGATCGATTTCCTCATCAATCAAAATCCTAAAAGACAGGCATTGTTGGGTATAAGCCACCTTGTCAATCACCTTATGTTCAAAAAAACGGCGCCGGTTTTGGATCTTTTCCCGCTGGAAATCATCACTCAGCAAAACGTCGACTCCTATCTGGGATCAGGCATTCACTAGTGTAAGCCAACTCCGAATCACGATCTCACATGAAGGATTTGTGGAAGGAGAAGGGTATTTTTGCCGCCTGAATGAAATTTGAGCTTACTTCGACAGACCCAAAATCGTCCGCTCGGGCAGGTGTGATCCAAACAGCGCATGGCGTGATACATACGCCGATCTTTATGCCAGTGGGTACGGCCGGATCGGTAAAGGCTATCCATAAGCGTGAGCTGGAAAATGACGTCGATGCGGAGATCATACTAGGTAATACTTATCATCTTTATTTGCGTCCAGGAATAGAGTTGCTGGAGAAGGCCAATGGCCTTCATAAATTCAACAGCTGGAACCGCGCAATGCTTACTGACAGCGGAGGCTATCAGGTCTATTCCCTCGGTGAGAACAGGAAGATCACGGAGGAAGGAGTGATCTTTAAATCCCATATCGATGGCTCACGGCACACATTTACACCTGAGTCCGTTATGGACATTCAAAGATCCATCGGCGCGGACATCATCATGGCGTTTGATGAATGTACTCCATACCCCTGCGAGTATGATTATGCGAAAAATTCCATGACGTTGACTCACCGATGGCTAACGCGATGTGTTGACCGGATAAAAAATACGGCGCCAAAATATGGTTACGAGCAATACCTCTTTCCAATTGTGCAAGGCAGCGTATACAATGATCTTAGAAAACAATCGGCTGAATTTGTCGCATCGCAGGAACAATCAGGAAATGCAATTGGTGGACTATCTGTGGGCGAACCGCATGAAGATATGTATGCAATGACCAGTCTTGTATGCAGTATCCTTCCGCAAGATCGTCCGCGATACCTGATGGGAGTAGGAACGCCAGAAAATATCCTAGAATGTATAGCGCTAGGTATCGATATGTTCGATTGTGTAATGCCCACGCGTAACGCGCGCAACGGGATGCTGTTCACAACGGAAGGAATAATCAACATCCGAAATGAAAAATGGAAGGATGACCTTTCGCCGATTGATGCCACCCTCGGTGGATATGGAAGCAGCCGGCATTCTAAAGCTTACCTGCGTCATTTGATTATCAGTAAAGAAATTTTAGGCGCGCAAATTGCATCATTACATAATCTCACGTTTTACCTCTGGCTGGTAAAGGAGGCGAGAAAACAAATTATTCAAGGTACCTTTGTGTCATGGAAAAACATGATGGTGGAAAAAGTACGCAGACGACTTTAGCTACTTGTAAATCAGTTATTCTAATTCTATCGACGATTTGAAACTTCTCGATAAATATATTCTCAAGCGTTTTTTAAGCACCTTTTTCTTTGTGGTGCTGATTCTTCTTGCTGTAATCACCATTATCGATCTCACCGAGAAGATGGACAAGTTTGCAAAGGCAGGACTCAAGGCGTATGAAATCTTCGGATACTACATGGATTTCATTCCATGGATTGGAAGCTTGCTCGCACCGATAACGATTTTTATTGCAACCGTTTATGTCTGCTCTCGAATGGCAGGTCACACCGAAATCATTGCTATTCTCAGTAGCGGCGTAAGTTTTAGAAGATTACTTTATCCATTTGCTCTTGGGTCAGCATTGGTTGGGATCATCAATTTTGTGCTTAATGGATGGGTGATCCCGAATTCAAACAAATCAAGACTTGAATTCGAACTGATGCACTTGAAAAGCAAGTATTATTTTGACCAACGAAATGTTCATATCCAGGTGGCGTCTGACGTCTACCTCTACATGCAAAGTTACAATAATAGCAATCAAACCGGATACCATTTTACGCTAGAAAGATTCGAGGACAATAAGCTCGTCGAAAAGCTAAATGCGAATAGGATCGAATGGGATTCAGTCAAACAAAAATGGACATTAAAGGATTGGACAATTAAGAAAATCGATAACGTGTTCGAAAGCACTGCAAACCATCCAGAAGGTGTTCCAGGGTTTAAATCTACAAGGCTCACAAACAGCGATTCGCTGGTACGTGGTGTATCAATGGATACTGCGCTGGTGATACGGCCAAAGGAGTTTGAAAGCGATTACCGCAAATACGACGGAATGACATTGAACGAACTGGACGATTACATTAAAACACTGCGCGCCAGAGGTTCAACGGGCATCGAAGTTTATGAAGTGGAAAAATACACACGCTACACCTCGCCTTTTACCATTTTTATTCTTGTATTTATGGGTGTGATCGTATCATCACGAAAGAGTCGTGGTGGAACAGGTCCGCAAATAGCATTGGGATTCCTGTTGTCTTTCATTTTTATTCTGTTTTATACCCTATTCCGAACATTTGCTGAATCTGGTGCAATGCCACCACAAATTTCGGTATGGATCCCTAACATCATTTTTGGAGCGCTTTCAATCTTTATGTATAAATACGTCCCTCGTTAATGGCAACCGGCACCGATTACCTCAAGCTGCACTTTATCGTTTTTCTTTGGGGATTTTCGGCAATACTTGGAAAACTTGTATCACTACCAGCCGTTGAAATGGTTTTTTACAGAACAATCCTTGCTGCTGTAGGGATGGGAATTGTAATGCTGGCAACTAAAGGATCCTTTGAAGTCAACAAATCCAATTTGATAAAACTGGTTCTCATTGGCTTCATTGTAGCGTTCCATTGGGTTGCTTTTTTTGCATCAGCGCGGATTGCTAATGTCTCGGTCAGTCTAGTCGGTTTTGCAACGAACTCCCTATGGGCTGCATTACTTGAACCCTGGTTTAACAAAAACCGGATAAAGAAATTTGAGCTAATGCTTGGATTGATAGTGTTGTTCGGATTGTACGTGATCTTCTCGTTTGACTTTCAGTACAAGTTGGGATTATTTGTGGGTGTTACTGCTGGATTTACGTCAGCGTTATTTTCAGTGTTCAATGCTAAAATGGTCAGACACGTTCCGGCTTACACAATAACATTTTACGAAATGATCGGCGCGTTTGTCGGTCTCGCCCTTTTTTTTCCCCTCTATAAAATTACATGGGCGCCGGCTGGCATTCTTCATCTGTTGCCGTCCACGATGGATTGGGTCTACATCTCATTGTTGGCAGGCGTTTGCTCCGTCTACGCCTATTCGACGGCAGTTGAGTTAATGAAAAAAATTAGCGTCTTCATGATTCAGCTTGCACTCAATCTTGAGCCTATTTACGGCATAATCATGGCCGTAATAATTTTCGGAAGTGAAGAAAAAATGGGTGCGAGCTTTTATGTCGGGGCATTGATCATTATGACAGCTGTTGTGCTGTACCCTGTGCTTAAAAAGCGTCACGATCGTACCATTACGTTCAACGCATAAGCTACTATAAGGTGCCGACCCACACTGTCGTGTTGGGAAATTTTATCGCAGCTTCAAAATCTTTTTCAAATATTCCAAATACGGTCGCTCCGGAGCCGCTCATGCTCGCGTAAGTTGCACCAAGAGAATACAATTTGTCTTTAATGTCCCCGATGGCTGGATATTTTTCAAATACCGCGTGCTCGAAATCGTTCTTTAATAAATTTTTCCAATCATCCAGCGGGAGCTTAAGAATATCATCAAGGGGCACTGCCGGATTACCCGGTTTTACGCCCGCATATGCATCTGCCGTAGAAACGTGAATGTCAGGATTCACAAGCACAAGAAATTTGCCCGGCAGGTCAATGTTAATCCTCGAAAGTATCTCTCCCCTGCCTTTTCCAAGCATCGGATCGTCCTGGATAAAAAACGCTGTATCGCTCCCGGTAGACGCCGCGAACTGCATCATAACTTCCTGCGATAAATTGAGTTCAAACATGTCGTTAAGCATCCGCATGAGATGTGCCGCGTCAGAGGAACCGCCTCCTAAACCCGCTCCCATAGGGATCACCTTATGAAGGTGTATTGAGATAGGAGGCAAAGAAAATTGATCAGCAAGCAGGCGATAAGCTTTTACACAAAGGTTCTGCTCCCATGCTCCTGGAATCGCAATGCCTGAAGAAGAAAAGCCGAATGTTTTTGAATGAATTATTTCAAGGATATCTGTCCAGGGTACCGGGTAGAAACATGTTTCAAGGTTATGGTATCCATCGGGCCTCTTATTTATGACGTGTAGGCCCAGGTTGATCTTGCACGGTGGAAAAGAAACCATGTCGTCAGGTTGGTAAGCGGCTGTCGAAATATTCCCTCTGAAAAAACTTATACTGACAATTTTTCGATCAACTCTTGGGTTATACCGCTACTGGAGAAACCTCCATCATGCATCAGGTTCTGCATTGTAACCATTCTCGTGAAATCGGAGAACATTACAGTGATGTACGCAGCACAGTCCTCAGCGCTTGCATTGCCCAACGGCGACATCATTTGAGCGAAATCAAAAAAAACATCAAAGCCTGAAATACCTGCGCCGGCAGTAGTTTTTGTCGGTGATTGAGAAATGGTATTTACACGGACTTTCCTGAGTTTTGCAAAGCGAGCTCCATAGCTGCGCGCGATAGATTCTAGCATAGCCTTAGCTTGTGCCATATCGGTGTAATCTGGATACGATCGTTGTGCAGCGATGTAGCTGAGCGCTACAATCGAACCCCACTCATTCATTGCATCAAGCTTCTCGGCAGTCTGCATTACTTTGTGAAATGAGAGAGCTGATATGTCCAATGTCTTAAGATACCATTCATAGTTCATGTCGCCGTACTGCTTGCCTTTCCTGATGTTAGGGCTCATCCCAATGGAGTGCAGCACGAAATCTATCTTGCCCCCTAGTACTTCAATCGATCTATTAAAAAGATTCTTAAGGTCTTCCTCAGACGTCGCATCGGCAGGAATAACTTCGGCGTTGCATGCCTTAGCGAGTTCATTGATCTTACCGAGGCGCATAGCAATTGGTGCGTTTGTAAGTGTAAAGGCACCGCCTTCTTCCTTCACTTTCAAAGCTGTTTTCCAAGCGATAGAATTTTCGTCCAGTGCGCCGAAGATTATACCTCGTTTTCCTTTCAATAGATTGTGAGCCATGCTGAGTTATAGTATTTAAAATAAAGCGTACAATTATACAAATTTATTGGGTTCACCAGTGTAGAGACCATGGCGGCTGGGCTTCAAGATGCCGCGTAATTTTTGAAAAATGACGGCCTGATTTCACCGGTCACTTGTCATTGCAGGGGTGGTATCTTATCGTTGAAACCAGCAGATGAACCGCAAAAACGACCGTTCGTCGGCAAAAAGAATGCAATTTCCTTGATAATTGCATCAAGAATTTTCTTAAATTTCATAAACAAACCTTTTTCAGAGCTATGGAAACCGCGTCTACTTTTTTAGGGCTGTGGGACCAGTATATGTTTGTAGGAGCTATGGCCTGTGTAGCAGTAGGAATATTAATACTGCTTTATCATGAACTGAGAGTCATCCAAATCAAGGATTACAAGGAGAAATACGATTACGTCAACCAAAAAGAGATAAAATACTTTTGGTATGCCGTTATCGCATTTATCGCCGCTGCGGCGATTTACGCCAATACTATCGCGACTGAAAAGATCGTGACCGATGGTATGAGGTGGTTTTATGTTAGGCTGTTCATAACAGCGAGCTTCGGCGTTATTGCTTACATTATAGGTTATAGCATGGTTCGTATCTATTATCCACGACAGTTGGAAAAGAGACTGACGCGACTGCGTAACGCTCCGCGGAAATCACCCGATGGAAACATAATGCGTAAGCTTTCGGAATCCGAAGAGGAGCATCATGTTGAAGACGTAATAAGAGGGGATGATATTCATACTATCGACTATGATATCTGGATAGATGAAAAGACCGGATACAAAAAGATAGAAAAATACCCCGCTTATCAGCACGCTGAGGAATGCTCTGAATGTGGATACTACACTATGCGTATCGCACAAGAAGAGATCGAGCAAGCACCGACGATCACTGAACAAGGTGTTCTGCTTACTCATTATCAATGCAGTTATTGTGGCCACCGCGAACAAAGAGAAGTCACTGTGGCAAAACTTTCTACTAACGTCGCTTAGGTAAAACTTTAACCATTGTGTAGACGGAGACCGCGGACGATGCGTTATATTGGCGCTCGTATGGCAGTACTTTCTTCACGACCTATTGGTGTTTATGACAGCGGAATCGGTGGACTAACCGTAGCCCATGCAATCCGGCAATTATTGCCAAACGAAAGCATGATCTATTTTGGGGACACCGCCCACCTTCCCTATGGCGACAAATCGGAAGCCGCTATACAGGCCTATTCTATTAAGATTGCTGACATCCTGTTAAAAAAAGGGTGTAAGGTTATTGTTATTGCGTGCAATTCTGCCTCCTCCGCGGCATATGAACTACTAAAAGAATACGTAAGAAAAGACACGCATATTATCAATGTTATTGATCCCATGGTCGATTTTGTGCTGGACAATTTCCCGGGCAAAAACATTGGCCTGATCGGCACAAAACGCACCGTGCAATCAGATGTTTACTCGCGTAAAATCAAGGAAGGGAATAAGAATATTACAGTGCATTCACTCGCAACACCCCTTCTTGCGCCAATGATCGAAGAAGGTTTTTTCAATAACCAGATTAGTCATGAGATCATTGCGCAATATTTGTCCGAACCAGTTTTGGACAACATTGAGGCCCTAATTCTGGCGTGTACCCATTATCCTTTGATTAAAAAAGAGATCGACAGCTTTTATGGCGGAAGGATGAAGATCCTGGACTCTTCGGAAATAATCGCCGTCGCACTGCGAAAATACCTTGAATCCGAAGGCATTCTGAACCATTCTGGCATTCAGGATCAACATTTCCTGGTTTCCGATTATACCGATTCCTTTGAGGCATCTGCGCGGATGTTCTTTCACGAAACTGTTCACCTGGAAAGGCACCCTTTATGGAACTGACTTACGATGTATGTTTCGAGGCAAGAAATTAAAAATCAAAACAAATAATTTCATCAATTTAGTGGTCTTTTAACCCTGCTGATCACTGTAAAAATTGCCTACTCTCCTATTCATATTGCCTTTCCTATTGCTTTATGCGATCGTTGCGATTTATGCTGAACGAAAAATTTCAGCATTTATCCAGGACAGACTTGGCCCTATGGAGGTAGGATATTACGGCTTCGCGCAATCAATCGCAGACCTTGTAAAACTGATCCAAAAAGAAGATATAGTGCCAGCAAAGGCCGACAGTCTTTTATTCCGGATCGCGCCAATAGTAATTTTCGCCAGTGTGTTTGCAGGTTTTGCGGTGCTGCCACTAGGACCCTCGTGGAGTGGGTCAAGCATAGGGACCGCGTTGTTCTTTTTATTGGCGATCGTATCCCTTGATGTTATCGGTCTCGTTATGGCGGGATGGAGTTCCAATAACAAGTATAGTATGTTAGGAACAATGAGGTCGGCTGCTCAGATAATATCGTATGAGGTGCCATTGGGTCTTTCTGTTGTTTGCGTGTGCATGGCCTGTCAGTCGTTAGACTTGCAATCAATTTCCTATCAACAAAGCGCACACCAGTCAGAACCTGAATACTTGTTTGGAGTTAGAGCATTAGGTGTTCAGACGAACTCAGTAGGCGGCTTCTTGCTGTGGAATGTTTTCAGAATGCCACTTTTATTTTTTGCCTGGATAATTTTTTTTATTGCATCACTAGCGGAAAGCAACCGGGCACCATTTGATTTGCCCGAAGCAGAGTCGGAACTAGTTGCTGGATTTCAAACCGAATACTCTGGTTTTCGATGGGCGGTAATAATGTTAGCTGAATATGGAATGATGCTATTAGTCAGTATATTGGGAGCGGTTTTATTTTTTGGAAGTTGGAACTCGCCATTGCCAAACATTGGAGCTTTGAAGTTGGCAGACTGGACGAGCGGACAACCTGACACTGTTGCAGCAACCCTTTGGGGAATTTTCTGGCTGTTGAGTAAGGCACTGTTTTTTGTCGCAGTGCAAATGTGGGTGAGGTGGACTTTTCCCCGACTCAGAGTTGACCAATTAATGAACTTATCATGGAAATACCTGACACCCCTGGCGTTGATGCTAGTTGTCATAATTGGATTTTGGAAATTAACTCTAAGTTGATCGCGTGAAAACCATTTTTTTAACTCTTTTTATTTCATTCTTCCTCGCGGAAGGCTACTCGCAGGCTCATAATAAGAATCAAATCGATAGCCTTGAAAATGTATTGACTGGCGATCTTCACGATTCCACGCGCATTAAAGTACTTGTCAAACTGTCCAGCCTTAATCAGTACGTTGACTTTGCGCGGAGCCGACAATACGCAGATGAATCGCTTGCCCTTGCTGAAAAACTGGACGACCGCGCGTTGAAGGTGCTTGCCTATCAAAGCAAAGCTTTTCTTCTTACGAGCAGTGGCGACTACAGTGCTGCTATTAAATATGATAACCTTTCTCTTGAAAATGATATAATCCTGAAAGACAGCAGTATGATCTCGAGAGACTATAATAACATTGGAAATGATTATTATGATCTCGGTGAATACGATGATGCATTTTTCTATTTTACCCAATCTCACCGAGTCGCAACTGCAGTCAGAGATACATTCCGGATGTTGGTGGCTTATCACAATGTGGGAAGAGTATTCAAAGAGCTGGGGCAATATGATGTAGCGCTCGATCATCTCAACCTCGCGAAAAAAATGAGCGAGCAACAGAATGACGCCGAAGGTATTCCTTATGCCTACGATGAGATCGGCGATGTCCAATTGAGGAAACGCGAATACGATTCGGCGCTTGTAACACTAGCACGTGCGTTAGGGTTGAGCCGCAGGTTGCATATCAACCTTTTGGAACCTAAGATCCACTCAAAAATTGCAACTGCATATCTTGGAAAAGGAGAATTTGATAAAGCCCGCGCGCACTATGATTCAGCGTACACGCTTAATAATGTCACGAACGACAGGTTTGGCGTAGCCGAAGTAGAGCTTGGCCGCGGAATCGTTTATATAAACGAGGGAAATTACAACGAAGCGATGGCTAAGCTTGAAAATAGCCTAGCCGTTGCAAAGGATCTAAATGCCCGTGTTCTCGAAATCAAAATACTCTATCAACTATCAACTGTTTGGGAAAAGAAAAGCGATTTCAAAAAATCACTGGATTACTACAAACAGTACAAACAACTGGAAGATACGTTGTTCAGCCAGGAGATGCAGGGTAAGCTGTTACGGGACCAACTGCGCTTTGAAACTGAATCACGCGATTCAAGAATAGCATTCTTAAGTGAGCTTCAGGCGATGCAAAAAGGCGAGCTTAAAAAACAGGAATTTGTCAGGAACATTCTTGTTGTTGTTATGGCCCTAAGCGGAATTCTCCTGATCACAGTATATAGGAGTGGCAACAGAAGACGTCAAATAAATACATTACTCCTGCGACACCAGGAAGAAATGGAAAAACGAAGTGAAGAGCTTGAAAGGTTGAATCAGGTCAAGGACAAATTCTTTTCCATCATATCTCATGATTTAAGATCACCTATTAACGCGTTGGCAGGATTGCTGGATCTATTGGATAAAGGAGCCGTTAGCGCAGAAGAACTTCCCAAGCATATTAGAGAACTTAAAGCGCGTTTCAATCATACTCGCACGCTTCTAAACAACCTTCTGGACTGGACATTGCTTCAAATGGACAAGCTCAATTTGCAGGCAGGAAAAATCGATATTCATAACCTCGTGGAAGAGAATATTCAGCTGTTGACCTCCGTGCAAAATAAGGACATTATGATCATCAATGAGGTCGCTAAGAACTCCATTGGATTTGCTGACTCGAATACGATAAACCTGGTTATTCGTAACCTGATGACCAATGCCATCAAATTCACAAATGACGGCGGACGCGTTGTAATTGGCGCTCAAGAGAAAGCCAGCGAATGGCTGGTTTCAGTGAAGGATAATGGCGTCGGAATGAATGGAGATGTTTTAAAAATGCTTTTCGATAAGACCGCTCCCTATACCACCCGTGGAACTGCCAATGAAAAAGGAACCGGACTCGGCTTGATCCTATGTAAAGAGTTTATCGAAAAAAATGGTGGTAAAATATGGGTCGACAGCGCCGAGGGCAAGGGCAGTACATTCTATTTCACACTTCCTAAGGCCGCCTAACACACCAAGGCCGACTTTCTTCCGATATTTTCAAAAAAGCCATCGAATTATCAGTCCCGATGGTATTCAACTTCTATTTCCCTTCTATTTTTGTCATTAGATATGCCAGGGAATTTGAGACAATACTTTAAGAATATAACTGGCTCTGTTCAATCGCTTTACAAGGGACTGAGGATCACGATCGATCATCTCGTACGAGCGAGGAAGAGCCAAGCGGTTGTTGCTATTTCTGACAACAAGTATTTTGACGATCGTGTTGGAATTGCGACAATCCAATATCCTCACGAGATGCAGCCCATTCCCGATGTTGGCCGTTACAGATTACACAATGAAATTGACGACTGCATTGTATGCGACAAGTGTGCAAAGATATGCCCCGTTGACTGTATTGACATTGAACCGATCCGCGCTACCGAAGAAATAGGAAAAACGTCCGACGGCACGCCCAAGAGAATATATGCAGCAAAGTTCGATATTGATATGGGTAAGTGTTGTTTCTGCGGACTGTGCACTACGGTTTGTCCGACAGAATGCCTCACGATGACCAGAGTGTATGACTTCAGTGTTACAGACATCAGAGAACACAACTTCGAGTTTGGGGAGATGACTGAGGCGGAGATAGCGGAGAAGAAAAAATTGCTTGAAGAGCATCAAAAAAATAAGGTGGTTGCGCCACCCCCAACGTCTTCTGAGGAAAAGAAGCCGGACTCTGACGCACCGAGGCCGGCAAAACCGGTCTTCAAACCAAAAATAAAACCACCAGGGCAGCCACCATCATGAACCTGACGTCAATCCTGTTTTATGCGTTCGAAGCCTTAGCTGCTCTTTCCTCAATTGCGCTCATATTTGTCCGAAATGTTTTTCACGGCGCATTACTGCTAATAACATGCCTTCTTGCTCTCGCTGGCATCTACATCATTGCATTTGCTGAATTCGTGGCGGTAACTCAAATTCTCGTATATGCCGGTGGTATTTTAGTGGTTATTATTTTCGGGATAATGCTTACCACAAAGCTCGCAGGAAAACCATTAATGATCGAACATATCTATGGATTTTCGGGAACGCTTGCAGGTATCCTCTTTTTCGCCTTGTTTGTGTACTATATCTCGACAGAGTCTTTTAAGAGCGGTCCATCAACAGCAGGCAGCCTGACAGAAATAAATACAATAGGTGTAGGCTTGATGACAGAGTTCGTTCTTCCTTTTGAAGTAGCTGGCATTCTACTTTTGATAGCACTTATTGGTGCGGCTATTATTGCATCGTCCACGAACGCAAAAAAAACATGATGTTCCCCATCGAGCATTTTTTATATCTGGGCGCTCTGTTGTTTTCAATAGGACTGGTGGTGGTCATTACAAAGAAGAATATGATAATGGTCTTATTAGGCATTGAGCTTATGTTGAATGCCTCAAACCTTAACTTAGTGGCGTTCAATCAACTTTATCCGGAGGGTATCAATGGACAAATGTTCGCGTTGTTTGTGATTATCGTTGCCGTCTGTGAAGCTGCGGTAGGCCTTGCAATTGTAATACAAGTCTACCACTATTACCATACGTCGGTACCTGGTGAAGTCAACGACCTAAGCGATTAGACTTTGGAAGAAATATCAACATATTACAGTTCATTCTACATCACGTGTCTCGTGCTTACGCTTGTATTGCCGTTGGTCTCTTTCATTGTCGCTTTTGCGATTTCGGAAAAATATTCTTGGCTCGTGTCAATTTCAGCACCGTTCCTTTTATTGACGAATACTGTAGCTGCCTTTGTTGTATTCTTCTCAACCTGGAACAATCCACCCTTCGCCGCCGAATGGACATGGTTCTCATTAGGCGGGTACTCTTTTACCTCCGGCATCTTTATCAATAATGTTTCTGCATTAATGCTGGTAGTGGTTACGTTAGTTTCTTTCCTTGTCAACATTTATTCGATCGGGTATATGGCTGGCGATCGGGACATCCGGAGATATTTTGCCATGCTTGGATTCTTCACGTTCTCAATGCTTGGAATTGTGGCCGCCAGTAATCTCCTCATAGTATTTATATTCTGGGAATTGGTAGGGTTTTCGTCCTACATGTTAATAGGTCATTGGAAAGAAAAACCGGAAGCTGCCGATGCAGCAAAAAGAGCCTTCATTCTCAACCGTGTGGGCGATGCGGGATTTATTGTTGGCCTGATGATTTTATGGACACATACCGGCACCTTCAATATCCAGGAATTAGATTCGATTGCGCCTGATGTTAGCTGGAGGACCGCGGCATCATTGGGTATCTTTTGCGGCATCATAGGCAAGTCGGCTCAGTTCCCACTATCTGCCTGGTTGCCTGATGCTATGGAAGGGCCAACACCTGTATCGGCATTGATACACGCCGCGACAATGGTTGCGGCCGGAGTTTTCCTGCTTGCCCGCGTGCATTTTATATTCTCACCAATTGTTCTTGATGTAGTCGCAGTGATTGGATGTATCACAGCATTGATGGGTGCTCTGTCAGCGTTGGCGCAAAATGATATCAAGAAGATACTTGCATACTCAACCATTTCACAGCTTGGACTGATGTTCACTTCCCTCGGAGCAGGAGCACCGGAGGCAGCAATACTGCATCTGTTTACTCACGCTTTCTTTAAAGCCTGTTTGTTTCTTGCCGCAGGTTCCGTGATACATTCTCTTCATCAGGCACAGCACCAATCTCATATAACGTTTGATGTGCAAGACATTCGAAATCTTGGAGGCCTTAAAGCGAGGTTGCCATATACGTTTATGATGTTTGTAGTGAGTGGTGCGTCCCTCGCGGGAATACCATTCTTCTCTGGTTTTCTCTCAAAGGATGCAATACTTACGTCTGTCTTTGCCTGGAACGGTGGCATAACGTGGCGATGGCTGATCCTTGTTTGTTGCTTCTGTGTTTCGTTCATTACTGTTCTATATACTTTCCGGCTTATATGGACTGTTTTTTTTGGCCAGGAACGATCGACAACAAATCTTTCCGTGGTAGAACCTCCGCCGGTGATGCGCGCGCCGATGGCGATTCTCGCTGCCGCGTCAATTTGGCTTGTTGCTTCCGTCAATCCGTTTGATTTTTCCGGATGGGTATACAATGGACTAGCATCGGGAAAACAATTTCACATTGGTAGTATTAGTGTCATCTCTGCGGTATGGATATTACTTGCGCTGCTTACGGCATACATCACTAGAGATCGATCAATCAACGCGCCCCTTATGCAGAGTGGATTTTATTTGAATGATATCTATAAAAAATTGATCGAAATGCCCGCATTCAAGACTGCAGAGGTCACCGCTCAGATGGACAGAAAGTGGATCGATGGCATACTTCATCTCTCTGCTTATGTCCAACTCTTGGTTGCTCACGTTACTGGCTGGATCGATCGGGCGATAGTTGATGGTGTTGTCGATGATGCGGCGGATATGGCGAAAGGAATTGGTTCATTCATACGAACATTTCAAAGCGGAAAAATCCAGCTTTATGTTTTTTGGGCGTCTTTTGCAATCATTATTTTCATAATTTGGACCTTGCTTTAAAACCATTGTGTAAGAAGCATAACGAACAAAGTTAGATGCAGGAAATTTTATTAACACTCCTAATCATCACTCCTCTTTCTGCAGCATTGATTGCGTTGTTCATTCCACCAACATTGGTTTCGTCATTCCGGTACATTTCGATAGTTGCCAATATTATTCAACTATGTATCCTGTTGATGATCCTTTCCGCCTACACACCATCAACGGGATTGCAGTTCGTAGAACACAAACCGTGGATTACCCTTGATCTAGGTGCGTGGGGAATACTCAAAGCCGAATACTTCCTTGGACTCGACGGCCTGAGCATGCCATTGGTGGGACTTGCCGTTTTTGTAATGCTCATTGCCACGATATCCTCCTGGA
>Ga0075418_10003352_pt1 | contig 18288 bp, 18 predicted proteins | sample SoiMetdeltSBSDD2_FD_81776 | JGI IMG/M metagenome (GOLD analysis project Ga0075418, IMG submission 81776) | Bulk soil microbial communities from a Populus tree surrounding site in Tennessee, USA - Soil MetaG P. deltoides SBSDD2 | ecosystem: Environmental > Terrestrial > Soil > Tree plantation... | reverse complement strand
TCCGACGCGCAGGTCAAAGCCGAGATGGGCGTTTACGACGATCAAGCACTCCAGCAGTACGTGAGTCGCATCGGTCTTCAACTCGCCAAACTTTCCGAGCGTCCGAATTTGCCGTGGCAATTCACTGTTGTCGATCAGCCGGCGATCAACGCGTTTGCGCTGCCTGGCGGATTCATCTACATCACGCGCGGCATCCTTCCATTTCTCGACAACGAGGCCGAGCTCGCTGGTGTGCTCGGTCATGAGATCGGTCACGTGACCGCGCGTCACTCAGTGCAGCAATACACGAGAGCCGTGGGAGGTACCTTGCTGCTCGGTGGTTTGGGTGTTTTCGTCCCCGCGGCGCGGCCGTTCGGTCAGATCTCGGAACAAGCGCTTGGGCTGCTGTTCCTCAAATATGGTCGCGACGACGAGCTGCAGGCGGACGGGTTAGGAGCGAGATACGAATCGGGCGGCGGTTGGGATCCAGAAGGCGTCCCAGGAATGCTCTCGACCCTTGGCCGACTCGATGAGGCGGCGGGTGATCGCAAGGGTGTACCGAACTGGCTCTCGACGCATCCCGATCCGCTTCAACGAGTGTCGGAGATTCAACCAGTGGTGCAGAAGCTCAAAGCCGGTCGCACCAACTTCGTGACCGATCGCGAGGCGTTGCTGCAACGTGTCGATGGCGTCATCTACGGAGACAACCCAAGTCAAGGCATCACGCGAGGCAGCACGTTCCTCCATCCGCCTCTCCGGTTCCGGATCGATTTCCCCACGAAGTGGGAGGTCGCCAACAGCCCACAGCAGGTGGTCGCCAAAGCGCCCGACGCCGACGTGTTCATGCTGCTGCAAACCGTCTCAAAGGCACAGGGAGGCAACGTTCAAGAGGTTGCGCTCGCCAGCATGCAAGGCGCCGGCTTTCGTCACGTCGAGGGTGGTCGCACGACGGTCAACGGACTCGATGCGTACGTTGGTGTGTACGAAGGACAGATCGAAGGACTCGGCAACGTTGCGAGTCGGGCTGCGCACATCCTTTATAACGATCTGTACTATTTCGTCGCTGGCCTCGTGGCCCCTAGCCAGTTTCGCCAGGTGGATGCGACCTTCCTTGGTTCCATCCGTTCCTTTCGACCGCTTTCGGCGTCGGAAGCCGAAAGCATCAGGCCCCTTCGCATCGACCTGTACGTGGTGCGGGCCGGAGATACGTGGGCATCGATTGCCGAGCGTGGTGGCGGCGCCATCAAGCCCGCCGCTCTTGCGGTGATGAATCACGCAACCACCAATTCGCGGCCCCAGCCAGGTACACGGATCAAGATCGTGGTGGAGAGCTGAGTGGCACCGATCCGCATTCCCCGTCGCCCGTTACGTGTGATTGGGTGGATCGCCGGCTTCGGATTTGGTCTGCTGTCCTACGTCTATCTCACTTTGCCGGACGTACGTCCGCTTGCGACGAACAATCCCACGTCCACGGCATTCATGAGGCTGCGCGAGCGCGAAGCGTCCGCCGAAGGTTTGAAACCGAGGTACGCGTACCGATGGGTGCCGTATTCGCGGATCTCACCGAACTTGAAGCGTGCGGTACTCGTGGCCGAAGACAGTGCTTTTTGGGATCACGAAGGGATTGACGTCGAAGAGATCCGCAAGTCGATTCACGACAGCCTGACGCGGGGCCAGGCACCCCGCGGCGCCAGCACGATTACGCAGCAGCTCGCGAAGAACCTCTACCTCTCGCCATCGTACGACCCTCTCAGGAAGGTCAAAGAACTCATCATCGCGCGCCGGCTGGAAGCCGCCTTGTCGAAGACGCGTATCTTCGAGATCTATCTCAACGTCATCGAGTGGGGCGATCGGGTGTGGGGCGCCGAAGCCGCGGCCCGAACATATTTCGACGTCCCGGCGGCGTCGCTGTCTCGACAGCAGTCTGCTCTTCTCGCGGGCGCCATCATCAATCCACGATTGCTCACCCCAGCTCGACCCACTCGTCGTTTGCTTCGACGCCAGCAGATCATCCTCGCTCGTATGGGCGGCGATCAGCCGGTGCCGAGCGTCGCGACGACTCCTGATCTCGAAACCGATTCGGAGCCCGACCCGGTCGTGCCGCCGCGCTTTCCGTTGACGGTTGACGAGGAAGAAGCTCAGGAAGAGGAGACGGAGGCTCCGGCAGAGTCGGCGCCGGCCCCATCTGTCGAAGAGAGTCCGCCTGCGTGAGCAGTTGTGCGCACGGCTCAGTGCAGGTCGTTGCGGTTGATGCCGAAAAAATGAATGCCCTCATGATCAATTACACCGAGCACGTCCGACAGCTCATGTCGGACATCGTCCTGCGCGTGCCCAGACTGTCGTTTCTGGACATGAATCGCCTTCTGGTATTTGCACGCTCTGGACGTGCTGAGAGGGACGGCCCGTACGCGACCTGTCATTGTGTCTGCCTTCCACCCAGCGACCCGGGTTATTACTTCTGGCGGGATCAGACGACCGGAGCGTTGACCCGCCGGTCGGAATGGTTCGTGACGAAATCACCGATCGTCCGCGTTGGCGCAGCTCAGATCGACTACATGATCTCGTTCACACTCCCAAGATTCTGCGATCAGCGGAGAGTGAGCGCTCGCAAGCGAGCCCGCTACCTCGGACATCCGGAGTGGATGGCGAAGCTGGACACGATCATTCACGAGCTCTACCACATCGATCCACATCAACCTGGTATTCGGCGAATCGAGCGAGCGGATGGGACACCTTCAACCAAGTGCCACAGCCCGGCATTCTTCCAGGACGTCGTGGAAATGGTCACTCAATATCTGACCAGCAGTCCCGATCCCGAGATCCTCGAATTCCTTCGCTACGATTTCGCGGGTTTGACGGCGCGCTATGGTGGCGTCGTTGCGACGACATTCAGGGCCGCCTCATATCCTCGTCGCTACATCGAAGTCCTGAGCCCGCAGCCAGCGGCCCCTATTCATGACTGTCCTGTGGAAGCACTCGAGTTGCCCCGCATGACAACGACCTTTACCGAAAACGATCTAGTGACACGGCGGTTCTGGGCCGACACTGGACGCTCGCTTGTTCGCAAGGGGAAGGTCCGCGCTGCGTAGGATGGTCCGGCTTTATCCGGACTTCGTAATTCGCCGGGCACCGACCCACCTGGATGCCCAGTAGCCGCTCGTGTAGTTCTCCACTCGAACCACGCCTCGCGAGCTGGGCGCATGCACGAACTCGCCCGAACCGAGAGCGATTCCCACGTGGGACGCACCCCGACTGACGGTCTGGAAGAACACCAGGTCTCCGGCCTGAACCTCATCCGACCGGATTTTTTCGCCTTCGTCGTATTGCTCGCGCACCTCTCGCGGAAGGACTGTGCCGTGCTGTGCAAACACCCACTGGACGAAGCCGCTGCAATCGAACCCCCGCGACGGCTCGCTGCCGCCGTTCAAGTAGGGGGTCCCTCGGAGCGCCAGTGCTGTGGTGAGCAGCTCGGAGACCGCGAGTGGTGTGTGAGCGGCCGGGGCGGGGTTGGCCCCATCCGGAACGGGCGCAGGGACGTTCGCGCCCGGAAAGGGCTGGGGTCTCGGCACGCGGCCACCGCTCGCACACCCGGCGACGATGCCGGATGCGAAGAGCAGTGCGACGAGTCCGCGACCTCGATTCGTCATGCTCATGTCAGTGTATCGTCGTAACTCGCTGGTTACTTAGAGTTTATGGTGTCGGAACCTTGACAGCCAACCGCGGCCTCCGTCATCATTGGCTTCGGATATGCAGCAGGCGCTTCTCCTGAATGCGACGTTTGAGCCTCTAAAGGTTGTCGACTGGCAGAAGGCTATTACGCTCTGGTGCCAGGGCAAGGTGGAGGTGATCGCGCATCACGACCGTGAGGTGCGCTCGGTCAGCTTCACGTTCAAGCTCCCCTCCGTCATCCGATTGCTTCGGTTCGTCAAGATCAAGCGCCGGTTCGACTACGTCCCGTTCTCCCGGGCTAACATCTACTCGCGCGACCGCTATACCTGTCAATACTGTAGCCAGGTGTTTCCTACGGCGGACCTGACCTTCGATCATGTGGTCCCCGTCGCGCACGGCGGGCGGAAGGACTGGGAGAACATCGTCACCTGCTGCATTGGGTGCAACCGAATGAAGGGTGGGCGCACGCCTGCTGAGGCTGGGATGAAATTGTTGCGACATCCGCGACGACCGGATTCCGCCCCGGCGATTCGCATCACGGTCGGGCTCCGTGACGCGCCTGAAAGCTGGCGTGACTACTTGTATTGGAACGTCGAGCTAGACGATACCTAGGAAGGAAAGTTCGAAGTTCGCCCTTTGAACTTCTTGATGGCCAGACCCAGCATTTCTTCGGTTTCCCCCCTGCGCGCCGTCGAGGGCGGGCGCGTCACGCTGCGAGGCTCCGGGTTTCCCGTCGACACGCTTCCCGAGGTGACCATCGGTGGCCAGCACGCGCTCGTCGCGTTCGCATCGAGCTCGCGCATCGTGGTTGCCGTGCCGGCGGATCTCGACCCCGGTCCGGCGCCTATCCGAATCGAAGATCTTCCGGGAGCTACGGCCTACGTCTCAGTTGGTGCCTCGTGGGCGACCGGTCTGCATCAAGTCGACAACCCCGTCTTCGACGCTGACGGTAATCTCTTCGTCACCTACAGCGGATCGCGGGGTCAGGAATCCCCAGTCTCGATTTTTCGGGTAACCCGAGCCGGCACACGCGAGCCGTTTGTATCCGGGATCGTCAACGCCACGTCCATGGCGATCGGTCCGGATGGGTTGCTATACGTCTCGAGTCGATTCGAGGGCTCCGTCTATCGGGTGACCGCTGACGGCAATCACGAGCTCGTGGTGTCAGAGCTGGGCGTCGCGTGCGGCCTGGCCTTCGATCGTGAGGGTCGCTTGTACGTGGGAGACCGGTCCGGCACTATCTTCCGAGTTCGCGACAATCGCGCCGAGCCATTCGCGACGTTGCCAGCCAGTGTCGCCGCGTTTCATCTGGCGATCAGTCCTGATGGCGAGCTCTTCGCGAGCGGGCCCACGCTTTCGACCTACGATCACGTCTACCGAATTGGATCGGACGGCAACGTGCGATCCGTGCTCGCGACATTTGGACGTCCTCAGGGGCTCGCGTTCTCGCCGGACGACGGGATCCTTCACGTTGTCGACGCGCTTGCGGGTCGAAGCGGGTTGTACCGGTTGACGGATCTCGACGGCGAGCCTGAACTGCTCGTTGCCGGGTGTGGGTTCATCGGAGTCGCATTCGGACCGTCCGGCGAGTTGGCTGTCGCATCCAACGAGACGACATACCGTTTCGATTCGTAATCCCGCTGAGCCGGGGCCGCGTCTGTGCAGGTCCGCCACGATGGCTCGTGGGATCCCCAGTAAAGCTTTCGAGCATGACGCTCCCTTCGCTGTCGTCAAGGCCGCTAGGCGCGTGGGATTTTCAGGTGCTGCTGGCACGATGGCCGCCGGGCATTGCGTGTGCATCTTGGACCGGATGTTCCAGCGGGGCTGGAGAGACTACTGGCCGCGATTCGCCTGATCTGGGCTGGGGTGATGTCATGAAACCGATTGTCGTCTCGTGCATTGTGCTGGTGGCTCTGACGACCGTCACAGAGGGCCAGACGAAGTACAAGGTCACTGCTGCGGTCACGAAGGATGTCGACTTCGCCCAGCTAATGACCTACTCATGGACCTATGGAAAACCGGCGCTCAACAAGGAACTCGATGCGTGGATTGTCGCAGCGGTTGATCGCGAGCTGGATGCCGCAGGACTCATAAAGACCGTTGCGGTGTTGGGCGATGTCTTGGTGACGTATGAAGTGATAAGCCGCACGGACTTGGGCTTGGGAGCGCCCGGAGACGAGGCAGGCCAACCGCTTCGCTGGGTGGGGACGCTCAACGTCTCTCTGCTCAACCCGGGGAACCGCTGGCCGATGGTGCGGTTCCGTTTGGGCACCCCTATTGACGTCGAAATGTCGCAGCTCCACGGGGAGATCGACCTCGTGGTCATGGAGATATTCGCGAAGTATCCGGGGCGTCCTCGGAATTAGTCGCCGTTGGCTGACTACTGCCCGACGCGAAAAACGTAGACCGCTCCTGCCTCATCGACGGAGTTGTCGGTCTGTTTGCCGCCCTCACCACGCCCGCCACCGTCCTCGCCGCGCGCGCTGATCACGAGCGTCCTGCCGCTCCGGTCGATCGCGAGAGAACTACCGAACTCGTCGTACGCCTCGGTATTTGCCCCTTTGATGTACGCCTGCTGTTGCCAGGTCGTCCCGGTACGAGTGAATAGATAGGCGGCGCCGGCTTCGGTCGCTGACTCGTCCTTCTGGTTGCCGTTGACGCCGGTGGCGGCGCTGTCCTCGAGTGAAGCGCCAATGACGGCAATGTTCCCGTCAGCGCTTAGTGCGACGCGCGAGCCAAACCAGTCGTTGAAGCCCGTATTGGAAGCTTTGAGAAACGCCTGCTGCGACCAGGTTGTGCCGCTGCGGACGAAGATGTACGCCGCGCCGCTCGAGACGTCCTCACCCTGGTCTTTGTCGCATCCCGGAGCGTTGACACCTGTTGCATCGCAGTCTTCGTCCAAGGAACCCACAAGTAGCGTGCTGCCATCGTCGTTGAGCGCGACGTGTACACCGAAGGAGTCCTGCTGCTCGCCGTTCGAAGGTTTGATGTACGCCTGTTGCGACCAGGTGCCGCCCGCTCGCGTGAACACATACGCTGCGCCAGATCCATTGCTCCCGTTGTCGACCGGACCATTGATGGTGCGCGAGGAGCCGTCTTCGTCGAACGCGCCGACGGCCAGGATGTTGCCATCGCCGGTCAGCGCGACGGCGTAGCCGAACATGTCGCCGCCATCGATGTTGCCGGGTTTGACGTACGCTTGTTGCGACCACGTCGCGCCCGCGCGTGTGTAGACGTACACCGCGCCCGCTGACGGTGCAGAGTTATCTGCCTGGTTGCCGTCGATGCCGGTGGCCGCGCTGTCCTCGGTCAGGGCCCCGACTGCCATCGTGTTGCCATCAGCGCTCAACGCGATGGAGAAGCCGAACTGATCTCCGTCGCCAAACGCGTCGGCAGTCCCAGCTTCACCCGTGTTAGACGCCTTGATGTAAGCCTGTTGCGTCCAGGTGGTTCCGCGTCGCGTGAACACATACACGGCGCCGGCCTGAGGAATGGATTCGTCCTTCTGATTACCGTTGATGCCTTTTGCGTTGCTCGGTTCCCAGAATGCCGACACCACCATCGTGTTGCCGTCTGCGCTGAGCGCTACAGCATGGCCGAACTCGGCGCTTGACCTTGGATTCGATGCTTTGACGTAAGCCTGTTGAGTCCAGCGGTCACCGTTACGCACGAACACGTATACGGCGCCAGCGTCGAAGATCGAGTTGTCGCGCTGATTGCCGTTGATGCCGGGCGCACCGCCAGACTCGTGTGGTGCGCCGACCGCGAGCGTGGTACCGTCCAGGCTGATGGCGACGCCTTGACCCGTATGACCCTGCAGTACGCCACCGCACCCGAAGTGATCGGTAGCGTCTGGGTTCGACGCCTTCAGGTACGCAGCCTGCGTGATTTGAGTGGAAACCGAACGCGATGAGGGCGACGCGGATTGCGCGTGGAGGTGAAAGGCGATGCCACTCAGAACCAACAACCACACCAGCGCACCGGTTGCACGGCTCGTCATGTTCCTAGCGGTGCCGCACCACCTCCACCATCCACCAACCACCATCCACTAACTAGGGATTGCCCACCGTTCCTTTCGGACCTTGCGGGGCCGCCTCACCGAAGTTCGCCGTGCGGTAAATTTCCTTCCCCGTATCGGCGGCAACGATGTTGGCGCGCTCAGTCAGGTTGAGATACGGAGCGCCGCTCTTCAGACGACGACCGATGAACGTGAGCTTCATCCCGCTCTTGATCGTCGACGGTGTCCAGCCGAACTGCTTGATTAGTTGTTGCGGCCCGCCGAGCTCAGCCTGCCAGCGCACGGTCTTGCCGCCTTCGACGACGTCGAAAACGATGCGTGCATGCGGATTGACCATCTGCACGTCGACGACGGTGCCCGAGACAGTCACGACCTCCTGGTTATAGCGGTCGGCGTCGCCGTGATGTGCGCCGGCTCGGCTCGTCCAGACCAGTACGCCGATAATGACCGACATCGCAATGAGTAGCGTTCGATTCATACGGATCTCCCGACCTTCCTCTCGGCACCCTCGTGTCAGGCAGCCTGGCGACAATCTCTCACTGTGGCGCGGGCCTGTCAAATGGCCAGACCACCCGGGGCCCGCCGATACGGTCCCGGCCGGCCGTGACGCAGGTAAGCTGCGTCTAAACGAACCAACACTATGCGAGCAATAATTGACGATTTCCTCAGAGACCTTGCCCATGGCGTTCGGTTGCTGCGGCGAAATCCTGGCTTTGCCGCCGTCGTTGTAAGCACTCTGGCCCTAGCCGTCGCGGCCACAGTTACGGTCTTCAGCATCGTCGATGCATGGCTGTTCAGACCGCTGAACTTCCCGAATGCCGATCGTCTGGTCGTTGCGTTCGAGGCGAATCCGGAGCGGCCTTCCGAGCCGGCGGTGTGGATGCCCTATCGGGCCTATCTGGGATGGAAAGAACAAAGCCAGTCGTTCACTTCGGTCTCGGCGGCCTTCTTCCGCGGCGTAACAGTCACCACCCCGTCTGATGCCAGGTCGGCCCTTGGCCTCGACGTGTCCCCTGAGTTCTTTTCGACCTTCGGTGTTCCCCCACTCGTCGGTCGAGCTCTGGGTCCATCAGACGTTACGGGTCCGCCAGTGGTTGTCCTGAGCCACGGCTTCTGGATCCGGCAATTCGGTGGGGCGAGCGGCGTTGTGGGGAGGTCGATCACGCTCAGTGACGTGCCTCATGAAGTGGTCGGGATCATGCCGCGCGACTTCGATGTCCGCATTCTTGACCGTCCTGAGGGCGTTGAATTCTGGACCCCCTTCAGGAGGAGTGAAGCAGGCTACGCGCCAGGAGGGATTGGGCCCGTTGTCATCATTGGACGCCTGAAGGAGGGAGTCGGGATCGAGGGCGCTCAGTCCGAGATCGCTGGAATAACGCGCGCGATCGAAGCTGGCTACCCAATGAATTTCAACCAGTTCGTCGTGAATCTCAGCTCGCTGCAGGCGGACAATTCCCGTACTGTTCGGTCGACGCTCCTGACGGTGTCCGCGGCGGTTGTCTGCCTTTTGTTGATTGCGTCGATGAACGTGGGAGCGCTCATGCTGGGGCGCGGGATTGGACGCATGCGTGAAGCGGCGATCCGTGCTGCACTTGGGTCGGGTCGCGCTCGGCTCATTCGGCAATTCCTCGCTGAAAGCCTGCTCATCTCTGTCATGGGCGGGACCGCGGGACTCGCGCTTGCGGTGATCGCCATCAAGCTGTTCGTCGCCTGGAATCCACTCGGCACGCTGCCGGCCAATGCGATCCAGTTGGACCTTCGAGCGCTCGGCGCGGCGGCGCTCGCGACGTTGGTGACGACGGTCATCTGCGGTTTGGTTCCCGCCTTCCGAGTGTCAGCTGCCGACCCCCATGATGCACTCCGGGCAGGCGGAGAGCGGGGCTCCGTGACGGTCCGGACAGAGCGGGCGCAGACGGCACTGCTCGTCGGACAGATGGCCACGTCGGTCGTCGTGCTGGTGGCTGCGACGCTCCTGACGCGCACGTTCATGGGCCTCAACGCCGAGTCGCTCGGCTTCGAGTCGGACAATCTCTGGGTCGCGTCGCTCAACCTGCCGAACGATCCATTCGACAGCGGTGACGAACGCAACACGTTCTTTCGCCAACTGGACGACCGACTCCGCTCGATCCCCGGCGTATCCGCGGTCGCCGCAAGTACGTCACCCCCGCTGAATAGCGGCCCGCCAGTCACAGTGAATACGGGAGCGGATGATTCCCCTCGTGCGCCTCGCATCAGCGCACAGGATGTGACGATGGGGTTTTTCACGACGCTCGACGTACCACTTCTCGCCGGGCGCCGCTTCGACGCGCGTGACACTGCCGCGGGAGCGCCCGTGGTGATCCTCAATGCCCGCGCTTCACAGCAGATCTTTGGTGGAGTCACCGCTGCGGTCGGTCAGCACGTGCGGCTTGGCCCAGGGCCGTGGCGCGAGATTGTGGGCGTTGTGGGCAACGTACGGTCGTCGTTCTTCAACACGCTCGAATGGCGCACGGATCCGATCTTGTACCGGCCGGCTGCGCAAGCGTTTGCGACCGTCGACAATCCGTCGGCCAGTAGTTTTGGCTTCAGCCTGCATATCCGTTCGGACCGTCCACTCACGTTGGCGGAGGTGCGAGACGCAGCTCGCTCGGTCAGCTCGCGAGCCGCGGTGACGGACATGCAGCGTGTCTCGGACCTGGTCGCAATCGCGACCAGGCAACCGGCGTTGAGAATGAGGCTGCTGTTTGCGTTTTCGATTGCCAGCTTGCTCTTGGCCGCGATCGGTGTCTACGGCGCTGTGTCCCAGGCGGTGGCGTATCGCCTTCGGGCAGTCGCCATTCGAGTGGCCGTTGGTGCAGCTCCGCTAGGTATCATCGCGACGATAACGCGAGGCGCCGTTGTGACTGGTGTCGTCGGACTTGGCATCGGTATCGTTGCCGCCCTCATGTTGAGCCGCACGTTCGAGGCACTGTTGTATGGGGTGCGATCGCGCGATCTCTTGTCATTTGTCGTTGCGGGCGTGGCCCTGCTTCTCGTGACCCTCATTGCCGCCGTCATTCCAGCGTGTAGAGCCGTTCGTGTCGATCCGGTGAACGTGCTGCGCGCGGAGTAACGATGAGAAAGGGTTGTGCGGGTCGTCTGCTAAAATCCGATGCATCTGAGACTTGCGGTGTACTGGTGGGATTCGCGTGGCGGCGATTACGCGCGGGTCTGGCAGTCTACCAATAGTTAGGCAGGCTGAAGGCGCGATGGGAGCGGAAACGACGATCTGCTACTTCGTTCGTCACGCGCATGCCGAGTGGCGAGATGACGACCGTCGTCCGCTTTCGAAGGCTGGCATCGAAGCCGCTCGCGTGGTCGCCGAGCGACTGGCATCGCGGCCGATTGCGGCTCTCTACACCAGTCCGTCGAGACGATCGGTGGAGACGGTCGAGCCGTTGGCCAGTCGCTTGGGCCTTTGTCCGGAAGTGGTGCCAGACCTTCGAGAGCGCGAGTTGCCGACGGTGCCACCGAGCGAATTTGAGGCGTTGGTTCGGCAGGCGTGGCGTCTTCCCGCCGAGGCGCCTCGTGGGGGAGAGTCGAACGTGCAGGCTCAAGTCCGGGGGCTCGCTGTCGTGCGAGCCGTGGTGGCGCGTCACGTCGGCTCGCAGGTGGTGCTCGCGACGCACGGGAATCTCCTGGCCCTCGTACTAAATGCGCTGGACCCGAGGTTTGCGTACGAGTTCTGGCGTGGACTCTCGTTTCCGGACATTTACCAAGTGGCGTTCAGCGGCACGGAGTTCCGTGGTGTTGAGCGCCTGTGGAACGCTGCCTAACAAGCGTTTGCAGCCGGCGGCGGGTGCGATCATGCGCCGCCGCGGCTGAAACGCAGACGTTATGCAGGACGATCAGCACAATGAGCACTGAGCTTGATGATCTTCGAGAGTTCTGGAACCGAGTGGCCGACGACTGGCAGATCCAGGTTGGCAGCGACGGAGACGTGAACCGCAGGTTGAATTCAGACCCGGTTCTCTGGAAATTCGCCGGCGACGTTCGTGGACTTCGGGTCCTTGATGCCGGTTGCGGTACGGGATACTTATCGATCAAGCTCGCGAAATGTGGTGCTCGGGTCACGGGCATTGACTTCGCCGAGCGGATGATCGCGATTGCACGACGGACCGATCCGACAACAGATTTCCGTGTGGATTCGTGCTCTGAGCTCGCAACAGTCGGTGACGCCGAATTCCACTTGGTCGTCGCGAACTACATGCTCATGGACACCCCTGATCTGCAGGGAACGATGAAGGCGTTTTATCGCGTTCTCAAGCCAGGCGGTGTCGTTGTGCTCATCTTCTCGCACCCATGTTTTCCGGCAGGAAGAGCGACAGTGTCCCAGGGTCACGACGTTGTCACCTACGTGTGGGACTCTCCGTATTTCAAGCCCCGGAAACACGTCGATCCGCCTTGGGCGCATTTCAGATCAGAGTTCACTTGGTTTCATCGCCCGCTGTCAGACTACTGGAAGGCCTTCATCGAGACGGGCTTTGCAGTAGTGGATTTTGAAGAGCCGAGAGTCACTGAAGATCGGTATCAACTTGTAAAGACGGACGCGGCGCTTAAGAAGAGCCTGGCACGTCCGTATTCGGTCGCGTTCAAGCTGCAGAAAGCAACGACGTCGGCATGACCTTCGAATGGAGCCGACGCGCCGGACTGTCCGTGCGATCGTAGCGCCGGGGCGCGCGGCTCATTCAAATCGTTATGCCGCTTGAATCGAGTCCAAGAGAACACGATGTCAATCGAATCTTCGGCTGATTGGGACGGGCTGAGACAAGTCGCCAAGGTGGCACGACTGACGTTGGACGCACTGGAGGCACAGGTTCGGCCGGGTGTCACCACGGCCGAACTCGACGCCACGGCGGCGCAGATGTTCGCCGTGCATCGCGCGCGCTCCGCTCCCGCGTTGGTTTACGGGTTCCCAGGTACCGTTTTGATCAGCGTCAATGACGAAATCGTTCACGGGATTCCCGGGCCTCGTCGCATCGCCACCGGTGACATCGTCAAGCTCGACGTCACGGTGGAAAAGGATGGATACGTGGCAGACGCGGCGCGCAGCGTCGTCGTCGAGCCCGCGAGCCCGGCCGCCCATCGATTGGTCGCCTGTGCGACTGCAGCGTTTCAGGCTGCGCTCGTCGTCGCGCGCGCGGGCATGCGTGTCAATGAAATCGGGCGTGCCGTCGAAGACGAGGTGCGCCGCCGAGGTTTCTCAGTGGTCGAGGGCCTTTCAGGACACGGGGTAGGTCGCACGATTCACGAAGAGCCGACGGTGTCGAATCGCTACGATCCACTTCAGCAGGACGTGCTGACCGAAGGGTTGGTGCTGACGATTGAGCCCATGATCAGTAGTGGCTCAGCCCGCGTCGTTCAGGATCCGGACGGGTGGACCTTGCGCACTCGGGACGGTAGCCTGTCAGCCCATCACGAGCACACATTAGTCATTACTCGTGGAGCACCAATCGTGCTGACGGGTACGGCGGCATAACAAGCGGCTGCGGCCGATGCGAGATCTTACTGGGCCTCTTAGGAAAACGACCCGTAGAGCGCAGGCTTCAGCCTGCGCGTCAATCGCCGGCGACGTACGCCATCAGCCACCATCGGCCATCCTGGAATTCGAACAAGGCTCGATGGTCGATCGGGCTGCGAACGTAACGTGATGCGATGTACCCAGTGCGCCCGTCCGCCAGCTGCACCCGTGTCCAACCCGCGGTCACACCGCCATCCGAAGGAAGCGCTCGCACGATGGCGAAGTCGAGCGCCGTCAGGATCCTCGCGTTCAATCCCGGCGCTGCGCGCACGCGTACCCTGGTGCCGATCACCGCAAGGCACTCGAACGAGTCCAACTCGCTCGGCCAGGTAGAGAAGGTGTACGGCGCGTCGAACGCGTTTTCCTGGCGGAATCGGCCACCGAGGCGCAGAATCGTGGCGAACTCTCCCCAGAAGTCCTCGGTCCGGCTATTCAGAACGTCCTTCCTGAATGCCTGGATGCCACCGGAATCGCCGAAGCTGACTCTGACGTTCGGGTGTACGGACGCGAGAACGACTACCTCGTTGCGGCGCGCAACAGCGTCCTGAAGGCGACGACGAAAGTCGAGGAAATCAGGCCGGCGCGACGCCTCGTCGACCGGCTTCAGTGTGGGTTCGACCGAGCCAGCGCCAGGCGCAACACACGGATGCGGTCGGGATCGATCCTGTGCCGTGATGCTCGACAGAAAAGAAAGAGTGACCGCGATCGCGACGAGCAGGGGACACCAGAATCCCAACGGCTACTTGGGATCCTTCACTTCGAGGCCGCCGGTGATGCCTTCAACCTGGTGCCCAACCGCGACAGCCCTCATGCGCGAGATTTCGGCCGGCGTGGCGACCTTGGGATCGACGTTGGCCTGAGCGCACGTGAATCCTCTGAGCGTGCACTCCGATGTGGTGTGCGTAATGCCTTTCGCTTTCATCAGACGAAACATCAGCGCGACCGCATCTTCGTGAATGATGACCGCGTTGTTGGGCACGAACGTGCCGACACCGATCGCGTAGTCAACGGGCATCAGCGGCTCGACGCTGGCGCCGAACGCGCCATCGTTTTTCTTGCCGAGGTCGTACGCGCCCAGATCAGCGCCGACATCAACGAGATACTGAATGATGGCGGTATCGCCCATGTTCCCGGCCACCATCAGCGGCGTGATGCCGTAGTCGTCGGCCTGATTGACGTCTGCGCCAAGGCCCACGAACAGCTTCACGACCTCCAATCGTTCTGCCGCCGTCCTCCCCTTGCTGTATCCCTGGATGAACCCCAATCCCGCGGCGGCCTCGACCATCGTCTCGCCATCACTGGAGATGATGCTTGGGTCGGCGCCGTGGGATAGAAGAAGCTTGACCAGTTCAAGGTCACCGGAAAACGCGGCACGCATAAGCGCCGTCGCGAACACGATTCGCGGCGAGCCGGCGCGCATCCGCGCGCGCGGCGTGTTGTTGACGAGGGCATTCGGGTTGGCGCCGGCATCGAGCAGCTTCTTGATGAGCGGCAACGGATCGGCCGTGATCATCCAAGGAAAGTTCGGAGCCGTTTCCATATTGCGGCGGTCCACCGCCCAGAAGAGTGGCGAGAATCCCTGCGTATCAGCTTGGTTGACGTTCGACTTGCTGTCGATAAGGAACGAGGCCAGCTCGTAGTTGCCGTTGAAAATGGCCAGCCCCAATGCATCCTTCCCGTCGCCAGCGATCGCGTTCACGTTGGCCCCGGCTTTCACGAGCAGCCGCGCTGACTCCAGATCGCCTTCCCGCGCTGCGAACATGAGCGGCGTCAGCCATCCGCTCGCAAACTCTTCGACCTTCTGGTCTTGCGTGGAGGAGGCCGGCGTCCGGCCTTCGAAGCCGCGCCCATTAGCGGCGGCGACGAAATTCGAGCGTGCGTTTGCGTCGGCTCCGTGGTCGAGCAGCACCTTGACGGCCGCTGCGTGCTGCTCCGCCGCCGCCCACATGAGCGCCGTCGTGCCGCCCCACGACTCTTTGGCATTGACGCTGGCGCCGCTCTCGAGCAACACCGTGATCGCATCAGGCTTTCCAGTGCGCGCCGCCATCATGAGCGCGGTATCACCGGACGGGGTCAGCGCCGCATTGGGGTTGGCGCCAGCTTTGAGGAGTTTGTCGATCATGAACGCGCTGCCGTTCAACGCGGCGAGCTGAAGCGGAGTGACACCCTCACGATTCGCCGCTGAGGCCTGAGCGCCCGCGCGAATCAGCAGATCAGCTGTGTCGAGGTCGTCATATCGCACCGCCCAATGCAGCGCCGTCGTGCCGTCGATCTGAGGAGCGTTGACGTCCGCTTTTTTCTGCAACAGTGCGCGCACTGTCTGCGCGTTGCGCTGCATCGCGGCATCGGCCAATTCACTCGTGGCGGCATCGATGCTGACGACCGACATCAACAGGGCGGCAACGCAGCCAACGAGATGTTTCATCGACATGGGATGTCTCCGGAGCGTCAGCCTCGCTTCACGTTCTGCAGGATTACCGGTGCTGCAGCGTAATTCTCCAAGGCGATCGTCTTGGCCTCGGTGTCGACGATGACTTTGGTGGTGAGCGATGTCTTGCCCTCGCCCAGCCCTTTGGCGTTCAGCCGAAGCTCGATCAGGGTGAACTCGTACGCAGTGGCTGTCGTAGTGCCATCCGGCTTCAATTGCGTCGAGTCGGCGCCCAGCACACGATTCATGGCCAGGATGATGCGCTCACCGCCGTCCGGCAATGGCGCGTGATACGCGTACTTGATCGCGTAACCCGTGACTCCGTCCGTCCAGACGTAGCCGATGGTCGGCGCTTTGCCGATGACTCCCGTCAGCGCGGCGATCGGAGTGAGCGGAGCAGTGGCCTCGCCGCGACCTCCACGTCCGCCACGTCCACCGCCACGGCCCGCGCGGCCTCCACGTGCGCCGCCGCCTCGCTCTGCAGGCGTCGCGGTTTCGGCAGCCGGTGTGGGCGCTGCAGCAGGCGGCGGTGGGGCGGGATTCAGTGCGGCGACCACAGGGCTGCGTTCCTCCTCGGTAGACCAGCGAAGGAGCTTGATGCTGACTGGACTCCCCGGCTGGCCGACGTGTGCCGACGTTGCCGCGAAACTGACCTGTGGAGTCGTTTGCGCGTGCGCGAACGTCGCGACGAGCGGCGCAACGGCCACGCCAACGCCCAGAGCCAAAAGCCTAGAGCCCAGACCCATAGTCATTGATTCGGATTCGTCCCTTTGACGCGACCAAGCCACTCGACCAACCGCTCCAGCTCTTCGTCGGCGAGCTTGGCCCCGCGTTCCCGCATGTCCACCGTGACGACTCGCCAACGGTCCGGACTGAATCTCGCGTCGTTCACTCGGTCCAGGGTGTGACAGGCAGTGCTGCACGACCTGTCGAGCACAGCTTGTGCTTCGGCGTCGGAGAAGAACGTCGTGATCTCGGGGGCGACGTAGGTTCTTGGAAACGGTTTCGTTCCTGGTCCGAATTTCGTGACGAGCCAATCGAGGAGAAGGTCACGGTCCGTCTCGACGAGCGACACCTTCATATCCTTATGTCTGGTCTCGATGAGCGATGCCCATCCGGCCTTGTCCAGGGCGAAGAACGCGTAGTCGTCGATGCCGTGGCACGACACGCAGTTCTTGAAGATCACCTGCCGGACAGCACCGTGAGGCGGCTGCACCTGAGGTCGCGTGGGCCGTCCGGCCAGTTGCGCACGTACAGGGGCCACGAAGGACACGAAAGCCACGAAGACCACGAAGGACACGAAGGCCTTCGTAATCTTCGTGTCCTTCGTGGCCTTCATATTCTTCGTGAACTTCGTGGCCTTCGCGATCACTACACCATCTCCAGCGGCGCCAGTGTGCCGTTACTCGTGCCAACCTTGTCTTGATCGATGCCGAACAGGTGCAGCAGGCTCACCAGCATGTTGGACGTCCGCTGCGTGTTGTCCGGGAACACGAGATGGCGGTTGCCCTTGAAGGTCCCGTCGATGCCGCCGACGAGGATGACCGGCACTTTCTCGTGCGCGTGGCGATGCGAGTTGCCCATGTTGCTGCCCTTGTAGATCAGCACATGGTCCAGCAGGTTGCCGTCGCCGTCGGGCGTATTTCGGAGCTTGTCGCAGAAGTAGGCGAGGTTCTGGACGTGGTAGCGATTGACCTTCGCGTAGTTGGCCACGTTCTCGGGCTTATCGCCGTGATGCGAGGAGCCGTGCCATCCGCCGTTGAAGCCCGATTCGGGGAAACTCGTCCCGGTGAGGTCGCGGCCCAGCATGAACGTGGCTGAGCGCGTGATGTCTCCCTCGAATGCCAGCGCCATCAAGTCGTACATCAACCTGAAATGCACGTGCTTACTTTCGGGCAGCCCGAACGGGACATCCCCTGACGGCTCTTTGACCGCGTTGCTCATCGCGATCCGGATTCGACGTTCGATCTCGCGAATGTTGTCGACGTAGGTGTCGAGCCTGGCCTGGTCGCCTGCCCCGAGATCCTTCTTGAAATGCGTCAGTTCTCGCGTGACCGAATCGAGGATGCTCGCATTCTGGCGTCGTCCAGCCAGTCGCTCCTCCGGGCTCGTGCCGTCGCCGAACAGCCGCTCGAAGACGACGCGTGGATTGACCTGGGTGGGCAGCGGTTGCGTTGGTGACGACCAGGAGATCGAGTTGGTGTACGCGCAGCTGTAACCCCAGTTGCAGTTGCCGTAGTTCCCCGTATCCTCGACGCCGAGCTGAATCGACGACAGGATCGTCTCCTGACCGTACTTGTTCGCGATGATTTGATCGATCGTCACCCCGAGGTACGGGCTCACGGCGTTGCGTCGAGGCCGGGCGCCAGACAGCAAAACCGCACCGCGAGCGTGATCGCCTCCCGGTTCCTCATCGGTAGCTGTGGCTTCAGGCATGTCGAGCCCGGTGATGAGCACCACGCGATCTCGGAACGACTCCAGCGGCTTGGTAATGAAAGAGAACTCGAAGTCCCGGCCTTCCTGCACGGGGCTCCAGTATCCCGGTGCCGCGCCATGCGGATGCCAGATGCCGACGAAACGCTTCACCGGCGCCGCGGCCGTCAGTCGGAGAGGCGTCAGTGCTGGAAGCATCGACTCCAGCAGTGGCAGCGCCAG
>Ga0075418_10003351_pt1 | contig 18288 bp, 10 predicted proteins | sample SoiMetdeltSBSDD2_FD_81776 | JGI IMG/M metagenome (GOLD analysis project Ga0075418, IMG submission 81776) | Bulk soil microbial communities from a Populus tree surrounding site in Tennessee, USA - Soil MetaG P. deltoides SBSDD2 | ecosystem: Environmental > Terrestrial > Soil > Tree plantation... | reverse complement strand
GTTTGATCACGTTTCATCGCCCCTCCTCCACTCCTTCCTTCCTTCCTTCCTTATTAATCAGCCCGAACATCTGCTGGCCATTCAGCGTCTATTCAGGCATCATTATTCTGAACGGGAATGCTTAGAACCTTAATATCCTTTGGAGTCGGAGCGTTGCTCCTGGGGCGTGGTGTGGTCCTGGGCGATGCCAAGGTCGACTTCGACCGCGATATTAAGCCTATTTTCGCGAATCGGTGTTACGAATGCCACGGGGAGAAGAAGCAGAAGAGCGGGATACGCTTCGACCGCAAAGCCAGCGTGTTTCACGGCGGTGACGAGGGCAAGCCACTGGTGATTCCTGGCAAGAGTTCTGACAGCATTTTGATCCAGCGGGTCACGAGCAACGATGAAGATGAGGTCATGCCGCCAAAGGGCGAGCGGCTTTCCGCCGAACAGATCACGTTGCTTCGCTCCTGGATCGACGCCGGAGCCGCCTGGCCCGAAGGGAAGGTGGCCGACAAAAAACATTGGGCGTACGAAAAGCCGGTCCAGCCCGCGTTGCCGAAGGTCACAGACAGCAAGTGGCCGCAGAATGCGCTCGATTATTTTGTGTTGGAGCGGCTCGATCGCGAGAAGCTCAAGCCATCCCCGGAAGCCGATCGCGCCACACTGCTGCGCCGCGTGAGCCTTGATCTCATCGGCTTGCCCCCAACACTTCAGGAAGTGGACGAGTTCGTGGCGGACCGCTCCTCCAAGGCTTACGAGAAGGTCGTCGATCGCCTGCTCGCGTCTCCCCATTACGGAGAACGATGGGCGCGGCTTTGGCTGGACCTGGCGCGTTACGCCGACACGCAAGGCTACGAGAAGGACGACCGCCGCACGATTTGGCCGTACCGTGATTGGGTAATCAACGCGCTCAATCGCGATCTGCCGTTCGACGAATTCACGATCGAGCAACTCGCGGGAGACCTGTTGCCAGGCGCCACCCGCGAGCAAAAAGTTGCCACGGGATTTCATCGCAACACGCTCACCAACACTGAAGGTGGCACCGATGATGAGGAGTTCCGGCATGAAGCGGTCGTGGATCGGGTAAACACGACGATGTCGGTGTGGACGGGGAGCACATTCATGTGCGCGCAATGCCACAATCACAAGTACGACCCGTTCACGATGCGCGAGTACTATCAAATGTACGCGTTGCTCAACCAAACGGCGGACGCGGACCGGCCCGACGAATCGCCGATCATCAAATTGCCCACGACCAAACAGGAGGCGGAAATGGCGCGGATCGAGAAGGATCTCTCCGCGGCGGACGCGGAATACAAAGCTGAAAATCCCGAGATCAAGATCGCCCGCGAAAAATGGGAAAGTGACACGCTCGCGCAGGTAAACAACTGGAAATTTCTCGATGCAAAAGAGACCCATTCCGCGGGCGGCGCGACGCTTACGAAGACCAACGATCTTTCCATTATCGCTGGCGGCACCAACGCGCCCAATGACTCTTACTCAATTACGGCGAGCACCGATCTGAAGCAGATCACGGGAGTGCGCCTTGAAGTAATCCCGGACGCCAGTCTCCCGCAGAAATCGCTCGGTCGTCAGCCAAACGGACGATTTGTGCTGACCGGCTTTGAGGTGAGTTGGGCGCCCAAAGACAAGCCGGAAGCCGCCCAGCCGCTGGAATTCTCGAAAGCCGAGGCGGATTACAACCAGGAGAATTATCACATCACCAATGTCATCAGTGGGATCAAAACGAATGCCGGTTGGGCCACGGGCGCGCACGAAGAGAAAGGGCGCGTCGAACGCGTTGCGTGGTTCACCAGCAGTAACCCTGTTGAAATTCCTGACGACGCAATCCTTACGGTCACCCTGCGACACAATTCGAAGTGGCCCGAGGCGAATCTCGGACGTTTTCGCCTCTCCGTCACAGGGATGGACCCGGTCACGCCACCGCCGAAGTTGCCGGAAAAAGTGCGCGCGATCCTCGTTTCCATGGAGCGGTCTGAAAAGGATAAGAAGGAACTCGATCGCCACTTTCGCTCGGTTGCTTCCGAATTGAAAACGGTGCGCGATAAAATCGCGGAATTGAAGAAGCAACAGAGCCAACTCGAGGCCGCGATTCCGCGTTCGCCGGTGATGGAAGCGATGGCTAAACCGCGCGATACACACATGCTTATTCGCGGCGGCTTTCTGAGCAAAGGCGACAAAATCGGTCCGGGATTTCCTGCCGTTCTCACGAATGTTAAAAGCGGCGAATCAACAAACCTCACGCGCCTTGATCTGGCACGATGGCTCGTCAGCGAAGAAAATCCATTGACCGCTCGCGTGACCGTCAACCGCATTTGGGAGCAGTATTTCGGCATCGGCCTGGTTGAAACGAGCGAGGATTTTGGAACCCAGGGCGAACCGCCGTCGCACCCGCAATTGCTGGATTGGCTCGCAACGGAGTTGATGCGTGATAGCTGGAGTCTCAAAGCACTGCACAAAACAATCGTGATGTCGGCGGCTTACCGCCAGAGTTCGAAGCCGACGCCGGAGTTGATCCAACGTGATCCTTACAACCGACTGCTCGCGCGCGGTCCGCGCGTTCGCCTCGAGGCCGAGATGATTCGCGACCAGGCCTTGGCGATCAGCGGGTTGCTGAGTCACAAGCTAGGGGGACCGAGTGTTTTCCCGCCGCAACCCGATGGCCTTTGGCAAGTCGTCTACAGCGGCGACGCATGGAACACCAGCAAAGGCGAAGACCGCTACCGCCGCGGCTTGTACACCTTCTGGCGGCGCACGATGCCGCACCCTGCGATGACCACCTTCGACGCGCCGAGCCGCGAATTTTGCGTGGTGAAACGGACGCGCAGCAACACGCCGCTCCAGGCGCTGAACCTGTTGAACGATCCGGCCTACATCGAAGCAGCACAGGCGGTCGCACGGCGCATCGTGAACGAAGGAGGCAGCACCGACGACGAGCGCGCCGCTTACGGCTTGCGACTCTGCGTCCTCCGCAAACCGGATGCTGCTGAAGTAACTCGCTTGACGGCCCTGTACCGTGAGCAACTGGCGCATTTTGAAAGTGACAGCGACGCTGCGCGCAAAATGGCGGGCGCGAAATGCGATCCTGAACGCGCCGCGTCCGCCGCCGCATGGACCGTCGTGGCGAACGTGCTCTTGAACCTGGATGAATTGATAACCAAAGGATGACCTGTGTTGCCTGGGAACATAGAACTGCACAACGAAGCGCTCCGCGCGATTACGCGTCGACATTTTTTTGGCAAGGCGGCGGCGGGCATCGGCGGGTTGGCGCTCGCCTCACTTCTAAACGACAAAGTCTTTGCAGCCAGTGCTGCGGTTAACCCACTTGCGCCCAAATCTCCGCACTTTCCCGCGAAGGCGAAGCGTGTCGTTTACCTCCACATGGCCGGCTCGCCCTCCCAACTCGACTTGTTCGATTACAAGCCGAAGTTGAACGAACTCAACGGGCAGCCGTGTCCCGAATCCATTTACAAGAAAGAGCGGTTCGCATTTATCAAAGGCGTGCCGAAAATGCTGGGCAGTCCGCACAAATTTGCGAAGCACGGCGAAAGCGGTCTCCAACTTTCCAATTTGCTCCCGCATCTCGCGAGCATTGCCGACGACGTCGCCGTAGTGCGGTCGATGCACACCGACCAATTCAACCACGCGCCGGCGCAAATCTTTTTGTTCACCGGTTCGCCGCGGCAGGGCCGGCCCAGCATGGGTTCGTGGCTCACGTACGGACTCGGCAGCGAAACGCAAAACCTGCCCGGCTTTGTCGTGCTCGTCTCCGGCGGCAAGACCCCCGACGGCGGCGCGTCTCTCTGGGGCAGCGCATTCTTGCCGACGGTTTATCAGGGCGTGCAGTGCCGCTCGCAGGGCGATCCAGTGCTTTATGTTTCAAACCCGGCCGGCATGGACCCGCAGACGCGCCGTCGCTCCCTCGACGCGCTGAAGGCGTTGAATGAGATGCAGCTTGAAAAAGTCGGCGATCCGGAAACGGTCACGCGCATCGCGCAGTACGAGCTGGCCTACAAAATGCAAACGAGCGTGCCGGAGTTGATGGAAATCGACAAGGAGCCGAAGTCCATTCACGAAATGTACGGCACCGAACCGGGCAAGGTTTCGTTTGCAAACAATTGCCTGCTCGCGCGCCGCTTGCTGGAGCGCGGCGTGCGCTTCGTGCAACTGTTCCACTGGGGTTGGGACCAGCACGGGGACAACAAAGACAATGACATTCGCGACGGGCTGATTCGTCAGACAAAACAGACCGATCAGGCCTGCGCCGCCTTGATCAAAGATCTGAAGCAACGCGGGTTGCTGGAAGACACGCTCGTCGTCTGGGGCGGAGAGTTCGGCCGCACGCCCATGAACGAGGACCGCACGGGCAACAAAGATCTCATTGGGCGCGACCATCACCCGCACGCGTTCACGATTTGGATGGCCGGCGGCGGCATTAAACCGGGCATCACGTACGGTGCGACTGACGAGATTGGCTACTTCGTCACCGAGAACAAAGTGCACGTCCACGATTTGCAGGCGACGATCCTTCATTGCCTCGGCCTCGAGCACACAAAACTGACTTACAAATTTCAGGGGCGCGACTACCGCCTGACCGACGTGCACGGCGAAGTCGTAAAAGGCTTGCTCGCGTAGCGAATGGACCGGCGGCCTTCTTTGGTGCTTCTTTGGGTTTTGGTAATTGGCGTTCGGGGCTTCGACGGATCGGCGGCGCCGTCCCGCTCGGACCACCAATTTCTCGACGAACTCGAGCGCGCGTCGTTCCTCTACTTTTGGGAATCGGCTGATCCGCAGACCGGCCTCGTCAAAGATCGCAGCCGAGCCGATGGGCAGGACTCCCGCGAGGTTGGTAGCATTGCCGCGACCGGCTTCGGGCTCACGGCGCTGTGCATCGCGCATGAACGCAAATACGCACCGCGAAAGGAAATCGAGGAGCGCGTCGTTAACACGCTGCGCTTTCTGTGGAATGGGCTGCCGAACGAGCACGGATTTTATTATCACTTCGTCAACTACCGCACGGGCGAGCGCCTCTGGAAGTGCGAGTTGTCCTCCATCGATTCGGCCATTCTCCTCTGCGGTGTGTTGACGGCTCGCCAACACTTCAAGAGCGCGGAGGTTCGCCGTCTCGCCGAGCAGATTTATCATCGCGTCGACTGGCGCTGGATGATGCCGTCCAACCACGTCATCTCGCTTGGCTGGAAACCGGAGAGCGGATTTCTCAAGGGGAACTGGGACCATTACTGCGAGTTGATGATGCTTTATTTGCTCGCCATCGGCGCGCCTTCGAACGCCGCGCCCGCGGCGAGTTGGGACGCGTTCACGCGCCCCGTATTCGAGTACAAAGGTCACAAATTCATCAGTTCGAAAGACCCGTTGTTCATCCACCAGTACTCGCAGGCGTGGTTTGACTTTCGAAACCGCCGCGACAAGTACGCGGATTACTTCGAGAATTCCGTCACCGCCACGAAAGCGCACAAGCAATTCTGCGTCGACGCGCGCGACCGCTATCCGCACTTCGGCGAGGACCTGTGGGGCATCACCGCCTCCGACTCCGCGAAAGGTTATCGCGCGTGGGGCGGGCCACCGGAGCACGGCGATGTTGACGGCACGTTGGTGCCGTGCGCTGCCGCAGGCTCGTTGCCATTCCTGCCCGAAGGAACGCTTCGAGTCCTGCGGAACATGCGATCGCAGCACGGTGATCGCATCTGGAAACGCTACGGCTTTATCGATGCGTTCAATCCGCAGACCGGTTGGTACGCGCCGGATGTGATCGGCATCGACGTCGGTATCTCGATGCTCATGGCGGAGAACCTGCGCTCGGGATTCGTCTGGCGAACTTTTATGAGGAACCCGGAGGTCAAGCGCGCGCTGCGGCTCGCCGGTCTCCTTCCGCAATAGAGTTTTTCTTTTCAAAGATCAATTGGCCGTCCTTCGCTGTGACGTTGATGCGATCGCCCGGTTTGAATTCGCCGGCGAGGACTCGCATTGCGAGCGGGTCGAGGAGTTTCTCCTGGATCGCGCGCTTGAGCGGGCGCGCGCCGAACTGCGGATCGTAGCCTTCCCTGGCGATGAGACGCTTCGCCGTTTTGTCGACATCCAGCGTGAGTTGCTGCTGCGCGAGGCGTTTTTCGAGCCGGCGAAGCTGAATCTCGACGATGGTCGCGAGTTGCGACTCGTCGAGGCTGTGGAAAATAATGATGTCGTCGATGCGGTTGAGGAACTCGGGCCGAAAGTGACCGCGTAACTCCATGCGCACGCGCTGCTCCATTTCGCCGTGCTGTTTTGGCGAAAGATTCCCGCTCGTGAAATACTCCTGAATGATCGGCGAACCGATGTTGCTGGTCATGATGATCACCGTATTCTTGAAGTCGACGGTCCGGCCCTGACCGTCGGTGAGGCGCCCGTCGTCGAGGACCTGCAGCAACACGTTGAAGACGTCGTGGTGCGCTTTTTCGATTTCATCGAACAAGACGACCGTGTACGGCCGACGTCGCACGGCCTCGCTGAGTTGCCCGCCTTCTTCGTAGCCGACGTAGCCGGGAGGCGCGCCGATGAGCCGCGCGACGGTGTGCTTTTCCATGTACTCGCTCATGTCGATGCGGACCATTGCGTTCTCGTCGTCGAACAAGAATTCGGCGAGCGCGCGAGCGAGTTCGGTTTTTCCGACGCCGGTGGGGCCCAGGAAGATGAACGAGCCGATGGGCCGGTTCGGGTCTTGCAAGCCGCTGCGCGCGCGACGGACCGCGTTGGCGACGGCAGTGATGGCTTCGCTCTGGCCCACGACGCGGTCGCGCAGGCGCTCCTCCATGTGGACGAGTTTTTGGCGTTCGCCCTCCAACATCCTGGTGACGGGGATGCCTGTCCACGATGCGACGACTTGCGCGATGTCTTCTTCGGTGACCTCCTGGTTCAACAGGCGCTTGCCGGCGGGGAGTTCGTGCGACGATTTTTCGGCAGCGGCGAGTTTCTTCTGAAGCTCCGGAATCCTGCCGTACTGAATCTGCGCGGCGGCGTTGAGATCATTGTGGCGCTGCGCCTGCTCCAACTCCGCTTTGGCCTGTTCAAGCTGCCCGTTGACGATGCTCACGGCGTTGATAGCGGCTTTCTCGTTTTGCCACTGTGCCTTGAGTTTCGTGGATTGTTCCTTCAGGTCGGCAAGCTGCCTTTCGAGTTTGGCCAGGCGATCACGCGACGCCTGATCTTTCTCTTTCTTCAATGCGCTTTGCTCGATCTCGAGTTGCATGATTTGCCGCTCGAGTTGGTCGATCTCCGTCGGCATGGAATCGAGTTCCATGCGCAGGCGCGACGCGGCTTCGTCCATCAGGTCCACCGCTTTGTCCGGCAGGAAGCGGTCAGTGATGTAGCGGTGGGAAAGCGTCGCGGCGGCGACGAGCGCGGCGTCCGTGATGCGAATGCCGTGGTGGACTTCGTAGCGCTCTTTGAGCCCGCGGAGAATGGCGATCGTCGCCTCGACGCTGGGTTCCTCCACGAATACGGGCTGGAAGCGCCGCTCCAGCGCGGGATCTTTTTCGATGTGTTTGCGATATTCGTCCAGCGTGGTTGCGCCGATGCAGCGCAACTCGCCGCGCGCAAGCTGCGGCTTGAGCATGTTGCCTGCGTCCATCGCTCCCTCGGCCTTCCCAGCCCCCACAATGGTGTGCAACTCGTCGATGAACAGAATGATCCGGCCCTCGCTCGAAGTGACCTCCTTCAGGAACGCCTTCAATCGATCTTCAAATTCTCCACGATATTTCGCGCCGGCGATCATCGCGCTGATATCCATGGCGACGAGCTTCTTGTTTTTGAGCGACTCCGGGACATCGCCGCTGACGACGCGGCGGGCCAGCCCTTCCGCAATGGCGGTCTTGCCCACGCCCGGCTCGCCAATCAAGACCGGGTTGTTCTTGGTGCGCCGCGTGAGCACCTGCATGACGCGGCGAATCTCTTCGTCGCGGCCGATGACGGGGTCGATCTTGCCCTGGCGGGCCAGGGCGGTGAGGTCCTTGCCGTATTTTTCGAGGGCCTGGAATTTGTCCTCTGGGTTTTGATCGGTGACGCGTTGGTTGCCGCGCAACTCCATCAGCGCGCGCAGGACATTGTCGCGCTTCAGGCCGTGCTTCTGGAAAAGCCTCTTGAGGGAGGGGCCGCCCTGGTCGATCAGCCCCAGTAGCAGATGTTCGGTGCTGACGTAATCGTCTTTCAGTTTGCCGGCCTCGCTTTGCGCAGCGTCGAGCGCTTTCTTCAACTCGGTGCTGAGGAATGTGTCGGCGGTGGTCGCGCCCGTCACTTTGGCCCGGCGCTCCAGCTCGACTTCGAGGTCTTTGCTGACAGAGGTGGGAGTTGCCCCAAGCCTTTGGAAAAGCGGCTGAATCAGCCCGTCGCTCTGGTCCAGCAGCGACAACAGCAAATGTTCACCATCGATTTGCTGGTGGGAAAATCGTTGAGCAATGGTTTGCGCCCCTTGCAGAGCCTCCTGCGCCTTAATGGTTAATCGCTCCATCTGCATAGTAACAGAGTAAAAGGGGAGTGGGGGGCGTCAAGGGCGGCAAGGACGAACACATAACCAGTCTCTCCCTCACCCTGACCCTCTCCCCGAGGGAGAGGGAACAGCGTACGCTCGTTGGTGGATGTTCGGACGTCATTGGTTTCAGTGGCTGGAGAATCGGCGTACGCGGATTTTGATTTGCGTAAGTACTTGGTACAGCGTGGTCGAATCGGTTGAAAATCGGTGGATGCGCCGATTTTGACGATTTCGGCCGCTGATGATTGAGCTCATAAGGAAGCCAGGAAGAAAGGAGGTTCAACCCCGTACGAGTTTGTCCCTCACTCTCCTTAATTTTTACGACTGCCGATTTCCGATTGCCGGAACGTCCGGAAGGAAAACTCAGACACTTTAATGCGGTAAAGTTGTAAGTGGTTGATTTCACGGGGGTAGAAAATTTACATTCGCGATTTTGTCTGAATTCTGTCTGAGTTTTGTCTGAATTCCGTTCGGATGAGTGAAGCACATGGAATTCCATCTGTACAGTATGCTCCCTGCCAATTTCGGTCGGAAACGGTTAGTTTCGGTCGGTTTTGGATGCCGACACGAATTAACACCAATTGCGAAGAACCAATCTGTCCCTCACCCTTACCCTCTCCCCGAGGGAGAAGGGACCGACTCCCGGGCAAAAAAACCGTACACTTTAGCGCGATAAAGTTGTAAGTGGTTGTGGCAGAGGTAATAAAGAACTTGCATTCGCGTTTTTTGTACGGATTTGTACGGGTTTTGTACGGATTTTGCGCGTGGCACGGACCTCTAAGGAATGCAGGAAAAGAGGAATCCAAGAGCCGGTGGGGCGGCCCTGGCGTGCGGCTTGTCTGGCGCCGATTCATATCGTTGAGCAGATCGGTTCTTTGCCACTGATATCGCCTTTATTTTAGCACTGAACATGATTCTGTTCAACAGGTTTTTTGCGGAGAAGTTTTTTTACAGAAGGGAACGAAGGAAGCGAAGGGTGAGGCAGATCGCGATTTGCGTGACGGTCGCTCAGGGTAAAACAAAAGGTTGCGACTCCGCGAGGTCCGGCAGCGTAGGGCTAGGGTACAGCTTTTGCATGGTAGGCCATGGCCGCCTGAACAAATTCTTTGAACTTCGAACGGTCAGCGAATGCGCGGGCTGGAATGATGATGGCAGTCAAAGCGCTCACGTAGAGGTAGACGTAGTCATCGGATGCGGCGACTCTCTCCACGGCCCGCCAGGTTCGTGAGGTCTGACTATGCTCGCTCCAGTCGTTAACACCTTCCGGTGAAATAGTGACGCGGTGACGTCCGAACAGCCCTCGGTTGTGTCCCTCGCCCACCATGCCCGCTATGATCTTGCGCAGCTTGCGTCGGTACGCCCAAGGGAAGTAGAGCAGGTAAAGGGGTATGCCGCTGAAGAGTGGAAGCAGATCCAGAAACGACCGGAGAGGCGTGCCGCGTTGACGGCCGGCAAGATACACGATGATGGCGCAGACAAGCAGCCAGATCAAAGGTGGAAGCAACCAGGAGCGGAGATAGTGTCGACGTGCGGTAGGCGAGTGGCGATTGTGGTAGAGATTGAAGGCGCTGAGGTCGTCATGGGTGATTTCGTATTCGGCGGTCATTGCTGGTGGAATGAGGCCACGCTATCGGAGCCGGCCGGGAATCTAACCAAAAACCCGCCAAGCCGAAGCGAGCAGAATCGCGCCCTCTCGGGTCAGTAACGAAGCGGTTGGGAGGGCTTGAGCCTATTGGTTACCGCTCATCGAGCCCGCAGAATGTGAGCATGATCCTCAACTCGCCATTCATTATCGGCCTCGTGGTAATTGCTAGCGTCATCGCGGGAATCTTTTGGCGCAACGCGGATTGAAAGGGCTGGCGCGCGTAGATCGGCGCCGTCGTAATCGAACATGCCCTGACAGAGTGTACGGCTAGCCCATGTCAGTCATGTCGCGGTGATCGGACTGTGGTCTGGCCGAGGAGCGCTGCCAAATGAAAAACCGAAAGTGAGTTCATGACTTGCCCTACGTTGTGGACGCGGACCCGCTTGTGACTATTTCCGGTAGCGCCGATTGCTTTCAACATGCCTTGGCTCATCGAGAGCAGCAGCGCGCAAATGGCCTGGTGATCGCGGTTGGTTTTGAGACGAATCATAACTGTGCTTCTGTTTTTGTTTACGGCGGTACTGCCAAGCCCTGGAAAGGCCGCTGCCAAAGACGGCAGGGTAATTCCACTGCTCCAATCAGATTACCAAAAACCAACCTTAGCCTGTCCATCGCATGAAAGTGGTAAATCGCGAACGGACGAAATCAGGCTCGAACTCTCACGGCTTCAGGGGTGGGACGACCTGGTGAAATTGAAAAGGGCCGACTCAGGGAAGAAGTTTAGGGCGCGTCGTGACCTGACTTTTTGTGGTTGGCCCACGCGAACAGCGCGCTTCCCAGCAGAATGCCGACCACCAGGCCCGGCTTATCTGCAAACCCTGCTCCTAAACCGCCCAATATGGGAATGGCAAGAATCGCTGCCGCCACGCGCAGCCGAGCAATCCTCGCACTCTTTTCGTTCGTGCCGGTGGATACGCTCTGTTTCACAACGCATAGCATTCTAGCCGCAACCAGCCTCGCAACAAAAGCAAAAAACCCACCAGCCGAAGCCGGGGCGGGTTCCTGCAGCCTTTAACAGCAGATGTTCAACGAGGAACGGGAACGCGTCCTCCCGAAATGCCTTCAACTTGCGAAATGCCTGATGACACTCCGGATAAATTGCAGTGTAAAGCGGCACGGGAGTGCGCGCACTCCAAAACGCTGCGCGCGTTCGCAAGTTCATTCCCAGTCTGCGTGCGGTTGGAAGTCATCGAGCACGTTCACGGTGTCGATCCGAAAGCGATAAATCGCTTTCACGGCGGCCGCGGAAGCGCTGCGTTCAAACCAGCGAGCGGAGCACCAGGGGTATTGGTTGGCCACTGGAACCAGGCCGTGTTTGACGGGATTCTGGTGCACGTAGTTTAAGCGTGCCAAGTACGAGCGCTGGTAGGTAAGGCGCGTTTCCCAAAAGTTGAACCAGACCTGACGCCCAACCGATTTATCCAATTTGTTAATCCAGCGCGCCGTTTTAGTGTGCAGCGCGCTCAGCATATCCGGTAAACCGGAGGCGTCGGTAGCTGATTCGGGAGGATGTCCGATAAAATGATAATGGTTGGAGAAAACAGCCCAGGCTTCGAGACGCCAACCAAAGTCGCGCGAGACGGTGAGTAATCCGCGATGTAGCACCGCGAGTCGAAGGGAGCCTCGGAAGTGATGGTGTTTTTCGTGCGTACTGGCAGTAACGAAGTAAGCGCCGGTTTGGGAAAGTTGATGCAACGGCGCGTGCGGCCAAGGGGTCCTGGGATGTGCTATTGGGTCGGCCATCGTTCTTCGCAGGTAGTTGAAGTTTAAAGCGGCACGGGAGTGCGCGCACTCCAAAACGCTGCGCGCTGTTCCAGGCCGTATTCGCAGGCGGACATGGGCGAGGTAGCGGCTTGCCCGCGGGGAAGTTGGCGCAATTGATTATTTTGCCGAGGGACAAGCCCACATTGGGCTGGTATTCTTGGGATCTCCGTCGTCAAATTGACCTACTCCGAATATGAAATCACGTGACCCCGTTTCCCGTCGTCAGTTCATCGCCAGGACAGCGCTCGCCAGTGCGGCTTTCAGCATCGTCCCGCGACATGTCTTGGGCGGCCCGAAATTCGTGGCGCCGAGCGAGAAGGTCAACGTTGCCGTTGTTGGCGCCGGCGGCCAGGGGCGCTCGAATGTGCGCGAACTTCTCCGGCTTCCGGACGTGCAGATCATCGCCGTCGCGGATCCAATAGAGAACCACGACCTAGCCGATTTTTATTACAAGGGAAAGGCCGGGCGCAAACCGGTGAAGGCGGACATTGAGAAGCATTATTCGGAGAAAACGCCGAACTATCGGGTGGCCGAATACGAGGATTTCCGGGTGATGCTTGAGAAGGAAAAAGACATCGACGCCATCCTCTGCGCGACGCCGGACCACGCCCATGCATATGTGTCGATCGCGGCAATGCGCGCCGGCAAACACGTCTACTGCGAAAAGCCGTTGACGCATAATATTTGGGAGGCGCGCCAGGTTGCGAAGGTCGCCAAAGAAACCGGCGTTGCCACGCAGATGGGAAATCAACTTCATGCGACCGAGGGCATGCGCGAGACTTGCGAGTCGATTTGGGCGGGCGCGATTGGCACGGTGCGGGAAGTGCATGCATGGGTGGGAACGAGCCGTTGGAATCCGACGCTGACCGGCCGCCCGAAAGAGACGCCGCCGATACCGCCCGGCGTGAATTGGGACCTATGGCTTGGACCGCGCGAGCCGAGGCCATTTCACCCGACTTATACGCCCGTCGCCTGGCGCGATTTCTGGGCTTTTGGCAGTGGGGCGCTCGGCGATTTCGGCTGCCACGACCTTGACGCTGCCGTCTGGGCCCTGGATTTGCATGCGCCCGTCAGCGTCGAAGCAAAGCCAGTTGGCAAGATGGACGCGGAAATCACTCCGCACGGAGAGATTTGCTATTTCAACTTCCCGGCGCGAGGCGACAAACCTCCGGTGAAGCTCACGTGGTACGACGGCGGATTAATGCCGCCGCGCCCGGAGGAACTGGGACCCGACGAGGCGCTGCCCAATCGTGGAACGCTGTTCGTCGGTGACAACGGCCTGATGCTCAGCGGCACCGGTGGCAAACTCCGGTTGTTGCCAGCATCCAAAATGGATGGGTACAAAGTTCCTGCGCCGACATTGCCTCGCTCGAAAGGGCACCATCGCGACTGGGTGGATGCGATCAAAGGCGGCGCGCCCGCCAGCAGTAATTTCGAGTATGGTGCGCGACTGACGGAAATTGTATTGCTCGGAGTTCTCTCGCTCCGTACCGGCAAGAAAATCTATTGGGATGCTACGAAGCTCGAGGCCCGGAACGTGCCTGCGGCGGAGGCGATCATCAAAGAACAGTATCGCAAAGGATGGGAGATTGTCTGAGCTCTCAGATGCGGCTGGCGCACTCCTCCGGAAGCTGAGGAGTGGAGGTCTGGCTTGCGCCAGTTTGCCTGGTGACTAACCTTGCGCGAATGAGATTTCCTGTGTTGAAAGCGCCAGAGCACTGGCGCACTCCGGGACGCTTCGCGAATTCGATAGCTGCGCGCCGTAGCGGTCAAAAGTTTCGACATTCTGTGGCGCTCACAGTATGCGTGTCGGATGCGAAATGATTTGTCGCGACGGGAGTTTTTGGCTGCGACGGCAACGGCGGCCATAGGCATTGCTACCGGAGCAGCCGCGGAGGCGCCGGCTGAAGCGATAATCGATATTCATCAGCATACGAATTACAGCGGGCGGACGGACGCGCAATTAATCGCGCATCAGAAGGCGATGGGGGTGACGACAACGGTGCTGCTGCCGGCCGGACGGCTGTACGGGTTGGATGCGGATTGCGGGAAGAACGATACCGTAGTGGCGCTGGCGAAGAAGGATCCGGATCACTTCGTCTTTTTTGCGAACGAGATCACTGATATTCCCGAAGCGCGTGAGGAAATCACAAATTATCTCAAGCTGGGCGGGATCGGCATTGGCGAGCAGAAATTCAAGGTGGCATGCGACTCACCCGAGTTTCAGCAGGTCGCGGAACTCGCGCAGGAATTTGGGGTTCCCGTGTTGATGCATTTCATGCACAACCAGTACAACACGGGCATCGAGCGGTTCCACAAGGTGCTCGAGAAATTCCCGAAGGTGAATTTTATCGGACACGCCCAAACATGGTGGGGCAACGTGGACAAAAACCACGAGCAAAAAACGTTGTATCCGACAACGAAGGTGACGCCTGGCGGCATCACCGATCGCCTGCTCAGCGACCATCCGAATATGTACGGCGACTTGTCCGCCGGTTCGGGCCTGAATTTCTTCACGCGGGATGAAGATCATGCCCGCGCATTCCTGGAACGGCACGCGGAGAAGCTGATGTTCGGGAGCGATTGCAACGATGTGTTTGGGCGCGGGCCGGGGTGTCAGGGAGCGAATATCCTTGCCAATATTCGCAAACTGGCGCCGACGAAGGTCATTGAGCGGAAACTCCTCTTTGAGAACGCCAGGCGCGTTTTGAAGCTGAAAGTGTAGGAGCATTTGCCCGCTTTTGCCGACTAATAAGGCAGGGGTGCGACGGATCATTGAGCAATGAAGAAGACTGTACTGTTGGTGCTGGCGGCTGCGGCGGGCGTCTGGGCTGCGGCCCAGCTTGCTCCTCGCGCCACCGCGTGGAGGGAAGTGGACGACGCCATCCAAAAGGGTCTGCCGAAGACGGCGATTGAGAAGCTGGATCCCATTATTCGCGATGCATTAAGGGACAGGGCATACCCGGAAGCGGTGAAGGCCATCGCGCGCAAGATCGTCCTGGAAGGCAACATCCAGGGCAACAAACCCGAGGAAAAGATCACGCGCATGCAGGCGGAACTCGCGCGCGCGCCGCAGGAAATCAAACCCGTCCTCCAGACGATTCTCGCGCACTGGTATTGGCACTACTTCCAACAAAATCGGTGGCGGTTCATGCAGCGCACGCAGACGGCGCAAGCGCCGGGCGCGGATTTCACGACGTGGGATTTGCCGCGATTGTTTCGCGAGATTGACTCGCATTTTCAAACGGCGCTTGCTTCGCAGACGGCTTTGAAGCAAATCCCGATTGCCACTTACAGTGATTTGCTGGTGAAGGGCGACATAGCGGATACCTACCGCCCGACGCTCTACGATTTCATCGCGAACGAAGCGCTGAAGTTTTACACCGCGGGCGAGCAGGCTGGCGCCAAGCCGCAGGACTCGTTCGAGATCGCGTCCGATGGGCCGGTGTTCGCGCCGGTTCCGGAGTTCCTGAAATGGAACGTGGACCGGAGCACGAACGCGTCGAACTACGAGCGGGCGATTGCCATCTTCCAGGACCTGCTTGCGTTTCATCAAAATGACACGGAGAAGAGCGCCTTCCTCGCCGCCGACCTCGATCGGTTGGCATTCGGCTACAACGTCGCCTTCGGTGACGACAAAAAGAGCCGCTACATCGCGGCCTTAGGCAAATTCGTTGAAACCTGGGCCGACCACGAAACGACGGCGGAGGCGCTTCATGCCTGGGCGCGTGTGTTGCAGGGCGATCGCGACCTCGTGCAGGCGCGTGCTCTCGCCCTGCGCGGACGGAACGTGTTTCCGAACAGTGTGGGCGGCAAGCTGTGCCAGAACCTTATCGGCGAAATCGAAAGCAAAAGTCTTCAGGTGACTGTCGAGCGCGTGTGGAATGCGCCGTGGCCGAAGGCGGAAGTGTTCTATAAAAACATCACGAACGTACATTTCCGCGCCATCAGCGCGGACTGGAATGACTTTCTGCATAGCGGCAGAAGTCAGCCGGAACACTTGAACGATGAGGACCAAAAAGCGTTGCTGGCGCGCCGGCCCGCGCTGGAATGGAAGGCGGCATTGCCGCCCACGACCAATTACCTGGCGCGCACGCATGAAGTGCCCGCGCCGGAGAAACTCGAGAAAGGATTTTACTTCATCGTCGCGAGCGTCGATCCAAAGTTTGGCGACCAAAGCAACCAGGTTGTGTTCACCGATGTTTGGGTGAGTGATCTGGCGCTGATCCTTCGTCCGCGGCAGGGAGTCATCGAAGGTTTTGTCCTCAATGCGATTTCGGGTGAGCCGATTGCCGGCGCGGAGGTCAATGCCTGGCAACTGAACAACCAGGGAAAGCGCGTGGCCGCACCGAAGCTGGCGACGGATACCAACGGCTTCTTCCAATTTGCCGGGAGAGAGCGGTCGTATTTGGTGCACGCGCGCTCGGGGAACGATCAGGTCGCCTCGCAGCATGATGTGAACGCGTATCGGCACGACACGCAGCGTTCCTACGATCAAACGTTTTTCTTCACCGACCGCACGCTCTATCGGCCCGGCCAAACCATCCAGTACAAAGGCATCTGTTCGCGCGTGGATACTGAGCAGGACAAATACGACTTGCTTCCGCGGCAGCAGGTCACGGTCGTATTCGCCGATCCCAACAATAAGGAAATCGAACGCCAGACCCGGCAGTGCAACGATTACGGCTCCTTCTCGGGCAGCTTCACCGCACCGCGCGACCGGCTCATGGGCCGCATGCGCATCTACACCTCGGGCGGTCCGAGCGGGAACACGCAGTTCAACGTGGAGGAATACAAGCGGCCTAAATTTCAGGTGGAACTCGATGCGCCTAAGGTCGCGGCGAAGCTCAACGAGAAAGTTTCATTACAAGGCAAAGCGACGGCTTACACCGGCGCTGCGGTGGACGGCGCGAAGGTGCGCTATCGCGTCGTGCGCAACGTGGAATTTCCGCCCTGGTGTTACTGGTATGGCTGGCGCATTCAGCGCTACGCGCAGAGCAGCCAGGAGATTGCGCACGGCGATCTTCAGACGAGCACTGATGGCAGCTTCACGATCGAGTTTGTCGCGAAGCCGGATACGTCCATCTCGCCGACCAACGAACCGATCTTTTCATTCACGATGTTCGCCGATGTGACCGACACGGCTGGGGAAACGCGCTCGGACCAGCGTGCCATTCGAGTGGGCTACACGGCGTTGCAAGCCACAGTTGCCGTGGACGAATGGCAGACAATCGCGAAGCCGGTTGAGATTAAACTCTCCACGCAGACGCTCGATGGCGAACCGCAGGTCGCCGAAGGCTCGCTCAAGGTTTATCGGCTCAAGCAACCCGACCGCGTGCATCGCAAGTCACTTGAAGGCCCGCGGTATTGGCGTTACGGGGCGGAGTTCGATCCCGCGACGCCGGGTGATGAGGACCTTTCGAATCCAACAGCATGGCCGTTGGGCGATCTAGTCTCCGAACGCGGCGTGACGACGGACGCCAAAGGCGAAGCGAAATCGGAAGTGAAGCTGGACGTGAGCGTTTACCGCGCGGTTTTTGAAACGCAGGATCGTTTTGGCAAGAAAGTCACGGGCATGGCGCAGATACGTGTGGTCGATCCGACCGCGACAAAACTGGCGATCAAAATTCCCCATCTGCTCGATGCGCCCAAGTGGTCGGTTGAGCCGGGCAATGAGTTCACCGCGCTCTGGGGCACCGGCTATGATGAAGGCCGCGCCTTCATCGAAATCGAGCGTCGCCACAATCTGGTCGAGCGTTACTGGACGAAGCCAGGCCAAACCCAGCAGGAAATCAAACGCGCTGTGACCGAATCGATGCGCGGCGGGTTCACACTGCACATCACGCAGGTGCGCGAGAACCGGGCTTATATCGAATCGCGCCACATAGACGTGCCCTGGAGCAACAAGGATTTGGAGATCAAGTGGGAGCATTTTACCTCGAAACTTCAACCCGCGCAGAAGGACACCTGGACGGCGGTGATCACGGGACCCAGCGCCCAAAAGGCCGCCGCCGAAATGGTGGCAACGCTTTACGACGAATCACTCGACGCCTACATGCAGCACCATTGGCAGCAGCGCTTCGGCTTTTTCTACCGAGACCACAGCACCGCGAGTCCTCAGTTTCAAGATACGGACAAACAATTTCAGCAACTGCACGGCTCCTGGCCTTCCTATTACGTGCACGTGCCGAATACGTATCGACATTTCCCGCCGGATCTCGTGGCGAACTATTATGGATACGACTATTTGCAGCGTGGACGCAATGAGAGCCGGTTTGCGCGCGGTGGGGTTGCACAGGAGGAGATGCTAGCCGACTACGCTGGTATTGCGGCCGCGCCCGCGGCAGCGGCG
>Ga0075418_10003349_pt1 | contig 18291 bp, 19 predicted proteins | sample SoiMetdeltSBSDD2_FD_81776 | JGI IMG/M metagenome (GOLD analysis project Ga0075418, IMG submission 81776) | Bulk soil microbial communities from a Populus tree surrounding site in Tennessee, USA - Soil MetaG P. deltoides SBSDD2 | ecosystem: Environmental > Terrestrial > Soil > Tree plantation... | reverse complement strand
TCGAGCTCGGCCTCGTCGAGCTCCTCCAGGTCGAGCAGGGAATTCTGCGCGCCCTTGACCGCCCGGATCAGCTCGTCCAGCTTGATCTGCATCGCCTCCGCATCGCGGTTCTGCGTGTTCTGGATCAGGAACACCATCAGGAACGTGACGATCGTGGTGGCCGTATTGATGACGAGCTGCCAGGTATCGCTGAAGCCGAAGGCCGGTCCCACGATAGCCCACGCAATGATCGTCGCGACCGCGATCACGAAGGTGACGGGTTTGCCCGCCGCGCGCGACGTGGCCGTCGCAAAGCGCGAGAATCTCGATCTCGATGCCAACGTGCTCACGCGGGAACCCCGGGCAGGATGGCCGGGAAGGACCCGGCAATGGAGTTTTGAGAAGCGGGGCGCGGGTTTAGTTCCGCGCGTACCCGATTCTCGTTACGCGTCGCGCCGCATGCCCTCGCGCCGCCGCTTCATGCCCATCAGCAGATCGAGCAGCCCGGCGTAGCGCATGGTCGGATCCACGTAATGCTCGAGGACGTAGAACAGGAAGTAGTAGAAACGGCAGGACGCCCACACCAGCAGCGCGAGCAAGATGGCAATCATGACGGATGGCGTTTCGACCCATATCAGGATCGCCGCCGCAGCTGCGATGAAGAGAAACATCAGGCCTTTGGCGACGATCCACCGCTTCGATTTCAGGTCTGTCATCTTCGGTCCAGGATTCAGGATTCCGGATTCAGCGCATCGTCTGCGGGGGACGAGGGTCGCGGGTCGAGGAGGAGTTTCGGCGTTCCTCAGGACCTCTTGAGCTGCAGCTCCACGTGTATTCCGTCCGGATCATGGAGGATAAGCGCCGTACTGTCGCGCCGCTCCAAAGGGCCGCTGACGACTGCGATTCCCGCTGTTCGCAAATCGGCGACGACTTCGTCGATCGATGCGGCGTCCACTTCGAAGCAGAAATGGTCGATGCCGACGGCGTGGTCTTTGCCCGGTGAGACGTATTCAGGATGGCAGGAGACATTGAGCTCCTGGTCCCCCACCTGGATCACTGCGAATCGCGAACCGTCCGCGTTCGGCCCTCTCGTGCGTAAGACGTTAAGACCGAGTCGCTGATAGAAGGTCAAGGACCTGTCCAGGTCCTTGACCTTGAGACCAACATGATCAAGAGCCTTCAATCGCATCAGGGCCTCCCTCCGCTCTCGGACGCGTGGCAGGAAAGCATATACCCGTAGATGAAACTATCCAATCGCAGGCCGGCTTGGCGGTTCAGTTTTGATCTTTACGCCAGTTCCCCGAACGCCTCCCGTATCGCCGCCACCCGCGCCCGCACGTCGGGCAGCGGCGCTTCTATCCGCAACCGGTCCTGTCCCGCGAGCCGGTAGTTGCGCCGGGACTGGACGAGCTTCAGAACCCTGGCGGGCTCTATCGGCGGCCTGGGCACGAACTGAAGCAGGATCGCGGACTCCGTCGCATCGATGCGCGCGACGCCTAGCGGCTTGCCGAGTATGCGCAGCCGGTGGCTTTCCACGAGCGAGCGCGCCGCCTCGGGCGTATTGCCGAAGCGGTCGATCAGCTCTTCGCGCAGAGCGTCGAGCTCCTCCTGCGATTCGCAGTTGGCGAGCCGCTTGTAGAGCACCAGACGCTCGTGGACGTCGTGCACGTAGTCCGCGGGCAGCAGCGCGGGGGCGTGCAGGTTGATCTCGGTGTTGACCTCGAGCGGCGCGGCAAGATCGGGCTCTTTCCCGAGCTTGAGCGAGCGCACCGCCGTGTCGAGCATGCGCAGGTACAGGTTGAAACCGACCTCCTGCATCTCGCCGCTCTGCTCCTCGCCGAGCACCTCCCCCGCGCCGCGTATCTCCAGGTCGTGCATCGCGAGGAAGAAGCCCGAGCCCAGCTCCTCCATCATCTGTATCGCCTCCAGGCGCTTCCTCGCCTGCGCCGTGATGTTGCCCTCTTCGGGCAGGAGGAGATAGGCGTAGGCCTGGTGGTGCGACCGGCCCACGCGCCCGCGCAGCTGGTGCAGCTGCGCGAGGCCGAACTTGTCGGCACGATTCATGATGATCGTGTTCGCGGTCGGCACGTCGATGCCGGTCTCTATGATCGTGGTGCAGAGGAGCACGTTGAAGCGCTGCTGGTAGAAGTCGCGCATCACGTGCTCGAGTTCGCGCTCGCGCATCTGGCCATGGGCGACCCGTATGCGGGCTTCCGGTACCAGCTTCGCGAGGACCTCCTCGACGTGGCCGATGGAGTCGATGTCGTTGTGGAGGAAGTAAATCTGGCCGCCGCGCTTCAACTCCCGCAGCGCCGCCTCGCGGATCATCGGCTTGCTGTAGCGCGAGACGAAGGTCTTGATCGCGAGGCGCCGCTCGGGAGCGGTGGCGATCACGGAGAAATCGCGCAGACCCTCCATCGCCATGGCGAGCGTGCGCGGAATGGGCGTGGCGGTGAGCGTCAGCACGTCCACCTCCGCCCGCAGCGCCTTCAGGCGCTCCTTCTGGCGCACGCCGAAGCGATGCTCCTCGTCCACGATGACGAGGCCGAGGTCCTTGAACCGCACGTCGCGGGACAGGAGCTTGTGCGTGCCGATCGCGATGTCCACCCGTCCCTCCGCGAGCCCCGCCAGCGCGGCAGCCTGCTCCTTTCCCGTCCGGAAGCGCGACAGCTCGGCGACTTTTATCGGCCATTCCGCGAACCGGTCGGAGAACGTGTTGAAATGCTGCTCGGCGAGCAGCGTCGTCGGCACCAGCACGGCAACCTGCTTGCCGTCGGCCACCGCGACGAACGCCGCGCGCAGCGCCACCTCCGTCTTGCCGAAACCGACGTCGCCGCAGATCAGGCGATCCATGGGCTTGCCCGACTTCAGGTCCTCCAGCACGGCGTTGACGGCGGCCGCCTGGTCGGGGGTTTCCTCAAAGGGAAAGCCTTCGCGAAAGGCATCGTAATCGTGCGGCCGCAGCTGGAACGCGTGGCCCTCGCGCAGCATCCGTTGCGCGTAGAGGTTGAGCAGCTCCGCCGCCGTGTCGCGCGCCTGCGCCGCGGCCTTCTTGCGCGCTTTCTCCCACTGGCCGCTGCCCAGCTGGTGCAGCGGCGCCGCTTCCGCCGGCGCGCCGCTGTAGCGCGCGATCAGGTGCAGGCTGGAGACGGGTACGTAGAGTTTGTCGCTGCCGGCGTACTCGAGCATCAGGAATTCCGCCTCGCCTTCCCCGAGATCCATGGTGACGAGCCCGCGGTAGCGCCCTATGCCGTGCTGCTCGTGCACCACCGGGTCGCCTATCTTCACCTCCGACAGGTCGCGCAGCATGCCTTCGGCCGGCGTGCGGCGCGCGCCCTCACGCTCCTTGCGAATGCGCGCCTGCTGGGCGTACAGCTCGTTCTCCGTCACGAGCGCTATGTTCTCGTCCGAGAGAATGAAGCCCGCGTGCAGCGGGCCGACCGCCAGCATCAAGCGGTCGGTTGCTGCGGCGAGTTCCCGGAAGCCCTGCGCCGCGACCGGGTTGAGCCCGTTCTCGGTCAGGTACTCGTGCAGCGTCTCGCGCCGGCCCAGCCCCTCTGCCAAAACGAGGACCCTTCCCGGAAACGTATCGAGGAACGCGCGCAGGCGATGCAGGGGGTTGTCCGCTCGCCGCTCGACCGCCAGCGGCGGCAACGGCGAGACTGGAGACTGGAGACCAGAGACTAGAGACTGGTGTCCGAAACCTACGGCTTCCGAGGTCGAATCCCTGGTTCCTAGTCCCGAGTCCCTAGTCCCTGCTTCCCTCGCGTCAGGAATCTCCACGCGCGCGAACGCTTTGATGGCGCCGAAGAACTCGTCGGTAGTCAGGAAGAGATCGTGCGGCGGCAGCGGCGGATTGGCGCTATCGCCGCGCAGCATCGAGTAGCGCGTGAAGGTGTCGCTCCAGAACTGCTCGGCCGCCGGCGCGAGCGCTCCCTGCGTCACGATCACGGTGTCCGGCGGCAGGTAATCGGTCAGGAGCGCGGTTTTCTCGAAGAACAGCGGCAGGTAGTACTCGATCCCCGTCGAAGGCACGCCCTTCGAGATGTCCTTGTAGACGCGGCTGCGCGACGGGTCTCCTTCGAACCGTTCCCGGAAGCTCTGACGGAAGCGGGCCTGCGCCGGTTCGTCCAGCGGGAACTCGCGCGCGGGGAGCAGGCGCACCTCGTTCACCTTGTAGATGGAGCGCTGGGTGTCCGCATCGAAGCTGCGTATGGATTCCACGATGTCGTCGTCCAGCTCGATGCGGTAGGGCAGCGTGCTGCCCATGGGATAGATGTCGATCAGGCCGCCGCGCACGCAGTATTCGCCGGGTGCGATGACCTGCGTGACGTGTGCGTAGCCGGCCGTTACGAGCTGGCTGCGCAATTCACCGGGCGCAAGGCGCGCGCCCTGCCGGAAGTGGAACGAACGGGCGGCGAGGTATTCCACCGGCGCCAGACGGTAGAGCGCCGTGGTGACCGGGACGATCGCGACGTCGAGCGCCCGCTGCATGAGCTGGTAGAGCGTTGCCAGCCGCTCGGAAACGAGGTCGTGGTGCGGCGAGAGCTGGTCGTAGGGCAGCGTTTCCCAGTCCGGAAACAGATGAACGCGTATTTCCGGGTCGAAGAAGGGCAATTCCTCGAGCAGGCGCTCGGCATCCGCTGCGGAAGCCGTAATCACGGCGAGTGGACGCGCCGCGGCCCGCGCAAGACGCGCTATGGCGAGCGCGTCCGAGGAACCGTGCAGAACGGGTGTAGCGGCACGGTGCCCCGCCGCAGGCAGCTCAGCAGGGATCAGCATTGCAAAAGGGCGCTATTATACCGGCGCTTGCGACGCTATCGCCGCGCACGCGCGGCCGCGAGCTGCGAGCTATGAGCTACGAGCCATAAGGCACGAACCACGAGTCACGGGTCACGAGTCACTTCCGGGAGTCCATAAATGGTGCAAAAAGTCGATCTCATCGTCATCGGCGGCGGCAGCGGCGGCATCGCCATGGCCAACCGCGCCGCTTCGTATGGCGCGAAGGTCGCGCTCGTCGAGTCCGGCCGGCTCGGCGGAACGTGCGTGAACGTCGGCTGCGTGCCGAAGAAGATCATGTGGAACGCGGCAGCCATCGCCCACGTGTTTCACGAGGCCGGCGACTACGGTTTCACCGCCCGCGTCGAGCGCTTCGACTGGCCGGCGTTGAGGAAGAGCCGCGACGACTACGTGACGTGGCTGAACGGCCGCTACCAGGCCGGGCTGGAGAAGAACGGCGTCGAGCTGTTGCGCGGCCGCGCCCGCTTCGAGAGCGCGCATGCGGTCGCCGTGGACGGCGTCCGGCTCGAGGCGCCGCACGTCGCCATCGCGACCGGCGGCAGGCCTATCGTCCCGGACTGGAAGGGCGCCGGGCTGGGGATTACGTCCGACGGGTTTTTCGAGCTGGCGGAGCGGCCGCGGCGCGTTGCGGTCGTCGGATCGGGCTACGTCGCCGTGGAGCTGGCGGGCGTGCTGCGCGCGCTCGGCGCGGAAGTCGTGGTGCTCGTGCGGCGCGCGGGCGTCCTCATGAGCTTCGACGAGATGCTGCGTGAAGTGCTGATGCGGGAGATGACTGCGGAGGGTATCGAGATCCGCACCAACACGCATGTCCTCGAGGTCATGCAGGAAAGAGACGGCACGGCCTTGCAGTGTACCGATGGCGCGCGCATCGCCGGCCTCGATTGCGTGCTGTGGGCGGTAGGGCGCGAGCCCAACGTCGCCGACCTGGGCCTCGCCGCCGCCGGGGTGAAGACCGACCCTCTCGGACACGTCCTGACCGATGAATGGCAGAACACCAGCGCCGCCGGCGTCTACGCGGTCGGCGACGTGACGGGAAGGGAGGCGCTCACGCCGGTCGCGATAGCCGCGGGGCGCCGTCTCTCGGACCGGCTCTTCGGTGGCCGCCCGGATCGCAGGCTCCCGTACGAGTGCATACCGACCGTGATCTTCAGCCATCCGCCGATCGGCACCGTCGGCCTGACGGAGGCGCAGGCGCGGAGCCAGTACGGAGAGGGCGTCAAGGTCTACCGCACCGAGTTCACCCCCCTCTATCACGCGTTCACGCAGCGGAAGGTGAAGTGCGCGATGAAGCTCGTGGTCACGGGCAGCGACGAGAAGATCGTCGGCTGCCACGTCATCGGCCACGGCGCGGACGAGATGCTTCAGGGATTCGCCGTCGCGATCCGCATGGGCGCCACGAAGAGCGATTTCGACGATACCGTCGCGATACACCCGACGAGCGCGGAGGAGATGGTTACGATGCGCTAGTACCAGATTAGCGCGGTGTGAGCACTACCCTGGAAAAGCAGCGTACGTACGTGGAGTATTTGAGTCGCCCACTCTCAGGTGTGAGAACGCGGAGGTAACGTGAGATATGCATCAACGCGTTCTATGTTTATCTATGGCTTCGTCTTGATGTCGAGATGGTTTAGTCTATCTTTGCACCTGCTGCTGCTATTACCTTGCGCCACTTGGCGATTTCGGCGTGCAGGAGCTTGGTGAATTCCGCGGGCGTGTTGCCGACCGGCTCCAGGCCCTGCTCGAGGAAGCGTTCCTTCATTTCCGGCAGGTACACGATCTGCACGACCTCCTGGTTCAATTTCCCGGTGATGGCCGCCGGCGTTCCCGCCGGCGCCAGCAGGCCGTACCACGAGGAGGCCTCGTATCCGCGCACTCCGGACTCCGCGATGGTCGGCAGCTCCGGCAGCACCCCCGAGCGCCGGGCGCCCGTTACCGCGAGCGCGCGCAGCCGCTCCGACTTCACCTGGGGCAGCGCGGACGGTATGGTCGGGAAGGACAGGGAAACCTGGCCCGAGATGAGGTCGGTGAACGCCATCGCGTTGCCCTTGTAGGGCACGTGGACCATGTCGACGCCGGCCATGCTCTTGAAGAGCTCCGCGGCGAGGTGCGGCGGCGTGCCGTTGCCGGCCGACGCGTAGTGCAGCTTGCCGGGACGCGCTTTTGCCAGAGCGACCAGCTCCCGCACGTTTTTTGCCGGCACCGATGGATGGACGACCAGCAGGGCGGGGCCGGATACGAGGAGCGTTATCGGCGAGAAGTCGTACACGGCGTCGTAGGCCATCTTCTTGTAGAGGCCGGGATTGATCGCGTGGCTGCCGCTCACCATCGCGAGCGTGTAGCCGTCGGCGGCGGCCTTCGACACGATCTCGGTGCCTATCGCGCCGCCCGCGCCGCTGCGGTTCTCGATCAGGAAGTTCGCGCCCAGCCGCTCGCTCAGCTTCTGCATGACCATCCGCGTCACGATATCGGTGCCCCCGCCGGGCGGGAAAGGTACCACCACGCGCACCGGCTTGGCGGGGTAACCCTGCGCGTGGACAAGACCGGAGACGCAGAGCGCCAGGGCGATGGATACGGCTCCGCGAATGCTCGATCTCATGTGGAAGCCATAGAGGCGGCTACCGCCTTGGCAAACGCGCTGGTCGATGCGTTGCCGCCGAGGTCGGGCGTCGTCTCGCCCGACTCTATCGTGTCCTTCACCGCCTGCTCGATCAGGTTCGCGCAATCGCGGCACGCAGCGCGCTTCGTGCGCAGGTAGAACCACCGCAGCAGCATTGCGGTGGACAGGATCAGCGCCGATGGATTGGCCCTGTTCTTGCCCTCGATATCGGGAGCGGTGCCGTGCACCGCCTGCGCCATCGCGTGGTCCAGTCCGGCGTTGAGCGACGGTGCGAGGCCGATGCCGCCCGCCAGGCCGGACGCCTGGTCGGACAGAATGTCGCCGAAGAGATTCGTCGTAGCGACGAGGCGGTAGCGGCCGGGCTCGCGCGGAAACGTGGAGCTGAACGTGTCTATGCGCACGAGCTCCAGCTCGATATTGCGGTAGCGATGCCTGATCTTTTCGAACGCGCCGATGAAAAGTCCTTCGGTCTGCGGCAGCGCGGTGCGCTTGTGCACGATGGCGAGCCGTTTTTCCCCGAGCGCGGCGGTGTAGTCGAGGCAGAACTTCGCGAAGCGGTCGCATGCCTCGCCGGTGATGACGCGCAGCGATAGCCCCACGTCCTCGCGCGGCTTGAATTCTCCATAGCCCCACGCGAGATTCCGATCCGGGTAGAAGCCCTCGGTATTCTCGCGGAGCACGGTGACGTCCACGTCCGGTATCAGGGGATCGAGCTGCGGCCACGCCTGCACCGGCCGCACGTTGGCGAAGAGCTTGTAATGGCGGCGGAGGTAGCCGTTGGGATGGCCGCGATAGGGATCGTCCTTGGGATACTCGCCGGCGAAGGTCGGACCCACGATCCAGCCCTCGTGCCCGTTCAGCGTCCGGATCGTCGCGTCGGGCAGGGTGGTGCGGCTCTTCCGGTACGGCTTCCAGCCTATCGCCCCCGCCTTGAGGCGCAGTCCCAATCCCGCGCGGCGCGCCGCCGCTTTCAGGACGTGGACGGTTGCCTCCGTGATTTCCGGGCCGATGCCGTCTCCTTCCAGCACGGCCAGTCTGATTTCGTGTCTGCGGGCCATTCTCTCTCCGTTGGAACTATCGATTATGCCAGCGATGAGCTACGGGCCGCGGGCTGCGAGCCACGGGTCACCGTCCGGCGGCCTCTGAACGTCTTCAGCCTGATCGGGTCGGCCGCCGCGCGCTACGCCCACTTGAGCCGCAGCGCGCGGACGGCCAGTATCGCGCCGAACGGCAGCGCCAAAGCGAGCAGCAACTGGGCGACCAGGAGTTCTCCCAGCTGACTGTAGTCGGCCGGAACCTTGATCGCGCCGCTGGCCGCATCCCGCACCTCGCGGGTGACGGCGTAAGTCTCGTTCAAGTACTTCGTTCCGAGCTGGGATGCCGACAGCGCGAGGTTGGTGAACGAAGCCATGATCGCGAAATAGGTGGCCTTGAGATTGGCCGGCGCCGAGTTGGCGATCCAGGCGAGCATTGGAATCATCGAGATCTGAAAGAGCGGCGAATCGAGGGCGGTATTCACCAGCACGATGAAATGAGCGTCGACGAGCCCGCCGGTCCGGGCGGCCGTCCAGAGATGCAGCCCGTAGTACATGCCCACGATCGGCAGGGAAATTGCCGCGCCGAGGACGGCGAGACAACCCACGATGTAGGCGATCGAGCGTTCCGCCATGAAGCGGCGGAAGACGAACAACGCCGCGAGCGTGACGGCGCTGCCGATCAGGGACAGCACCGCCAGAAAACGCTCGTCGAATTTCAGCACGTCGATCATCCACCACGTGAGTCCCTGTCCTGCCGCGGGAACGGCGCGAAAGGCAAAGATGATAGCCAGAGTGCCGATCAGCGTCTCGCGTGCCCCGGGCTCGAGGTCACTGGTGAGTCTCGCGATCAGGAAGGCGACGATGGCAAAGGAGCCGGCAAAGATAATTTCCTGGTTGTAGGGAAGATCGCCCAATCCCATCGCCAGGGTAAAAGCGACGAATACGAGGCTGCCGCCCAGGATCCACCAGTTGGGCGCCGGAAGCTCCTCGGGGCGGTCGAGCAGCCGCTTCGCCTCGGCGGCCGGAATGCCGCGGGCGACGAGGCGCCGCAGGTCCCGCTGCCTGACGAAGAACGCGAGCACCACGCCGGCCACCGAAATCGCCGGTATCGACAGGGACATCAGGTAGACGTCGCGATAGATTGCGGCCTTCTGCGCGCTCGAGAGCTGCTCTGCATCGGCGAACACGTACAGATTGATCACGCCGACCAGGACGGATCCGCCGATGATGGCGACGCGCCCGAGCGTCTGCACGGTCGTATTCATGAGCCTGCGGGCGGCCGGATCCACCGGCCGGCCGTGCTCGTCTACGCGCGGCACCGCTTCGATCGTCATCGCATCCGCGACCACGTCCTGGATCACGAAGCCCACGGGCGCGAGCAGCTCGGACAGGACGTACCAGGCCTCGGCGGGCATGACCGCCGCCATCGCCGCGCGATCGGTCAGGAGGCCGACCATGATGGCCAGGCTGGCGGCCATGAGCCCGGCGCCCAGGAAGACGAGCCAGTTCTTCCAGCGCCAGACCAGATCGACCACGTGACCGATCGGCATCTTGATCACGTAGGGTATGCCCGCCCAGAAAGCGAGCCCGGCGAGAAAGGCCGCGGAGAGGGCGAGATAATCCTTGACGAAAAAGGTGCCGACGATCGCGGTGAGGCCGGAAATGCCTGCCGCCATGTAGACCATCAACGGCGGCATGTAGGACAGGCGCAGCTCGCGGCCGAGGGCTAGGAAATTGACGTCCAACCAGCGGCGTGCGCCCGCGAGCATCACGGGCATTGTAACCGCAAACAAAGAAAATCCCGCGCAACGAGAGCCGCGCGGGATTCTCTGGTCGCCGACTGCGACCGTACGGCTTTACGCAGTGCTAAGCGTCAGTTGCCGCTCCTGGCGGTGGTGCGTGAGGCGTCAGCCGCACCCAGTTCGTCGACCGACAACCTGCCGTCGCCATCCTTGTCGAGCTGGTTGAACTCTCTGGCAAGCAGGGCAGAAGCGCCGGCTTCCTGGCGCGATATGTATCCGTCCTTGTTGGTATCGAAGCTGTTGAACATCAACGGCACGGCCCACCGATGCTCCAGGGCCGCCAGGTCGCGTCCGTCCGCAGACGCGGACGTTGGCGCCTCGACCGGGGCAGCGACTGCTGCCAGTGGCAACGCGGCGATGACGGCGAGAATGGACAGGGATATGAGTCTGTTCGTCATTCGCCGCTCCTCGGGGTTGAAGGTGCCGACGGCGAGGAGGCCGCCAATTCGGCGGCTGACAGCTTGCCGTCGCCGTCCTTGTCGAGCTGACTGAATTGCTTCGAGAGCGTCGCCGAATTCTTCGCCTCTTCCCGTGTGACGTAGCCATCCTTGTTTGTGTCGAGGCTGTTGAACGTCATCCCGGCATCCCGGGGGGCGCCGGATGCCGACGGTGGGCGCGAGGGCGAATCAGCGTCCGCCGCGAGAACCGCGGTCGGCAGAGCAACTGCGGCGGCAAGAACGAGCATGGATGAGAGCTTGCGTTGCATTGATGTGTCCTTTCATCGTGGAGGTTGTGTATAAGCCCTCCCTACCATCTCCGGGGAGCCGCCTTTCATGGGCAACTCCTCGAGTGCGGGCTCGCGCTGACCGTAGCGGTAGATCGGCTCGGACCAGCCGGCGGACTCGTCGCGCAAAACGTAGCGCGTCAATCCGTTCGCTTCGACAGCGGCGCCGTCTCGTTGCGCGGAAATCCAGCCGGCGTCCCCGGCAATCCTCCGGCTAGCGGGGTCAGTACCGATAGCCGTATTGGCTGCCAGGGCGCCGAGTGGACATATCAGCGCAACGGCGATTGCTGCGCGCTTCATCACTTACTCGGGTGAAGTCTTGCCCTCGGCGCTGGCGCCAGCCCCGAGTTGCGCGCTTCCGCCCGCTTTCATCTCTTCCGGCTTCTTTCCCTTCGGCTTGTTCTGGGTATCCGTGTCGGATCTCGCGCTCCCGCTGGCAGCGCCCTGAACGGCCGCACCGCCCTGGACCGCGCCGGATTCCGACGAGCCGGAGCCCTGAACGCCCGCGCCGATACCGACACCCGAGCCCAGCGAGCCCGAGCCTTGCGACCCGCTACTCTTCGCGCCCGCTTCTGCGCCTGCTCCGACGCCTGCTCCAACACCCGCACCTTGCGCGATAGCGCCGAGCGGGAACATCGCCGAAATGATGACTGCGATTAACTTGGTTTTCATGCCTCTCTCTCCTTTAGCCCTGATGAAAAACCCCATCGAAGTACGCACAGCGCTTCTCCTCGTACGGTCGCAAGGGGCGTGCCAGGAAAAAAAGGCGAGTGAAATCAGAGACTCGCGCCGGCCGATTGGAGGCGCGGCGGCGGCGGCTGTCGTCGGCCGCAGACGGTGCGCGCCGGGACGATCCTAAGTGGTGAAGAACGCAGGTAAAAAGGTGTCGGCGGCCGCAGACACCTTGACGAACCTTACTCAGGCTTAATCCCCGGCCCCCGATGCCATGTATGCAACGGAGCGCGCTCCTGGCGCTCCGCCGCATAAGTCAGATCAACCTTCGTTCTTCTGCAGCCCGATCGCCACGGCGTCGTCCGGGATCGGATCTACCGCATAGCTACCGCGAGCCGCGAAGTGGGCGCGAGACCCGGAATCAGCGCGCGCGGTATGGCGGGACGAGCTGGAGAACGTGGATGCGGAGCGGCCGGCATCCACCGATGCCGACCGCCCGCTTCAGCGCTGCTCATGCAGCGGAGCGTTCATATGCTTCGCCGCAAGCCAAGCTACCCTTCGTTCTTCTGCAGACCGATCGCGACGCCTTCGTCCCGGATACCGTCTGCGGCATAGCTATCCCGCCCGAAGTTGAAGTTGCGGTGATCCGCCCGCGCGTGGAAGCGGGACATGAAGCCGGACCGGGGCTCGCTACGGACGTCAGCAGACGCCGAGGGAGAGCTTCGCATTCCTTCGTTCTGGCGCTGGAGGCTGCTCGCCCCCGAGCGGTCCTGCCCCGAGGCCCGGACGCCTGCTTCGGTTTCCGCGGTCCCTTGCTGGCCCGCCAAGCCTGCTCCGGCACCCAACTCCGACCCGCTGGTTTGCGCGATTGCGCCCAGCGGGAACAGCGCGGCGATGATGGCTGCTATGAACTTGGTCTTCATACGCTTTGCTCCTTTCACTATGACAAAAGCCCTGGCACGCACCAGGTCTGCACAGAGCCTCGCAAGCCCTGTGCCAGGAGCAAAACTGACAAAGAATCAAGCACAAGGCGGCGCCGGGGCGGTGGAGAGATCGTCCGCCCCTGTTGCCTGCCGTAGACAACTCGCGCCCGCAGCGGCGTTAAGTCGTGGAGAACATGGATAAAAAGGTGTCTGTACTGGCCGACATTTGGCCGAACCTTACTCGGCCTTGATGCCCGCCCCCCGGATGAGCGGCCACCACTTCGCGATTTCCGCCTTTTGGTAAGCGTAGAGCGCCTCCGGCGCCTGCTGCTCGCGCGACGGAATTTCCTGTCCGAGATCGAAGAAGCGCTGGCGCAAGGCCGGATCGGCCAGGCTATCACCGATCGCGGTATTCAGCTTCATGACGACTTCCCTTGGCGTGTTCTTCGGCGCCCAGATGCCGTGCCAGACGGCGGTATGCAGCCCGGGCAGCCCCGCCTCGTCCACCGTCGGGATTTCCGGTGCGGCCTTCTGGCGCTTGTCGGCGGTAACCGCATAGGCCCTGATTTTTCCCGCGCGCATGAGATTGACCATGCTCGCGACCTGGGTGATGTACACATCGAATTCTCCGACCAGCAGCGCCTGCAGCGCCGGGGCGCCGCCGCGATAGGGCACGAACTCCATCTTCACGCCGATGCGGTCCTGAAAGTAGACCCCGACGATGTGCGATGCCCCGCCCACTCCCCCCGTCCCCATGAGCGCCTTGCCCTCGTTCTTCTTCAGGAGCGCGATCAGTTCCTTCAGGTTTTTCGCCGGGACGGTGGACTTCGAGACTATCGTCTGCGGGTTGGTGGCGATCAGCGCGACGGGCGCGAAATCGTTCAGCAGGTCGAACGGCAGCTTGGTGTAGTAGGCGCCGTTCACGACGTGTGTGCCCCAATGGCCGATGCTCAGCATGTAGCCGTCGGGCGCGGCGCGCACGACCCGGCCCGTGCCTATCGTGCCGCCCGCGCCAGTCGTATTGTCGATCAGTATCGTCTGCCCCAGCGCCGCTCTCATCCGTTCGCCCAGGATGCGGGCAAGCGTATCGGTCGGGCCGCCGGCGGAAAACGGCACTACGATCGTGATCGGTTTTACGGGATAGACCTGGGCGATGGCGGTCGATGCGGCAAAGGCGCCAGCAAGCGCACAGCCGGCGATCAGCGTTTTCACGTTTGTCTCCCTCGTTGATTATTGATCAGGCAGGCCGGTGGATGGCCACCGGTATGCGCTTCGGCCCGAACGCGCGGCCGAACTGCTCGTAGCGGCCCGCGACCGCCTTGCCGCAGTCGGGGCAGTTTCCTTCCGGCGTGACGCGGTGCTTGCGGATCGCGTACCAGTCGCGCACGATGAGCGGCGTCCTGCAGCCGGGACAGTAGGTGGTGCCGCCTTCGGCATCGTGGACGTTGCCGGTGTAGACATAGTGGAGTCCCTCGGCGAGGGCGATGCTCCGGGCGCGCCGCAGGGTCGTCGACGGCGTCGGCTCCACATCCGTCATCTTGTAATCGGGATGAAACGCCGTGAAGTGGAGCGGCACGCCGGGCCCCAACTCCTTCATGATCCAGCGGCACTCGGCCTCGATCTCCTCGTTCGAGTCGTTCTTGCCCGGTATGAGCAGCGTCGTGATCTCGAACCATACGCTCGTCTCGTGCTTCAGGTACACGAGGGTATCCAGCACCGGCGCGAGCCGCGCGCCGCACTGCCTGAAGTAGAACTCGTCGGTGAATGCCTTGAGATCGACGTTCGCCGCGTCCATCTTCGCGTAGAACTCGCGCCGCGGCGCGTCGTGCATGTAGCCCGCGGTGACCGCGACCGTCTTCACACCGCGCTCGCGGCACGCATCGGCGATGTCCATCGCGTATTCGGCGAATATCACCGGATCGTTGTAGGTGAACGCGACGCTCCGGCAGCCGTTGGCGAGGGCCGCCTCCGCGATGGCCGTCGGCGAGGCCTGGTCCGCCAGCCGGTCCATGTCCCGCGACTTGGAGATGTCCCAGTTCTGGCAGAACTTGCACGCGAGGTTGCACCCGGCCGTGCCGAAGGAAAGGATGCTGGAGCCCGGGTAGAACTGGTTGAGCGGCTTCTTTTCCACCGGATCGATACAGAAGCCGGAGGAGCGGCCGTAGGTGGTGAGCACCATGGCATCGCCCTCTCTCTTGCGCACGAAGCAGGCCCCGCGCTGCCCTTCGTGCAGGCGGCAATCGCGCGGGCAGAGATCGCACTGCATCCTGCCGTCGGGAAGCCAGTGCCACCACCGGCCTGCGTATTCGTGCTCCGTGCTCATACGAGTGCTGAGTGATGAGTGATAAGTGGCAGATGTCCCCGGCTTGCGCTGGCTGACTCCAGTCACCGGTCTCTGGTCACTGCTCTTCTCGCCACTTCTGCACCGTGTAGCGCATGAGCTTCATCTCCGGGCCCCAGAGGTCGGGTGGAAGCCCCGCTTTCTGCTTCAGGTGCGCGAGAAAATCGGCCGGCTCCTTGAAGCTCTCCCACACCTGCGGCAGAAAGGTGCTGGAGTGGTGGCCGTATTCGAGAACGACGCCGTCGATTCCCGGGCGCAGCTGGCGCAAGGCGTCCTGCTCGCCGGAGCAGGCGAGCGCCTCGAGCGCGGAGAGCACGGAGATTTCGAGCGAGATGGCGTCGAGCTCCGCGGTGGTGAGCGGCTTGAAGCGGGGATCCCGGAACGCTGCGGCAATCGCGTTGCCGCGGACGTCCTCCGCGAGCGCGCGGTGCGGGCGCAGCGTGCCGATGCAGCCGCGCAGGTTGCCGGCTTCCGTGACGGTGATGAAACAGGCTCCCTGCTGCCTGAGCCAGGGCGTGTCCTCGCGCGCCGTGCGCGCGACGCCCAGCTCGCCTGCTATCGCGGCGCGCGCGAGCGGAAGGAGTACCTGTCCGGCCTCCCGCGGCAACGGCGCGGCGCCCGTCTGCAGCACGACGTAGCCGGTGTTCGAAGTGAGCACGATAGGGTTCACGCGGTGCCCGGGACACCCACTTCGTAGTACGCGAAAGAGCCATAGCCTACGACGCGGTCGCGATCGCCCGCCGTGTCGCCGGAGGTCCTGAGATCCAGCAGCTCGGGCTTGAGGCCGCGCCGGCGCGCGGCGAGGGCGAGGCCGGTCACCGGTGTTGCGCCGCACGCCTGCTCGTGCGAGATATCGGTGGCGAGCGCCAGTATCGCCTTCGCCGTGGCGCGGTCTACGGCCTGCGCGTCCGCATAGGACAGGTAGTGCGAGAGGTCGGAGCTCACCACGATCAGCGTTTCCGGACCTCCCCACAAGCGCTCGAGAACCTCCGCCACCTCCTGTTGCGTCGCGTGGCCCACGGCAAGCGGCACGAGCGTGAATTGTCCGAGTATCACCTGCAGGAATGGCACGTGGACTTCCAGGGAATGCTCCAGAGCGTGCGCCTGCCGGCTTTCGATGATCTGGGGCAGTCCACGCAAGGCTTCCACTGCGCCGCTATCTATTTCCACGATACCGAGCGGTGTCGCGAATGCGCCTACTCCCGGCAGCGCCAGCCCGCGCACCGCGACGCGATGGGTCGGCCCCAGCAGCACGACGCGCCTGATGCGCTCGCGCGCCGGCGCGAGCAGCGCGTAAACGCTGGCGGCCACCGGTCCGGAATAGATATAACCCGCGTGCGGTGCCACGATCGCCTTGGGCACGGAGCGTTCGGGCGCCGTGCTTGCGGCCGCTCCCAGCATCTGCGCCAGGTTCTGCGCAAGCTCGCGCTGCGCGCCCGGATAGAACGTTCCGGCGACAGCGGGGGGGCGGACGGTAAGAGCGCGTTGAGACATCGGGTCTCTACAATTATGCGCCCGGCGGCTGTTTTTTCAAGGCATGAATTCCTCGTCGCGGTCCGGGAAATTCCCCGGCTGTTAGAATCGGTTCGGTGCACCGAGCCTATGCCCTTATCCCCGCAGCCGGCGCAGGCGTCCGCATGGGCGGGACGTCGCCCAAACAGTACCTGGACATCGCCGGGCACCCGCTGCTCTGGCACACGCTGCGGGCGCTCTGCGGTCATCCGCGCATCGAGCAGGTTTTCCTCGTGCTGGCCGCAGGCGATGCCCTGTTCGCGCGTCACGACTGGCGGGAATTCGCAGGCAGGCTCGCGCCGCTCTACTGCGGCGGCAACACACGCGCCGCGAGCGTGTTCAATGGGCTCCTCGCGGTGCGCGACGGGGTGGGTGCGTCTGACTGGGTCCTCGTGCACGACGCGGTGCGTCCCTGTCTCGGTGGCGCGGAGCTCGATCGGCTGCTCGCCGCGCTGTCCGAGGACGATACGGGCGGGCTGCTTGCGGTGCCGGTAACGGACACGTTGAAGCGCGCGGGCGGTGACGCGCGCGTCGTGCGCACGGAACCGCGCGACGAGTTGTGGCTGGCGCAAACGCCGCAGATGTTTCGCTACCAGCTCCTGCTGGAGGCATTGCGCACAGCGGAGCCTGCGCTCGTCACGGACGAGGCCGGCGCGATCGAGGCGCTGGGCCTCAAGCCGAAAGTGGTGATGGGAAGCCCGCGCAATATCAAGGTGACGTATCCGGAGGATCTCGCGCTGGCAGAAGTGATCCTGAAAGGCCGGGACTTGTGAGAATCGGACAGGGATTCGACGCGCACGCGCTCGTCGCCGGGCGCAGGCTCGTCATCGGCGGCGTCGACATTCCGCACGAGAAAGGTCTCGCCGGCCACTCGGACGCCGACGTGCTGATCCACGCCGTGTGCGACGCGCTGCTCGGCGCCGCCGGTCTCGGCGACATCGGCGCGCATTTCCCCGACAGCGACGCCCGCTACAAGGACATCGACAGCCGTAAGCTGCTTTTCGAGGTGCGGCAGCTCGTGCGCGAGCGCGGCTTTCATGTCGCCAACGTGGACGCCACCATCATCGCCCAGGCTCCGCGCATGGCACCGCACATCCCGGCGATGCGCGCCAACCTCGCCTCCGATCTCGGCATCGCGGTGGACGCAGTCAACGTCAAGGCCACGACGACGGAGAAGCTGGGCTTCGTCGGCCGGGGGGAGGGCATCGCGGCGGAGGCCGTCGCGCTGCTCACCAGCAACGAGTAACGAGCCACGAGCCACGAGCCACCAACCAGCGAGACCGCGCGGCTGTTCTTCGCCGCATGGCCGACGGCCGGCGTGCAGGAGAAGCTGCACGCCATCGCGCAGCAGGCGCGACGCGAATGCGGCGGCCGTGCCGTTGCGCAGGGCAACATACACCTCACCCTGGCGTTTCTTGGCGATGTCCCGCGCGACCGGGTGCACCAGATCGAGTCGGTTGCCGCGGAAATCAGCGGCTCCCGCTGCGATATCGCAGTCGATCGCCTCCAGTACTGGAAGCACAACCGGATATTGTGGGCCGGCGTGGAACGCTGTCCGGAGCCGCTGGCTGGGCTCGCCGGGAAGTTGTCCGTAGGATTGCGCGCGATCGGGTTCAAGCTGGACGACCGCCCGTATGTGCTTCACGTCACGCTGCTGCGTAACGCGCGCTGCGCACCGGCCGAACGCTCGATCCCGGCGGTCGCGTGGCCGATAGCCGACGTCGCGCTGGTCGAGTCGCTTCAGCGTGGAGATGGAAGAGTGTACGAAGTGCTGCGGCGTTGGCCGCTCGGAGGCTAAAACGTGTATGCTTCCATCGTCAAAGCGTCGGCCGCTAGCGACGCTATATAACGCAAATGGGGTAGGGAGGGGTAGGGATGGACCGG
>Ga0075418_10003344_pt1 | contig 18304 bp, 13 predicted proteins | sample SoiMetdeltSBSDD2_FD_81776 | JGI IMG/M metagenome (GOLD analysis project Ga0075418, IMG submission 81776) | Bulk soil microbial communities from a Populus tree surrounding site in Tennessee, USA - Soil MetaG P. deltoides SBSDD2 | ecosystem: Environmental > Terrestrial > Soil > Tree plantation... | reverse complement strand
CCCGGCTGGCCGGGATGTGCACCAGAATGATGGTGTCGGTGCGTGCCGCAGAGCCGTTCTCGGGCTCGTCGCGCAGCGCGCGGGAATCGCTGCCCAGGAGGAGGATGTTGAGGGCTTTGGGCGCGACCTTGGAGGGACGGGTCTGTTCGGGCAGATCGGTGAACGCGTCGACGCGTCCCACGCGATCTTCGACCGAGCCGATATAGGCCCGCAGGCCGATGGTGGCGCCGCCGCACACCAGGAGGATCACCCCGGTGAGGATCCCGGCGATGACCAGCAGCCGGCGCATCCTCGTCTTCGCCGGGACAGCGGGCTGGTCATCGGGTTGGAGGGGCAGCATGGGCGGGATTCAATCACGCAGATCATGCCTACTTTCGCCGCTTGTCCGTCACCCGACAGCGGGGGCGGTCGGCGGAGGTTGTCATACGGCTTGGTTAGGCTTGCGGCCGTGAGCGACCGATTGATCATTCGTGGTGCGCGCGAGCACAACCTGCGCGATGTCAGCCTGGACCTGCCGCGTGACTCGCTGATCGTTTTCACCGGTCTGAGCGGTTCGGGCAAGTCCAGCCTTGCTTTCGACACCATCTTCGCCGAGGGGCAGCGTCGCTATGTCGAGTCGCTCTCCTCCTATGCTCGCCAGTTCCTCGGCCAGATGGACAAGCCCGACGTCGACTTCATCGAGGGCCTCTCCCCGGCGGTCTCGATCGATCAAAAGTCGACCTCCCGCAACCCCCGCTCGACCGTGGGCACCATCACCGAGGTTTACGACTACCTGCGCCTGCTCTTCGCCCGGGTGGGCCAGCCGCACTGCCCGGTCTGCGGCCACGCCATCAGCCGGCAGACGCCGCAACAGATCGTCGACCGGGTTCTCGCGATGGATGACGGCACCCGCTTCCAGGTGCTGGCGCCGGTGGTGCGCGGCCGCAAGGGGGAGTATGTCGACCTTTTCGCCGAGTTGCAGTCCAAGGGTTTCGCGCGGGCGCGGGTCGACGGCGTGGTCCATCCGCTGACCGACGTCCCCAAGCTCAACAAGCAGCAGAAGCACACCATCGAAGTGGTGGTTGACCGGCTCGCGGTCAAGGCCAGCGCCAAGCAGCGCCTGACCGACTCGGTGGAGACCGCGCTCGGGCTGGCCGGCGGCATCGTGCTGCTCGACTTCGTGGACCTGCCCGAGGACGACGAGCACCGCGAGCGCAAGTTCTCCGAGCACCTGGCCTGCCCCAACGAGCACCCCCTCGGCATCGAGGATCTGGAGCCCCGGGTGTTCTCCTTCAACTCGCCATATGGCGCCTGCCCCGAGTGCACCGGGTTGGGCACCAAGAAGGAGGTCGATCCCGAGCTGCTGGTGCCCGACCCGGAGAAGACGCTCAACGACGGCGCGATCTCGCCGTGGTCCAACGGGCACACGATGGAGTATTTCAACCGGCTCCTTGAGGCCCTGGGCGATGAGAACGGCTTCGACATGGACACGCCGTGGGGCAAGCTGAGCGCCAAGGCGCAAAAGCTGATCATGCACGGCGCCGAAAACCAGGTGCACGTCCGCTACCGCAACAAGTATGGGCGGGAGCGTTCGTACTACTCCGCTTTCGAGGGTGTGGTGCCGTGGCTGGAGCGCCGGCACTCCGACACCGACAGCGAGTGGTCCCGCGAGAAATATGAGGGCTACATGCGCGACGTGCCGTGCGCGACGTGTGGCGGCTCCCGGCTCAAGCCCGAGGTGCTGGCGGTCACCGTGGGCGGCAAGAGCATCGCCGAGCTGTGCGCGCTGTCGGTGGAGGAGGCTTCGATCACCCTCAACGAGCTTGAGCTCAACGATCGGCAGCGCTTCATCGCCGAGCGGGTGCTCAAGGAGATCCAGGCGCGGCTGCGCTTCCTCGTCGACGTCGGCCTCGACTACCTCTCGCTCAACCGGCCGTCCGGGTCCCTGTCCGGCGGTGAGGCGCAGCGCATCCGGCTGGCCACGCAGATCGGCTCGGGGCTGGTCGGCGTGCTCTACGTGCTCGACGAGCCGTCGATCGGGCTGCACCAGCGCGACAACCACCGCCTGATCGAGACCCTGGTGCGCCTGCGCGACCTGGGCAACACGCTGATCGTGGTGGAGCACGACGAGGACACCATCAAGACGGCCGACTGGATCGTCGACATCGGGCCGGGGGCGGGTGAGCACGGCGGCCGCATCGTCCACACCGGGCCGTTGAGCAAGCTGTTGACCAACAAGGAGTCCATCACCGGCGCCTACCTTTCGAGGCGCAAGTCGATCCCGCTGCCGTCGCAGCGCCGGCCCCGCGTCTCCGGGCGCGAGCTGTCGGTGGTGGGAGCGCGCGAGCACAACCTGCGCAACCTGACGGTGACCTTCCCGCTCGGGCAGTTCATCGCGGTCACCGGAGTGTCCGGCTCGGGCAAGTCGACCCTCGTCAACGACATCCTCTATACCGTGCTGGCCAACCAGATCAACGGCGCGCGCATGGTGCCGGGGCGGCACACCCGCGTCACCGGCCTGAATCACGTGGACAAGGTGGTCGGCGTCGACCAGTCGCCCATTGGGCGAACTCCGAGGTCCAACCCAGCGACTTACACAGGTGTGTTCGATAACATCCGCAAGCTGTTTGCCGAGACGACGGAGGCGAAGGTGCGCGGCTATGGCCCAGGCCGGTTCTCCTTCAACGTCAAGGGCGGCCGATGCGAGAACTGCGCGGGCGATGGGACGATCAAGATTGAAATGAACTTTCTGCCCGATGTGTACGTGCCTTGTGAGGTATGCAAGGGTGCCCGGTACAACCGGGAGACCTTGGAAGTCCACTACAAAGGCCGGACCATCGCGGAGGTGCTCGAGATGCCGATCGAGGAGGCCAGTGGCTTCTTCGAGGCCATCCCGGCGATTCACCGGCACCTCAAGACCCTTGTCGATGTCGGCCTCGGCTACGTCCGACTGGGGCAGAGCGCGCCGACGCTGTCGGGCGGCGAGGCCCAGCGCGTCAAACTCGCCTCCGAGCTGCAGAAACGTTCCACCGGTCGCACGGTCTATGTCCTGGACGAGCCGACCACCGGTCTGCACTTCGAGGACATCCGCAAGCTGCTGCTGGTGCTCCAGGGTCTGGTGGACAAGGGAAACACGGTGATTGTCATCGAGCATAACCTCGACGTGATCAAATCGGCGGACTACGTGATAGACATGGGCCCTGAGGGCGGCCACAAGGGCGGCACCGTCGTCGCCACAGGCACTCCCGAGGAGCTTGCCAAGATCGACGTCAGCCACACCGGCCGGTTCCTCAAGCCGTTGCTGGGTGAGCGTCTGGTGGCAGCACCGCGGAGAAAGACCAAGACCGTGGCCAAAGTCTGACCGCCGACCGGCGAGAGGGCGGCCGAAGGGAGTGCGACATGACGGAGACCTCGGACCTGCAAGGCGAACACGGTGCGCGCCGGCGCACGCTCTTCACGGGCGCCGGCGCGATCGGAGTAGCTGGATTCCTCGCCGCGTGCGGCGGCGAGACCCCGCAAGGGGGCACCAACACCTCCACACCGACGGGCAACGCCGCCCCGCCGCCCACCGGTGGCGCAAGCGACGTGCTGGCCAAGAAGTCCGACATCCCCGTGGGCGGAGGCAAGATCTTCGGAGAGCAGCTCGTGGTGGTGACCCAGCCGACGGCGGGCACGTTCGCCGGCTTCAGCGCGATGTGCACGCACCAGCAGTGCGTCCTGGCAAAGGTCGAGGGAGGCACCATCAACTGCGGCTGCCACGGCAGCAAGTTCGCGATCAGTGATGGCTCGGTGCGCAACGGCCCGGCCACGACCCGCCTCGAGAAGAGGGAGCTGAAGATCGAGGGCGACGACATCAAGCTGGCCTGACGCTCTCGTGCGCCAGCCCTTTCATTGGCTGGGGTTGGTGCCTGAGGGGTGGCCGGGGGTGGGTCCCGGAAAGATGCTCCGTTGCCGCAGTGCCAAACGTTCCAGGTCTGAGCAGCGTCCCGGGTTTTGTTTAGCTTTCCGGGCCCCACCCCCGGCCACCCCCACCTTGCGCTTAGCGACAACGGGCGCACGCGCACGCCGTACCGTGGAAGCTTTTAAAAGCCCGAGCGGGGCACTGCTCGCACCTAACCAGCCCCGGTAGCCCAACAGGCTTTTTAAAAAGCCTGGTTTGCACTGCCCGCCGCAAGGGGTGGCCCGGGGGTGGGGGCCCGGAAAGCTAAACAAAACTCGGGACGTCTCGCCCAAGACCCAGCTGACCATCAAGCGCAACCGAGCATCTTTCCGGGACCCCACCGCCGGGCCACCCCCCACCGAGGCCACCCCGGGCCCCGACCGGGCCACAGGTTAGCCACGTGAAGCGAGGGCTTCTAGGATCGCTTGGGCTGTGCGCTTGCCGATGCCGGGGACCTCGGCGATCTCGTCCGCGCTGGCGGCGGCGAGGCGCTTGACCGAGCCGAACTGGCGCAGCAGGGCCTTGCGCCTGGTCTCGCCCACGCCGGGGATCTTGTCGAGGTCGGAGGCGGTCATGCGGGCCGAGCGGCGCTGGCGGTGGAAGGTGATCGCGAAGCGGTGCGCCTCGTCGCGGATCCGCTGGAGCAGGTAAAGCCCCTCGGAGGTGCGGGACATGATGATCGGCATGGCGTCGTCGGGCAACCAGACCTCTTCCAGGCGTTTGGCGAGCCCGCACACCGCGACGTCGCTGACGCCCATGTCGGTCATCACCCCGGCGGCGGCGTTGACCTGAGGGCCACCGCCGTCGACGACCACCAGGTGCGGCGGGTATGCGAACTTCTTCGGGCGCCCCTCCTCGGAGAGCGCGGGCTCCGCGACGGTCTCGGCGTTGAGGCGGTGGAAGCGGCGCCGGATCACCTCACCGATCGCGGAGACGTCGTCGGTGGCGCCCTTGATGATGAAGCGGCGGTAGTCGGTCTTGCGGGGCAGGCCGTCCTCGAAGACGACCATGCTGGCGACCACGTCGGTGCCCTGGATCTGGGAGATGTCGAAGCACTCGATGCGCAGCGGCGCGGTGGCCATGCCCAGCGCCTCGGCGATCTCCTCCAGCGCCCGCCCGCGCGCCGCCAGATCGCCCGCGCGCTTGAGCTTGTGCTGAGTCAGTGCCTGCAAAGCGTTGCGCCCCACCGTTTCCAGCAGGGTCTTCTTGTCGCCGCGCTGTGGTACGCGCAGGGTTACCCGCGTGCCTCGGCGCTGCGACAGCCACTCGGAGAGAGCGTCCACATCGGACGGTAAGGCCGGCACCAGCAACTCGCGCGGCACATCGCTCTCGCTCGCCTCGTCACCGTAGATCTGGCTGCAGAAGTGGTGCACGAGGTCGCCGAGAGTCAGATCCTCGGTCTTCTCCACGATCCAGCCGCGCTGGCCGCGCACCCGGCCCCCACGCACGTGGAACACCTGGACCGCCGCCTCCAGCGGGTCGTCGGCGAACGCGACGACATCGGCGTCGGTGCCGTCGCCCAGCACGATCGACTGCTTCTCCATGGCCCGCCTCAGCGCGGTCAGATCGTCGCGCAACCGGGCGGCCTGCTCATATTCCTGGACCTCGGCCGCCTCATACATCTGCCGTTCGAGGCGGCGCTGCATCATGTCGGTCTTGCCCGCCATGAAGTCGCAGAAGTCTTCGACTATGGCGCGGTGCTCCTCGGCGGAGACCCGGCCGACGCACGGGGCGGAGCACTTGCCGATGTCACCGAGCAGGCAGGGACGGCCGATCTGGTGCATCCTGCGGAAGACGCCGGCCGAACAGGTGCGGGCGGGGAAGATGCGCAGGAGCAGATCGAGGGTCTCGCGGATCGCCCAGGCGTGTGAATACGGTCCGAAGTAGCGGACTCCCTTGCGCTTGGCGCCGCGCATCACCTGCAGCCGGGGATATTCCTCGTCGAGCGTGACCGCGAGGTAGGGATAGGACTTGTCGTCGCGGTAGCGCACATTGAACCGCGGGTCGAACTCCTTGATCCACGAATACTCGAGCTGGAGCGCCTCGACCTCGGTGGAGACCACCGTCCAGTCCACTCCGGACGCCGAGGTGACCATCTGCTGGGTGCGCGGGTGCAGGCCCAGGTGGTCGGCGAAGTAGGAGTTGAGCCGGCTGCGCAGGCTCTTGGCCTTGCCCACGTAGATGATCCGGCCGGCCGGGTCGCGAAAGCGATAGACGCCAGGGGCATCGGGAATGCTGCCCGGAGCGGGACGGTAGGTCGACGGATCCGCCACGCGCCCAAGCCTAGTAGTGCCCCCCGACACTCGTGCCCGCCCACCCGGCTACCTAGATGAGGGCCGCTGATCGGCCCCGCAATAGGATGTTCAGGGTGGGGGCGGAACTGGTTATGAGCAAACCGGTCGGAGGCCAGCCTGTGAGCCTTGGGCAGGAGACCGACCTCGTCGTCGTCACCGGTGTGTCCGGCGGCGGCCGCAGCACCGTCGCGCGGGCGCTGGAGAACGTCGGCTACTACGTGGTGGACAACCTGCCGCAGGCTCTGCTCGTCCAGCTGGCCGAACTGGCGGCCAAGGCCGGCGGCGCGGCGAAGAAGACCGCGATGGTGCTCGATGTGCGCAGCCGGGCTTTTTCCACCGATCTCTCCGGTGCCATCCGTGAGCTGAGGGAGCGTGGATTCGAGCCGCACGTGGTCTTTGTCGACGCCGATGACGAGGTTCTGATCCGCCGCTTCGAGAGTGTGCGCCGCTCCCATCCCCTTCAGGGCGAGGGCCGTCTGTCCGACGGCATCGCCGCCGAGCGGGCACTTCTCACCGAGGCGCGCGAGCAGGCCGATGTGCTGATCGACACGAGTCACCTGAACGTGAACCAGTTACGCGCCCGGGTCGAGGAGCTGTTCGCCAGCCCCGAAGCGTTGAAACTGCGAGTGACTGTGCTGTCATTCGGCTTCAAGTACGGTCTGCCGCCCGACGCCGACTTCGTGCTTGACGCCCGGTTCCTGCCCAATCCCTACTGGGTGCCGGAGTTGAAGGACAAGACGGGCATGCAAGCCGAAGTGAGTGACTATGTGCTCGGCCAGCGCGGAGCGGGTAGCTTCGTCGAAACCTACGCGCGGATGGTGATGGCCACGGCGCCGGGTTTCGAGCGAGAGGGAAAGCGGTACCTGTCGGTCGCCGTCGGCTGCACGGGTGGCAAGCACCGCAGTGTGGCGATCGCCGAGGAGTTGGCGCGCCGGCTGCGGGAACTGAGGGTGGTCGCGCACGCGTCACACAGGGACCTGGGACGGGAGTGAACAGTTGCGGGTAGTCGCATTCGGTGGCGGTCACGGTCTCGGCGCGACGCTGCGAGCGTTGCGCGCCACCGGCCTAGCCTTGCGGATCACCGCGGTGGTGACCGTCGCCGACGACGGGGGGTCAAGCGGCCGGCTGCGAGCCGAGCGCGGTGTGCTGCCGCCGGGCGACCTGCGCCAGGCGCTGGCCGCGCTCGCCGGGACGGATCAGGTGAGTGTCGGCAACGCGGCGCTGTTCCAGTACAGATTTCCCGGTGACGATCCGCTGGGCGGGCACCCGGTCGGCAACCTGGTGCTATGCGGCCTGATGGAGCTTGTGAACGACCCGGTGCTGGCGTTGCGGCACGCGGCGGCGATGGTCGACGCGGTCGGCGACGTGCTGCCCATGGCGTGCGAACCGTTGGGCATCGAGGCGGATATCGAGCAGGGCGACCGGGTGGTGACCATCAAGGGCCAGCACGAGGTGGCGGTGGCGCGGGGGCGCGTCCGTGAGGTACGGATCATCCCGCCGGCTCCGGCGGCCTGCCCCGAGGCGCTGACGGCGATAGCGGAGGCGGATTGGCTCCTGTTCGGACCGGGAAGCTGGTACACCAGCGTGATCCCGCACCTACTGGTACCCGAAATGGCAAAAGCGATCGTCTCGAGCAAGGCTCGCCGTCTGGTGACGCTCAACCTCGCCGCCGACAACGAGACCATCGGGCTGTCGCTCCCCGACCATGTGGCTGCCCTGGCCAGATACTTGCCGGAGTTGAGAGTGGACGTTGTTCTCGTTGACAGAAACACGTTTCCCGACCCCGAAGCGGTGGCGATTGCGGCACAATCACTCGGAGCCCGGATCGCGCTGGGCGAGGTCGCCGTCTCCGACGGCACCGCCCGACACAATCCGGTCCGATTGGGCCAGGCCCTGGTGCCCCTCTTGGGCACCGCTCGTTAAGCACGTACGTACTGCGCGGCGATAGCTGCAAGACCGGCCCCGAGGTGACGACACTATGGCGATGACAGCAGCGGTCAAGGACGAGCTTAGCCGGGTCGACGTACCCAAACCGTGCTGCCGGCGGGCTGAGATGGCCGCGTTGCTGCGCTTCGCCGGTGGGCTGCACATCGTCTCGGGGCGCGTGGTCGTGGAGGCGGAGCTGGATACGGGAGCCGTGGCGAGAAGGCTTCGGTCGTCCATTGCGGATCTTTATGGGTACCCCTCCGAGGTCCACATCCTGGCCTCCGGTGGCCTGCGTAAGGCGAGCCACTACATAGTCCGCATCGTCAAGGACGGTGAGGCGCTCGCGCGCCAGACCGGCCTGCTCGATGTGCGCGGCCGTCCCGTCCGCGGGTTGCCGCAGAACGTGGTCAACGGTCTGGTCTGCTGCGCGGTCGCTGCCTGGCGCGGCGCGTTCCTGGCCCACGGTTCGCTGACCGAGCCCGGCCGCTCGTGCGCCCTGGAGATCACCTGCCCGGGGCCGGAGTCGGCGCTGGCGCTCGTCGGCGCCGCCCGCCGCCTGGGCGTCTCGGCCAAGGCCCGCGAGGTGCGTGGCGTGGACCGGGTCGTGGTCAAGGACGGCGACGCGATCGCCGCGCTGCTGACCCGCATCGGGGCGCACAACAGTGTGCTGGCGTGGGAGGAGCGCCGGGTCCGCCGGGAGGTCAGGGCGACCGCCAACCGTCTGGCCAACTTCGACGATGCCAACCTGCGCCGCTCGGCTCGCGCCGCGGTGGCCGCCGCCGCAAGGGTCACGCGGGCGCTGGAGATTCTCGCCGACGACGCGCCGACCCATTTGACCAGCGCGGGAAGGCTGCGCCTTGAGCATCGACAGGCATCGCTGGAGGAGCTGGGCGGTCTGGCCGACCCGCCGCTGACCAAAGACGCGATCGCCGGGCGGATCCGCCGCCTGCTGGCCCTGGCCGACAAGCGCGCACGTGACCTGGGGATTCCCGACACCGAAGCCGCGGTCACCGCGGAAATGCTCTCTGTGTAACGGATCGGATACCGTCAGCGGCATGTCGCTCGCCGGACCTAGACTGTCCTGTAGACCGACCCGCCCTACGCCGGACAAACAGGAGTATCCATATGCCACCCCGGCCACTAGCGGTGCGCGTCTTAGGCGCATTGCTGGCAACCTCTATTTCGCTGTTGGCGACGGCCGTGACGGCGCTGCCGGCCGCCGCCGCTCCGTCGTACACAACGGAGGAACGTGCGTTCGCGATCGCTTCTCCCTCTTTGGTTTTCGTGGAAAACAGGTATTCCGGCGTGGTGCGGCTGGCCGCCACCGGCGAGCCGCAGCTCCAGCAGTCGATCTCGATCGCGTTCCGATGCAGCGGGACGGTTGTCGATCCCAACAGCCACGTGGTGACCGCGACCCATTGCGTTCGGCCGACGGCCGAGAGCATCCGCAACTCGGCCGTCAGCCAGCTCGCCAACGAGAAGATCAAGCAGAGTCAGTTGACCGCTGCCCAGAAGGACGACTGGGTGCGGGAGAACGCCCCGCTGATGCAGTTCACAGGGGCGTCCCCGGGTTCGGAGGCGACGCAGCGCATCCTGGCCCAGATGTTCCAGGCGACGAGCAACACCACGACGGAGCCGGCGATTGAGGGTTCGGTGGTGGAGGCGCTGCCGATCGCCGAGGGCGATGTGGCCGTGCTGAAGTTCGCGCTGGCCGGGATGCCGGTGCTCGAGCTGAGCAACGAGACGATCGACCCCGCCGCCACGGTGGTGATCACGGGCTACAACGCCGATAGCGGATCGTCGACCTATCTGCCGAAGTCGAAGGAGGCGCGGATCAGCGGCCGGATCGGGACCGCGACGCCGGCGCAGTACCAGCTCGACGGGGATCTCGGTTCGACCGCCTCGGGCGGGATGGTGCTCGACTCGAGCGGGCGCCTGCTCGGGATGGTCAACATCGACTCGACCAGCAAGGATCGTCTCAACCGTCTGATCACGAGCATGGAGCTGATCAAAGACCTGCTGGGCAAGGCGAACGTCTCCAACACGATGCTTCAGACCGACAACAACTATCGCGCCGCGCTCAACGACTATTTCGGCGGGCGCTATGAGTCGGCCACGAAGAAGTTCGACAACGTCATCTCGGTCATGCCCGACCACGTTCTAGCGAAGAACTATCGCAAGCAGGCGGCGGAGCGCCTCGCGGTGGAGGGCGACAGTTCCAGCGGCTTGGACACCTGGATGTGGACCACGGTGTTGCTCGGCGTCACCCAGGTGATCAGCGTCATACTGATCATCGTGTTGCTGTCCCGACGCCGCCGCGCCGTCGTCACCTCCACCACCGGTCTCGGCCTCTATTCGCAGGTCTCGACGATCCCCGTGTCGAGCTCGCCGATCTCGATCACGCCGATCTCCGGTGGGCCCTATGAGACCTATCACACGTTCCACGAGGGTCCGACCCGGCTGAATCCGGACGACTTCACCACCTCGGCCGAGACCGAGCAGCCGCCCCACGATCCTGGGAACCCATGGGCGCCAAGGCAATAGTGGAAGGCTCCCCGGCGCCGGGCGATTTCTACGCCCAGCACCGGGGCGGGGGGCTCCTCACCGAGGCGTTCAACCAGCGGGTCGGCTCGCTTCTGGCGCTGGCGGCATTCCGGCTCGGGATGCCGCCCAGCGTGGTGACGGTGCTGGGCCTGGTGGTCGGGCTGACCGGTTCCGTGCTGATGCTGACCGGGGGCGCCGCCGGTGCGCTGGCCGGGTTGCTGGCCTGGCATCTGGCGTACAGCCTCGACTGTGCCGACGGCCAACTCGCGAGGGTGACGGGCAAGGCGTCCCCGGCGGGCGGGCGGCTGGATGTGTTGTGCGACATCGCCGTACAGATCGGAGTGGTGACGGCGGTCGGCGCGATCGCGGCGCGGTCCTCGCCGGAGACGGCGCGCTGGCTCGCTCCGATGTTCGCCGGTGCCTGGCTGATCAACCTGTTCACCTCGGTTCTTGCGGGCGGGCCGGGTTCGGCGAGCCTGCTGCCCTCGGGCGGTGTGGTCCGTGTGGTGAAGCTGATCCGTGACTATGCGGCGCTGATTACGTCGTGCGGTTTGGTGATTTGGCTCCGGCCGGAGTGGACGGTCTGGCTCATGGGCGCGCTGAGCTTGGTCAACGGTGGCTTCCTGGCGCTGAGCATCGTGCAGGCACTGCGCCGCAGCCTCGCGACATGATGGTGTACGGTCGATGGTCGCACCGGCCAGGAGGGTTCCATCAAAGTGAGACAGCGTACGGCTGCCGCCGAGCGACGGGTCGCGTTCATCACCGGGATCACCGGTCAGGACGGCTCGTACTTGGCGGAGTTGTTGCTCTCCAAGGGTTATGAGGTTCATGGCATCATCCGCCGGGCGTCGATGATCAATACGCACCGGCTGGACAGCATCTATCAGGATCCGCACGACACGCATCGGCGGCTGTTCCTGCACTACGGGGACATCACGGATGCCAGTTGTCTGGTCAACATGGTGCGCGACATCCTGCCTGACGAGGTCTACCATCTGGCCGCGCAGAGCCACGTCATGGTCAGCTTCGAGATCCCCGAGCACACCGGTGAGGTGTCCGGTCTTGGGACTGTGCGGCTGCTGGAGGCGATCCGCGCCGCCGGGCTGCAGAGCCGCTTCTACCACGCGTCCACATCGGAGCTGTTCGGCCGCACGCCACCGCCGCAGTCCGAGGCGTCGACTTTCCACCCGCGCAGCCCCTATGGCGTGTCCAAACTCTTCTCGCACTGGTCGACGATCAACTATCGGGAGGCGTATGGCATGCACGCCTCCAACGGGATCCTGTTCAATCATGAGTCCGAGCGGCGCGGCGAAACCTTCGTGACCCGGAAGATCACGCGGGCGGTCGCACGGATCAAGGCGGGCGCGCAGGACCTGCTGTATCTGGGCAACCTTGATGCGGTGCGCGACTGGGGTTACGCCCCGGAGTATGTCGAGGGCATGTGGCTGATGCTGCAACAGCCCGAGGGTGACGACTATGTCCTGGCCACCGGTGTGCCCGCCACCGTGCGGGATTTCTGCGACGTCGCGTTCTCGCATGCGGGGCTGGAGTGGGAACAATATGTGCGGCTTGATCCGCGCTACGAGCGCCCGGCCGAAGTGGACGCTCTAGTGGGCGACGCCGGCAAGGCGCGGCGCGTGCTCGGCTGGAAACCGAGCATGCGCTGGGACGACGTCGCCCGGGTCATGGTCGAGGCCGACATCGCGATGCTCGACGACAAGCTGTCGGGCCACCCGGTCAGGGCCGACCACGCGATAGGCGAGCGCTCAGGGCCTGCTGGTAGATGGTGATCAGGCGGCAGGTGAGCGCCGCCGGCTCAAACAACTCTTCGTAGCGGCTGCGGGCGGCCGAGGTCAGGCCGGCGGCCTGCGCATAGGCGGTCTTCAGCGCGGCCGCCAGCGACGAGGGTGGGGCGATCCAGCCGGCGGGGCCGATCACGAAGGGCAGGCCGCCGCGGTCGGAGCCGAGGACGGGCCGCGAGTTGGCCAGGGCCTCGATCGCCACCAGCGGGCAGATGTCGTCGAAGGTGGACGGCACCACGACGGCGGCGGCATCGCGCATCAGCTCGCGCAACCGCGGCGCGCCAACCTTTCCAGCATAGTGGACATCGGCCCGGGAGGCGGCGAAATCGCTTATGCGGCAACGCAGTGGGCCGTCACCGGCGAAGGTCAGGTGCCCCAGGGATCCCGACGGCAGGCTCTCCCAGGCCGCGAGCAGCTCGAGCACCCCCTTCTCGGCCGAGAGCCGGCCGGCGAAAAGAAACCCTTGGCCGCGTTGGGAATGCCGGCCCGGATCGGGCACCGCGTTGGGTTTGACGACGATCCGCTCTTCGTCGATCCCGATGCCGCGCAAGAACTCCGCCAGCTTCGGCGTCAAGGCCACAAACCGGTCCACCCGCTTCCACGTCGACCGGTGCACCGCCAAAGCCGTTGCCATGACGGCACTTTGCGCCGCAGAGCCACGGTAGCAGGCGTGCCGCACGGCGGGTGCGGCCCAGGCAAGGCCGGAACAGTCGTGGCAGGTGTGGCCGTCGCGGTAGTGCAGGCCAGAGACGCAGACGTGCCGGTAATTGTGGACGGTCTGCACCACAGCGACGCCGTGCGCCTGGGCCGTCCGGACCACCCACGGGGACAACAGCGGGTACGGGTTGTGCAGGTGAAGCACATCGGGCCGCTCGCGCCGGCACAGCAAAGCCAGCTCCCGCTGGGCGGCGTGGGCATAGACGGGTGACACCGGCAGCAGGGCCCGCCGGAAAGCGGGCATCGTGGCGATCTCGTCGGAGCTTCGCAGGAAGGGGAGCACCTCGATCCCGGCCGCGAGCAGCGCCTCCAGCTCCTGGCCGACGACGGTGTTCTCGCCGGACGGCTGGGCCGAGGAGTAGAGGTTGTGCGCGACGACGACCTTCATGCGCCTTTCCACGTCCTAGTAGTGTCAGCTAGAACAATATCTAGAACGACCGAGGAGTTTGGGCGTTGCCACCCTTACCGTTAGACGCCAAGATTTATGTCGCCGGCCACGCCGGGCTGGTGGGTTCGGCGGTGTGGCGGCATCTCGAGTCGCTCGGCCACCGCAACCTGGTCGGCATGCGCTCGTCGGAGCTGGATCTCACCGACCGGGCGGCGGCCTTCGCCTTTTTCGACAAGCAACGCCCCGACTACGTGATCGACGCGGCGGCGCGGGTCGGTGGCATCGCCGCCAACGTCCGCTTCCCCGCCGACATGATCTCGGAGAACCTGCGGATCCAGGTGAACCTGCTCGACGCGGCGCACGAGTTCGACGTGCGGCGCCTGCTGTTCCTGGGGTCCAGTTGCATCTATCCCAAGCACGCGCCGCAGCCGATCCCCGAGAGCGCCCTGCTCAGCGGGGCTCTCGAGCCGAGCAACGACGCCTATGCCATCGCCAAAATCGCTGGGGTGCTTCAGGTTCAGGCGCTTCGCCGGCAGTTCGGGCGTTCGTTCATCTCGGCGATGCCGACCAATCTCTACGGCCCCGGGGACAATTTCGACCTCGAGACTTCGCATGTGCTGCCAGCGCTGATCCGCCGCTTCCACGAGGCGCGCTTGCGCGGCGATTCCGAGGTCACGGTGTGGGGCACGGGCAGCCCGAGGCGGGAGTTCCTGCACGTCGACGACCTTGCCGCCGCGTGCCTGCTGCTGCTGGAGCGCTACGACGACGACGAGCCGGTCAACATCGGCACCGGCACCGATCTGTCCATAAAGGACTTGGCGGAGCTGGTCGCCGAGGTTGTGGGGTTTGCGGGCGGGATCCGGTTCGATCCCGGCAGACCCGACGGGACCCCGCGCAAGCTGCTCGACACCGGCCGGATCGCCGCGCTGGGCTGGCGTCCCCGCATCGGCCTGCGTGACGGGATCGCGGCGACCTATGAGTGGTATGTGAACCGGTGAGACGCCTGCCGCCGACCCGCTGGCGCCGCGAGGCCGCGGTGCGCCTGCTGAGGCTTAAGCGCCAATGGCTTTCGCGGCGGCTCGAGCAGGAGCTGCGCGGCGCCCGGGAGACGGTGAGCGTCCGGCGGGAAGGAAGTTGGGTTGGCATTACCGCGACCTCGGTGAGCGCGATCCACGCGCACCTGCCGGAAGCCTTGGGGGAGTGTGAAAGCCTCACGGTCGAGGTGGCGTCCTGGCGGTCGCCGTGGGCGGGATGGTCCGGGAAGCCGCTGCCGGGCGAGATGGTGGGTTCGATCCGGGTTGCGTTGCCGCCCAAGGGGAAAGGGCGGGCGGTCGTGCGGATCGAGCTGTCCCGGGCGTTGGCTGTCGAGGAGGCGCTCCGGATCGCTTTGCCGGCGCTCGATCCTCGGCTGCCCTTGCCGCGAGCCATTGGCCGTGGCGGCGGATCCAGGACGACGGCGACGGTTGTGGATCCGCTTTCTGCCAATCCTTGCGGATTCTCCTGGTACCAAGGAAAAGGTCGAAATCACATCCTGGGTTTCACCCGTGAGGGTTGGGTGGTGCGAAGGGCCGGCACCGCCGTGGTCGCGGGGGTGGCCGGGCGGCCGCTGGATGGGCGGCAGCGGGCCCTGTTGCGGGCGGCGGGCTCGGTGGAGCTGGGGGAGGTCCCGGCGCGGGTTCCGGTGGAGGCGCTGGCCGGCGTGCTTGCCCAGCTCGCGATGACCGGAGTGGTCGTCTTCGCGCCCGGGTTGGGCCGCGAGGTGCCGCTCGACGCCGAGCTAAGAACGCTTGTGCGGCAACCGTTTCCGGTGGAAGGGGAGGTGCTGGCGTGGGAGGCGCGCAGCGTGGCGCAACGGCGTGCGGCGATGCGCGGGCACGCGGCCGGGCTCGAGGCGCCGCCGCCGGTGAGCGCGCTGCTGGTCTCGCGGCGTCCCGAGCGCGCCGTGGAGACGGTGAAAGCGCTGCGGGCACAGACGTATCCAAATCTGGAAATAATTGTCGGGCTTCATGGCCGCACCGCGCCGCCGGGTCTGGAGGGCTTGCGGGTGGCGGAGTTTGCGCCGGAGACGGTGTTCGGGGACGTGCTCGGGGCGGTGAGCAAACTGGCTTCCGGCACCTTACTGACCAAAGTGGACGATGACGATCTGTATGGGCCGCAACATATCTGGGATCTCGTGGCGGCACGTCTCTACTCCGGCGCGACCGTGGTCGGCAAGACCGCGGAGTTCGTTTTCCTTGACGGGTACGGCATGACGGTCCGCCGGCACATCACCAGCGAGGCATACACCGATGCGGTGGCGGGCGGGACGATGCTGCTGGCGCGCGAAGACCTCGAGAGTGTGGGCGGCTGGCGGCCGGTGCCGCGATCGGTGGACCGGGCACTGCAAGACGCCGTCCTCGCCGATGGCGGGTTGGTTTACAGTACCCATGCACTTGGTTTCATCTATGTCAGGCACAGTGCCGGGCACACCTGGGATCCGGGTGTCGAACACTTCCTGCTGGACTCGCGGCAGAGGTGGGAGGGGCTCCCGCCCGGTTGGGACTCGTAAAACCGTTACAGGCGATGGGCTTTGGGCGTGGTGGTGGCGCCGCGGGTGTCGAAGAACCGTTCGGCCAGCTCGGCGAGGTGATCAGCGTCATACTCCCGGTGGTTCTGCACCAGGATCACCAGGTCGGCCTCGGCGACACCCACCTCGACATCGTCGACGCGCAGGGTGTCGACCCCCGGCACCTTCCAGTCGGTCACATAGGGATCGTGGAAGCTGATCTTCGCGCCGAGGCCGTGCAGGCGTTGGGCCAGCGGGGTCGCCGGGGACTCACGCTGATCGGCGATGTTGGCTTTGTAGGTGACGCCGAGCAGCAGGATGTTGGCTCCGTTGGTGGCCTTGCCGGCGTCGTTGAGCACGTTCTGCGCCCGCCGTGCCACATAGGCCGGCATGGTGGCGTTGATCTCCTCGGCCAGCTCGACGAAGCGGAAAGGGTAGCCGAGACGGGCGCGGATGTTGTGGCTCAGGTAGTTGGGGTCGATCGGGATGCAGTGCCCGCCGACGCCCGGGCCGGGATAGAACGCTTGGAAACCAAAGGGTTTGGTGGACGCGGCGCGGATCACGTCCCACAGGTCGATGTCGAGCTGGTGGCAGAACTTCGCCATCTCGTTGACCAACGCGATGTTGATGTGGCGGTAGGTGTTCTCCAGCAGCTTGGCCATCTCGGCCTCGCGCGTGCCCCTGGTGCGCACCACGGTCTGCACGAAACGCTGGTAGAACGTGGCGGCCCGGTCGGTGCAGTCGGGCGTGAAGCCCCCGACCACCTTGGGGGTGTTGCCCGCCCCGAACTGCTCGTTGCCCGGGTCGATCCGCTCCGGGGAGAACGCCAGGCTGAAGTCCTTGCCCGCCTTGAGCCCCGACCGCTCAAGGATGGCGCGCAGCACCTCGTCGGTGGTGCCGGGATAGGTGGTCGACTCCAGCACCACCAGCATGCCAGGCCGCAAGTTCCGGGTGATCGCTTCGGCCGCCGAGGTGACGGCGCGCAGATCCGGCCCGCCCTCGGCCGAAAGCGGCGTGGGCACGCAGATCACCGCGGTCGCCGCGGTCGAGATCTCCGCCTCGTCGGCGGTGGCCCGGAAACCGGCCCCGACCATGGCGGCGACATCCGCATCGGACAGGTCGTCCACGTGCGAGCGCCCGGCATTGAGGGCGTCGACCACGTCCTGCTTGATATCGAACCCCAGGACCCGCATCCCGGCCCGGGTCGCCTGCTGCGCAAGGGGCAGGCCGACATAACCCAACCCGAGGATCACGACATCGGTACTCACGAACTCTTCCCTCCCTGGCGGCGCTTGGGAGAGTACCCGATACACCGACCGTATAGGGGGTGGTGGATCGCCGCATAGACGTTTGTCCTATTTGATCAAGCCATTCGGTGCCATCCTGTTGGGGCGGTATCGTGGCGGGGCGATGAATCGAATCATGCTCAAGCGGATCGCCGCCCTGCGTCACAAGAAGGCGTCGTTCCTGCGCCGCCGTGCCTGGGGCATCGTACGCGGCGCCCTTCCCGACCCCGCATTGTGGAGCGGGCGGCACCATCACGGCCCGGAGATCGAGCGGGCCGGCGCGCTCTATGACAGCGTTGGCGCGGAAGGGCTTTCCGGGCGGGAACGGCCCTTGGCCCTGGCGGCGCTGGTGAAACGTGGCGACGTGCTTGAGGCGTTCGATTTGCTGGCGGGCACTGATGCCGTGAGTGTGGTCACCTTCCGGGCGCTTCGCGACGGGCTGAGCGAGCGCGGATACCTGCTGAGGGCGCGCTCGGTGGCGCGGCGATTGCCCGGACGCCGCGACGCGTGGATCCAGTCGCTGCTCGAGGGCGAGATCGCGGTGCTGTCGGGTGAGTTTGAGCCGCCGGTCGTGGCGCCGCCGCAAGGGTTTACGCCCGAGCCTGGGCGGGTGCTGCATCTGGTGGGTTCATCTTTGCCCTATGTCCAGTCGGGTTACACCCTGCGGACGCATTACACGGTGCTGGCGCAGCAGGAGGCGGGGCTGGATCCGCATGTGGTGACGCAACTGGGGTTCGGGTTCTACGGCGTCGATGTGATCGACGGTGTGTTGTATCACCGGTTGGCGGGTCAGGGTCGGGGGACGGAGCCGTTGGATGTCTGGCTGTCGGCTCATGTGCGGGCGGTGGCCGATGTGGTGAGCAGGGTGTGTCCGTCGGTGTTG
>Ga0075418_10003343_pt1 | contig 18310 bp, 10 predicted proteins | sample SoiMetdeltSBSDD2_FD_81776 | JGI IMG/M metagenome (GOLD analysis project Ga0075418, IMG submission 81776) | Bulk soil microbial communities from a Populus tree surrounding site in Tennessee, USA - Soil MetaG P. deltoides SBSDD2 | ecosystem: Environmental > Terrestrial > Soil > Tree plantation... | reverse complement strand
TTCAAGCTAAACGTGGAGATGTTCCCGCAGAACGCAAATGCCTACGACAGCCTGGGCGAGGCGTACCTGGAAAGCGGCGACAAGAGCCTTGCGATTCAGAACTACAAAAAGTAGATTGAGTTGAACCCGAAGAACGAGAACGCGGTCGAGAAGCTGAAGAAGCTTGAAGCTGCACCGTAAGATCAGCTTTGCGTCTCCGCGGTCCTTTGCGTCTTTGCGCGAAATCAGACCTTCGAAAGGAAGCTGTTTCGCGCAAAGACGCAAAGGACCGCTAAGACGCAAAGACCATTTAGGTCTGGGGGTTTTATTCAGTTAGTGCCGCCGCCACTTGCTGAAGAAGTGTGATAGGCACCGCTACATTAACACCAAGCTCCGCCGCTCGCTGCAGCCATGTCACCGAAGTCAAACAGAATGCAGCAGCCGCTTCGTTCTCCCCATCGCGAATCATTTGCAATGCCCCGTTTTGGCTGTTCTGGTTGCTTCCGGTAAGAGCGCGTCGAGCCTGCTGCAACCTCGCCAGCGCCTGTGTGTCGGTCGTGGATGCGATAACGGCGTCGATCATCGCGATCAACTCGAGGACCGCCTGCTCGGGCGTGACTACTCGGAGGCTGGCACTCTCGATGTCGACGCCGCCGTCGTCATCGGCTACCGCAAGATCGACAGCAAACGTTCCCGCAGTAGTGAACACGTGCTTCTGCGACAGACTCCCTGCCCCATCGCCAAAGGCTTCGTCGAAAGCTGTGAATACCGTGTTGTCATCCAGCGTTCCATCGCCCCAGGAAATCTGTGCGATCTGGTGGTCCAGAATTCCCGGATCGGTGAAGCTCGCGCCGACGCCGACGGGAAGGCCCGTAAGAACAAATGGAACGACTGAATTGATCGGATTCCCCGCGCTGTCAACGAACCCAAATTGCCAGAACTGAGGAGCTACGTTTCGAATCTCAACCACAGCGGTTGCCTTGCCGGGTTCGCCGCCCATCGAGTGCCGGGCTTTGACCGGTATGTCGACGACCAGCGGACCCTCAAGCGCTTTGTAATTAGCGATGTTACCCTGCGTTTCATAAACTCCATCGAGGTTGAGGTCCCAAAACAGATTAATGGGTGCGTTATAGTAGTCACCGCAATCGCTGCCGAAGGCTATCTTATCGACGTTGCGATGCATGTTGCCGGTCCCGGCGTCGTTCATCACGAGATTTAGATCCTCGTCGACCTGAGGAGTCGTCGCGTTGGTTAGCGTCTTGATTCCGAGAATATTCTCGGTGTCACCATCGCGATTGATTGCCTGGACCGAACAACCCTTGGGTGCGAACCACACCCACGCAAAGCCTGTGTTAGCGTGGTTGATAGGAGGCTTGTATTCGTAGACAAAAAGGTCATCGAAATCGTCACGATTCCGGTCTTTGTAATCCGCCGTTAAGTAAACCGAATAGGTAGAAGGATCCGGATAGGTGAACATCTCGAGAAAGGCTCTCGTCACCGGCTGTTGGCCGATGCCGGTGAGATTTATCGCCGACCCTTCGTCCACTACAAAGGGACCGTCGAGTTTAGCTGAAGGCAGAAGCGTCGGGCTGTTCGGGCGCACAGTGTCAACGTGACGCCATTCTCCAACCTTGACCGTCGCGTCCGGACCATCGTTGTCGTGCTCGGTGGCGTAGAAAATGAGTTCGCCACTCGGGGAAACATAGAATGTCGAAGCGGCGGCAAGGTTCGCAAGCTGTTCTCCGGCTGTCGATGGAAACGGAATTATCGGCTTATTGACGTTTATCTCGGTGTAGGTGATGTCTTCGCCCGGTTCATAATTTACGGACGGTTCACCATTCGAGGTAAAGCATTGGATTTTGTAAAGGTCGATCTTATCGTGGTCAGCAAAGACGCCGTGCCCCCGAGCAGCCGCGATATACAGGTCGCCGTCGATGCTGCCCTCGCGAAGAAAATTCAGTGTCTGATGCGCGTCTTGGGTCACGGGACCCAGCGGCGTGCGGACCTGTTGCCAGCTCAAGTCCTCACTCGAAAGATCGCTGAGCGTTGAGCGGTAGAAGAACCACGAGTGATTGCTGCCGCCGGCTATTACCATCAAATAACGGCCGTTTTTAAGCGGGGTGATACCGACAACTCCGACCCCGTTGAGCGTTTCCCCGTTTGAGTTCTTGGGAATGAACTGGCTCCTGAAGACCGGAGCTTCAGGATCACTCACGTCATAAAACTGTATGGCAGTGCGGTCCGGAGCCCGTTCGTATCGATCACATGCCTCCTGGTCGCCGTTTTGGCACCGTCCCTCGTCTTCTTCACTAACAAACTGTCGCGGCGACTCGAGAGCCAAAGCCAACATTTTCCCGACCATTTGCATGCCGCCCGGATGCTGGTAAACGCGCGGCGGAGGAACGTTGTCGTTCGGACCGTCGCGCAGGATCAATCCCGGACGCTTTGCGGGATCCGAGGCCTTTGGGTCGCCGCCAGTAACGGTAAAATAAATGGTCGCTCGATCCAGCGAGACAGGCGGTGTCTGATCAACGTGAACGCCCTTTCGCAGCCGGTTGCTCCGCAGACGTTCGCCGTTTTTGTCTCGCGAGTCCATCCGGAAGACCACCAGATGCCCGTTTCGCGTTTCGCCTGGAGAATCGTCGCAGAGTTCCTCGCCCACAGACGGCGTGTTGCCGCTGCGGCTGACCAGAAAGAAGGGCGTGCCGTCGGCTCCTTCGGCCCGGGCCATGCTCTGGTAGTGCCTGCAAGCGCTCGGATCGGGCGTGGTGGTAATGTTAAGGCCAAGCGGGTCGGCCCACGCGCTCAAATAGTAAAACTGACTTTGTACGTTCGGCACGAAGCGCATTCCGTCGCGACGGCCGCTGGGATTTGAATTTACTGACTGTCCGATCGCCGAGCTCGTAATTACGACCATGAGTGCGATCAAAAAGCCGCTTCGTAGTGCAACAGAGTTTTTAACTTTCTTCATCTTAAGTTCCTCCAATTGTCTCTAATGAGTTTTGTAATAGTTACTGCTTGAATGCGATTCCTGCCGGCCTCTTCTAGTTGAGGGGGCGCGGTTTCAACTGACGCATCGTCTCGGGCTGGTTCGCCCATTCGACGCTGCGTTCTTTTTCTTTGCCAAACGATTCCGGGTGAAGGTAGAGGCCGCGCTCTTTTTCGGACTTAGCCTCTTCGACGTGGATGCGATTCTTGTTGGCCCAGGAGTCCTGACGAATGCCTGTCACCTGCCAGGACACTTCCACGCAGGGCGTGCTACTCCGAATAGTGAAGCGATTGTCCCTGACCTTTTCGGCGACGATGGCCTGAGCGAACTGGCCGATGACGGTGAGCTGGTAGCGAAAATCACGATTGAGCGCTTCGAAGTAAGCAGGTAGCTCAACAACAGCCAGACCGTTGTGATCTGTGGTGATATTGCCGTTGTAGATATTCATCATGTCGGGGGATTCGACAAAGGAATGAGAGAGGTACTGATTCTCGGGGTCGAGCGGGTGGTCGATCTTGAACGATCCGCCAGCCTTCGACAGCACGCCGGTGACCTGCACATCGCCGTGGAATAGTCCGGCCTTTGCCGGAACGCCACCCAAGGGGTGTCCGGGGAAGGCTTGAATCCCGTGGCCGGGGTTGAAGCCGCTACCGCCGGAGGCATACACACCTGTGCCACCGTTGCCGCCATTGGCGAGACCACCAGAGGCGGCCAGACCGATGCCGCCCGTGCCGCCGTCCAATTGACCGCCCGAAGCCTCGAGGCCGAGGCCGCCGGCCCCGCCGTTGGCTCGCACCGCGACACCGTTAGGTCCCGATCCTCCAAAGACCCGCATCGCATGCCCGCCAGCTGTACCGTTTGAGACAGTAAGTACTTCCCAGGGGAATCCCGTGCTGAAGAGACTCAGCGGTACTGCCACACCCAGACGCGAAGCCTGAGTGCCGTCGCCCTTAATAGTAAGATCATGCGAGACCGCACCCAGCCCTGCCGTCGTCTGAAGAGTGCCGTCTGGAAACTTGATGCCGCCGCCGCTCAACATCTCGATCACGCCGTTGACCGTCAGTGTCGACGTCGGCAACGTCGTGCCTACGCCGATGTTGCCGTTGTTGTCCTCGGTCATGTTGGAATCGCCCACCGCTTTGGTCGTCGTAAACTTGGCGATTCGACCCGGGGTGTTGCCGGCCTGCGGCGCAGCCGCTGTCTGGGTCTGAGGATTCCTTGCGCCCGTCTGCGGGGAAGCTGCAGCGTAAACTGTCAGCAGAATCATTGCGCACTTCAATGCGATCGCTGAGTATCTCAATTTGCTTATCATTGACTTTCCTTCGCTCCTTTTCGTTGCCGTCCGCCCGAAAGCGGCGGGTTTAGTATTTCGTCATCGCCCTCCCTGAATTGCTCAGGACTGCGTTACAATCCGAACCCGGCTCGTAACGTCGCCAACCGTACTTCAGGAGCATTTGGAAAGTACTTAGAAAGCTGTTGAATTCTTCTGAAAGAGTTTCTGAAAGCGGCTATGTCAGAGGAGGGAAAGTACTTTTACGACTTCGGCAGGTTTCGGCTTGATCCTGTCAAACGCCGCCTGATGCGCGACGGCGAGCAGGTTCGGCTGACCCCGAAGGCGTTCGACACCCTGCTGATCCTTGTGCAATCGAGCAACAGGACGATTGAAAAGGATGAGCTGATGCAGCTTGTCTGGCCGGACGCGGCGGTCGAAGAGAATAACCTCAACCAGAACATCTCCACTCTAAGGCGAGTTCTTGGAGACACTCGCGATGAAAGCCGCTACATCGCCACGATCCCGGGACTTGGCTATCGCTTTGTGGCGGACGTAAACAGGGTGCCTCTGGCCCAGCCGGTAGAGTCGGTCAAAGAACCGCGCAAACTGCGCCTCGTCGTCGGAGGCACGGCTGAACAGGACGAAGACGAAGAGATCGAGAAACAGGACTCGATACCAATCAGCGCGGACAGCACCAGTCCCGTCATGGCGATAGCGCGGGAGCGCGATCCCTCGGAGAGAATTGAACCTTTATCACCGCCCGCGCTGCCAAAACGTGAAAACATTATCGACGCGCTGAAACATCACAAGAGAGTAGCTGTGCTGGTCCTGGCGCTGGTGTTCATCGGAGCAGCTGCAGTCGCGTTCTGGGTTTATAAGCTTGTCGAACCTAACCGAACCGAGACAGTTGCAACCGAAACTGCTGCCAACGAAATAGAAGTGACGACACTGACGCGCATGGGCACTATCGGTAGCGGAGCCATATCGCGCGACGGCAGGCACATTGTTTACTCGGTGCGCGAGACCGGACGAGAGAGCTTGTGGTTGCGTCAGGTGGCCGCTCCCTCCGCCCAACAAATCGTCCCGTCCGCTGAAGTTAGTTACCAGGGACTGACCTTCTCGCTCGATGGCAATCATGTGTATTTCGTCAGGAGAGATGGCTCGACGCAATCACTCTACCGCTCGCCGGCGCTGGGAGGCGTGCCGATCAGGTTGCTGGATGATGTGCATTCGCCGATCACTTTATCTCCCGACGGCAGTCGCCTGGCCTTCGTGCGAGAGTCCAGAGATGAAAGCGCGCTGATGATCGCCAATGTCGATGGCACCAACCAGCAGAAGCTTGCTGTGCGTCCGATGACCGACTATTTCAAAGTCCCGGCCTGGTCGCCTGACGGCGCTGAGGTAGCCTGTTCCGCCGGAAGCGGCGACCCCGTTGATATCCAGAACAGCGTAATCGCGGTTCGAGTAGTAGATGGATCTCAGAGGTCGCTCACGCAACAAAAGTGGGCGTACACCAGGTGGGTCGAGTGGCTTGCCGACGGGAGCGGTCTGTTGATTACCGGGCGGGACCGCCACGACGGTCAGAACCAGATATGGCACATCTCGAATCCGGGAGGCACGGTTCGAAGATTGACCGGCGACTCGAAGCCATACTTCAGCATAAGCCTGGCGGGAGAGTCGCGGACCTTGCTCGCGGTGCGGTCGGATCTGATTTCCGACATATGGGTTGTCCCTGATTGGAAAACCGAACAAGCGAGCAAGATTACGCTCGGCACCGGGTCCTATGGAACTATCTGCTACGCGCCTGATGGCAAGATCGTCTACTCATCGGCGGCCAGCGGCCCTGGTGATATTTGGATCATGAACGGCGACGGCAGCAACCCGAAGCAACTGACTGCTGATGCCGGGGTAAACGACGATCCGATGGTTTCACCTGACGGGCGGTATATTGTATTCGCCTCGAACCGAGGAGGCGTCTCCAACATCTGGCGAATGAATGCGGACGGCAGCAACCCCGTGCGGTTGACCGGCGGGAGCGGCGAGAAATATCCGCAATGTTCGCCCGACGGTAAGTGGGTAGTTTATAACTCAGTCGCAACCGATCAAGATTTGTTCGCGCTTTGGAAGGTGCCGCTGGAAGGCGGCGAACCGTTGCGATTGACCGCCAGTAATACCCTTTATCCGGCCATATCGCCGGACGGCATGCGCATAGCTTATCTCTATGGCGATGAGTCGTCTAAGGGCAGGTACAGGCTAGCTGTGATCCCGTTTGAGGGAGGGCAGCCTGAAAAGACTTTTGCTATTGCGCAGGAGCTCGACCTGTTTCCTTATATTCGCTGGTTTCCGGATGGGCAATCTTTGACCTATGGTGCCGCGCGCGATGGCTTTCACAACATCTGGATGCAGCCTTTGGGCGGCGGCCAGGCAAAGCAGTTGACGGATTTGAAGATTGAAGGAAGGCTTCCGTTTGACTGGTCGCGAGATGGGAAGCAACTGGTCTTTGTGCGCCGGTTCTGGACGAATGATCTTGTGCTGCTGAGAAACTTCGCGCCAAAGAGTTTGTGAAATGCTGAATACTAAATGGAGATCGATTTGTGGCGTTGTATTGCTCGTGTGCCTCGTCGAGGCTGTTAATAGCCAGGATAAGCCAAAGTGGCTTGGTGAAGTCGAGCGCTCTCTGCAGAGAGAGGGCTGGAAGGAAACAAGAAAGAATACATACATCGACTCAAAGACAAAGAAGTTTGTTAGTGTTTCAGTCCTACTGGAGAACAATGAGACACACGCATCGATAGTCATCGGGCAGCAAGCGTCCGTAAGCGAGGCCCGCGACCAATTCAGATCACTCTTACTCGCTTACAAAGTCACAAAAAAAGAGGCAACAGTGAACAAGTATGTCGGGTTGGGCGACGAAAACGTTGCAGTCGGCGGCGAGGGATGGGTAAAGATAACTTTTAGGAAGGGGCGAGTCATTACGGATGTCCTGCCTTCCCCCGAGGAGACGGCTGAGAGAGTGGCGCGGCTCGTTGCTGCGGCGATACCTGGCAAGAACTAAGCAGGCAAACCGACTGGCTCGGTGACTACTATCAATCTGGGTTCCTGCGGCGCCATCTTCGTTAGACCAAGCGACCTCCTGACGGAGGGCGGGCGCTCCTCCCAACCGGTTGGGTTCCTTGCCGAGATCACGCAACTCTCGATCAAAGTTTTTCTCAAAAGACTTGCCGCGTTAGGTAATAAAGAGCAGAGTAGGCAGGGTGCTATGAGCATCACACAGAAGTGAGGTTCAACTCACAATCGGAACCCTGCTTCCATCTCGACTCATAAAAGGCTAACCGTTAAGACAACGGACCGGGCTGCACCTCTTTCCTTTTCACAATTCGAACATTGGGAGGGTAACCATGAAATCTGTCACTGCAATATTATTGACGTTAACCTTTCTCCTTTTGCAATCTGAGCCCGCCGCATTTGCCGACGATCAGGAAAAGGCTCAGAAGAAGGCTCTCGAGCAACAAGCAAATCAGCTTATCACCGAAGCTAAGGCGCTGGAGAAATCAGGTCAATTGCTTGATGCCCGCTCACGCTACATCAGTTCCCAGGCCTTCTGGGAAACTAAAGACGCCACCAACGCAATCAAAAACATCGCCGAAGGGATTCGCAATCAGGTAAAGGACGCCCTTCGCCAGGCGCACAAGCTTTACGATCAGGGCCAGTTCAAACCCGCCGCGGATGTACTCGAGAATGCATTAAAGCTGGGTGAATCGACCGCCATCCTCTCTTACGATCTGGCTCTTTGTTACCACCGCACAGGCGACACCGCTTCCTCGTTGGCATATCTGGACCAGGCGACCAGCGCAAGCCCCGATCCTAAACAAAGACTCAAACTCCAGCAATTGCGGAGCGCTCTTGTCACAGGCGAGCAGCCGATGGCGTTGAAAGATGCCGACCGCGTTAGAATCGACAACGTCAACGGCCTCGTCGATAGCATCGGTTTTGAGGCTTCGCTCGATGAGGACCCGCCCTCGCTCCAGGGCCAACCCGAGAAACCCGCTGTCTCGCCCGCCCCCGCTGCGATCCGCAGCGACCCGGCTACGAGTCCTGACAAAACTGCGCGCCGCAGTTCAAGTCTGTGTCAGGCACTGAAGAGCGTGGAACCTGTATCGGCTGGCAGCCCGACCTATCGGTTCGACCTCGCGAACTGCGCCGAAGAAAATGATCGACCGGGCGAAGCTTCCGCGCTGCTCACCCGCTATCTCGAGATGTCTCCCAAGGCGGCTGACGCCGACCGCGTCAGGCTGCGGATCGCAGACTTGAATGCCCTGACCGAACTGCCCGAACAGAAGGGCGCCCAGGTCCGCGCTATTTACTCGTTGGCATCACGCTTCCTGGAAGAACGCAAGTACGATCGCGCCCTGGTGGAGTTTCAAAAGGCTGCCTCGATTGACCCCAGCTTCGCACCCACCCAGTGGAGATTGGCACTGCTCTATGAAGCGATGGGCGATGTAGAACGCGCGGCGCAATATTTCAATCGGTTTCGTGAACTTGAATCCAACGCGGCCGCCCGGGAAGCAGCCGGCCTGCATCTCGAAACTCTCGAGATCAAGCGCGACACATACGTCAACAAGGTTAAAGCTGCCGAAGCCATACTGTCAGATTTGCTCAATCGAGCAATGAACCTGACCTTTAACGGAAGAGATGACCAGGCCGCGTTGCACAAACTACGCGCCAAGGCGACGCGGAAGTTTTATGAGGAAAAAGGCCACTTTGATCGCGTGGGCGGTTTCTCAATTCCGCATGCTTATGCCGCGCAGCAGTTGAATGAGGCCGGCGATCACCTCTCAACCGCTCTCGGGCTCTTCCCGCTAGGGGCGGAAGCCAATCAACTGATGGCGCTGATTTTTCTGCAGGTCAACGATGGGCGTTCAGCCATGCGGTGTTTCGATGCGGTTGCCGCTCAGAATCTGCCGGTCTCATTTTACGGGCAGTTGCGCGGCAAGAATCAGGATCGCGCCGTCAAGTGCGAGCTCGGACGCGATCGCATAAAGCTCATCTTCTTGTGCTCCTACGATAGGCTCGCTAAACCGAGCGCGCCGGCAAAACCCGCCGGGCAAGATGGCCTGGGAGACCTGGTGGTCGATGCAGGTTCTTCCAGAGCGCAGGATTTTGAAGCGCTCACGCTAACACTTGCTGATATCAAAAGTGTCGAAACCAAGAACGGGCAGCTCTTGTTGAGGCTTGCAAAAGAAGAGGTGACGATATCGCCCATCTTCATGGCGGCGCTCACACCAACCGAAGGTCCCCAGGCACGCCGATTTGGCAACACGTACACCCGACTCTTTGTTCGCTATCCGGGTCTGGAGGATTCCAAGCTCGCAAAGGAAGGAATGACCACCTTCGAGAAAGTGAAGCTGGCCTACAACATCGCTGATGCCGGGCTGACGATCGTAACCAGCCTCAACCCGATCGGCGCGGTAAGCGCATTGCAGAGCTTCATCAAGATCACCCGAGAAATCCGCGGCACCGCAAGATCATTGCGCGTCAACTTCGCGTCGTGGGAAAGAACTTTTGAGGACCAGGCGGCGTTGCAAACCGGCAGCGCCTTCAGACCGATTCCGACTGCCCAGGTCGGCTTAGTCTTCCTGGAAGAATTTAAGTGATCTCGTTGTTGATGCTTCCATTTCGATTCCGCTCATGCTCTAATGAGCAGTCGAAAGTGAGCTAAATCGTGCGGCAAACCAATAAGACAGCCCGCTTGCTGGTGTGTGCTGCTTTTGTCGGAGCGCTCGTCGTGTCCGCCGCATCAAGCGCGCAAACTTCGAAGCCGGCTCCGGGCGCATCGACACAGATAACCGAGACCACGCCAATAAAGGTCGCCGTTCGCAGAATCACCGAGAGTCAATATCGGCACACAATCGCCGATCTGTTTGGTTCCCAGATCAAAATCAATGCGCGGTTCGAGCCCGAAAAGCGAGAGGAGAGGCTGCTCGCCATCGGAAGCTCAGAGCTATCACTGACTTCTTCCGGTTTCGAACAGTACTTTGCTCTCGCCAGTTCCATCTCAGATCAGGTGCTGGGCGAAAAGCAAAGAGCTGCTTCCGTCCCCTGCAAGCCCGACGATCCTAATCAGGCCAACGACGCTTGCGCGCGTCAGTTTATCGAAACGCATGGTGAGCGCCTCTTTCGCCGCCCTCTCACCGAAACCGAAACATTGACTCGCATTAAGACGGCGTCAGCGGGCGCCAAGCAGTCGGGTGACTTCTATGCAGGACTGAAACTAGCGCTGACCAGCCTATTAGTCGCGCCCGAGTTTCTCTTCCGGGTTGAAACGGCCGAACCCGATCCGGCGAATCGGTGGCAATACAGGCTCGACGGTTACACCAAGGCTTCGCGCGTATCGTTCCTCCTTTGGGACTCGGCGCCGGACCAGGAACTTCTCGCGGCGGCGCGCAGCGGAGACATTCATACTGCGGCCGGCCTCAAACAACAACTCACCCGTCTGACTTCGTCTCCCCGCTTTGAACAAGGAGTCAGGGCGTTCTTCACCGACATGTTTCAGCTCGATGGATTCGAGAACCTGGTGAAGGATCCGGCGATCTATCCGAAGTTCAACCAGTCTGTTTCAGATAGCGCAAAGGAACAGATTCTGAAGACGGCCATCGATCTGCTGGTCAATCAAAAGCGGGATTATCGCGATCTGTTCACGTCAAACGAGACCTTCCTCAATCGGCCCCTGGCCTCGGTCTACAAAGTCCCATTCACTTCCTCAGCCGAGTGGACTCGATACACGTTCCCGCAATCGTCCGAGCGTTCGGGTATTCTCACCCAGATTGCCTTTCTGTCGCTCTTTTCCCACCCGGGAACTTCGTCGCCGACGAAGCGCGGCATAAAGCTATATGAAATCTTCACGTGCGAAATGACCCCGGATCCGCCGCCGGATGTGGATTTCTCGAAGGTGCAGGACAGCAGCAAGGGGACCGTGCGCGGCCGGCTGCTCGATCACATGAAAAACACGGGCTGCGCCGGGTGTCATCGCCGCACCGATCCGCCGGGGCTTGCTCTCGAACATTTTGACGGGTTGGGACAGCTGCGGACGATGGAGAACGGCGCAAGGATCGATGTGACTGCCGAGCTCAACGGCGTGACGATCGACGGCGCCCAGGGCCTCGGCAAGTTTCTGCATGATGACCCGAGGGTTTGCGCCTGTCTGGCGCGCAACGTCTACACCTACGGTGTCGGCCGCAAGACCGATGCGAAGGACGAGGATTATCTCGCCGGCCAGATCAAGGCATTCGCAAACAGTGGTTATCGTCTGCCCGACCTGATGGTGCAGATCGCTTCGAGTCCTCAATTCTTTAAGGTGGAGATACCAGGCGGTGTCCAGCGCGCGTCCACACCACGGACGCCCGCAAGGTGATACCGCGAGAATCAGGAGGAGCATCTCAATGAGCTCATCTTTCAATCGCCGCACGTTCTTGCGTGGCATGCTAAGTGGCACTGCCGTCTGCGTCGGTCTTCCAGTCCTTGACCGCTTCCTCAACGGCAATGGCTCAGCATACGCCGACGGATCGAAGTTGCCCGTCAGGTTCGGCACTTACTTCTGGGGGCTCGGTCTTACAGACACTCCTACGGGCGGGACTCGCTGGGTCCCGAGCAAAACCGGCCCCGGCTATGAAATCATGCCTGAGCTGGAATCGCTGAAGGCGGTCAAGGATAAGGTCTCGGTTTTCTCTGGCTTCCGCGCGATCGGAGATGGGCGGCCAAACCTGGTCCATTGGAGCGGTCACGCCTCGATCTTGTCGGGCATCGCGCCGGCGGCGTCGGGGCGTTTCGACGGTCCCTCCTTCGACACCAGGATCGCCGATGCCATCGGCACATCGACTCGCTTCAAAGTGCTGGACGTGGACGCATCAATGTCCCGCCAACCTATCAGTTATTCGACCCGCACAGGAGGCGCGTTCGCCACTCCGGAAACCACGCCACTCGCGCTGTATACTCGGCTGTTCGGCGCGGGTTTCCAGGACCCGAACAGCGATGATTGGAAACCGGATCCTTCGATCATGCTTCGACAGAGCGTGCTCTCGGCGGTTAAGGAGCAGCGTCAGGCTCTGATGTCGGGCGCCGGTAAGGCCGACCAGATCAAGCTTGATCAGTATTTCACCTCCCTCCGCGACATGGAGAACCAGCTTGCGGTCCAGCTTCAGAAGCCGGATAAATGCGATTCCTGTGTAGTTCCAACGGCTCCAAAGGAGACGCCGCGATCCGCTTCGGTCGACGTTGTTCGCGCCAACACCAGGATGATGGCCCGGTTGTTGGCGATGGGTCTCGCTTGCAACCAGACGAGAGTGTTCAATTTCGTCCACACCGGAGGCACCTCGGAAACCTATCTCGCAGGGCAGAATAAGATTTATCACCAGATTACGCACGACGAGCCTACCGACGCAAAACTCGGCTACCAGCCGGAGACTAGTAAGCTTGCGGGTCTGGTCATGGAGGCGCTTGGCGACTTCCTAATCGAATTGGAAGCGATTAAGGAGGGCGAAGGCACAGTGCTGGATAACAGCCTGATAATGGCGTTCAGCGACACGGGCTACGCCAAGATCCACTCCATCGAAAACATTCCAATGTTCCTGGCTGGCCGGGCCGGCGGCAGGCACAAGGCCGGTCAGCATATCGCGACGAAGGGCGAGTCCGTTACCAGAGTTTCTCTTACCGCGATGCAGCTCGTTGGTGCGCCGGTCGGAGAGTTCGGTTCCGGCACGATGAAAACAGCGCGTCCGCTTACCGAAGTCATCGCTTAAGAGAGGAGGCTGTTATGAATCGGCGTTTTGTTGCAACCTCAGTAATCGCGATAACGATCGCGTTCGCGAGCACCGCCGTGCCGCAGCAGTTATCCAAACCCGCCAAGTGGACGAAGACCTACGTCATCGAATGGAATGAGCCGGCGATGTACTACGGCGCTAAGACTGGGGTTATCGATCCGGGAACCGACTGTCCCAAAGGAACCAATCCGGAGATCGATTGGATTCAGGTTCTGGTGGACGCTGGATATACCCTCGAAGAAGCGAAGTGGTTGCGCAATCCCGCCAACCCGACACGCAGTCCTGTTCACGGTCAGAACCAGATGGCCTTTCGAGGCAAGGATCGGGCGAACGTCTATGTCAATCCTACTTCGACGCCGGACACCGGTCTGGTGGGCGTGTCCGGCACGACTGGCGAAGGCGTCAATCTGGATGGCGATGAGAAGACTGGCTTTACCAGCCCAACGGGCGAGAAAGGCATAGACAACAACTTCTATAAGTGTCTCGGATGCTGGAAGACCTATCGCGGGCCGCGCAGGCTTTCGAGTGGCGCCTTACAATTCAACGACTCGATGCGAAATGGCGCCTGGACAACGGTGATCGTAGTGTCCGGCGAAGGCGTCGATCCGATGAACGACAACCACGTTAAGATCGGCTTCTATGTCAGCAACGACAAGATGGTGAAGGACGGGAACGGCAACATTGCGACGGACTATACATTCAGGATCGCACCGCACGCGAAGTACGAAGGCATACTCGCGGCGCGGACTTCGAATGGAAGGGTTATATCCACAGCACCCGGCGACATTACGTTGCGTGACCCTGGGTACACGCGTGACCTTGAGCTGTTACGCGCACGTGTGGATCTGCAGATGAAGCCGGACGGCTCACTTACTGGCTATGTGGGGGGCTATCGTCCATGGGAACCGGTTTACAAGGGATGGGTGAACGCCCGAGGGCCGGTGATCGAGTCGCTGACGTGGGTGCAGTTGCCCGCGGTGTATTACGCTTTGCGACGGAGTGCGGACTACAGTCCGACCGGAGCAAACGGCGAGAAGACCCACATCTCGTTCGCGTTGCGAATCGATGCATTACCGGCGTTTGTCGTGACGCCGGACGCGAGTAAGGAAGTTGCTTCTGTTGAAACCTACAAGGCTAGCGCGCCGAAGGAAACTACCAGAGGAGCTGCTGGTTCATTCTATGTAATCGATGGCATCGTACCCGATCGCACTGGCAAGTTCCAGGCAGGCCCCAACGCCGTGATTCTTCCGCCCTCCACCAGCTCTACCGATAAGCGTCAGTAGTATGAGCGGGGGCACGCGATTTTGCGATTCGCTTCCACACACGGCTCGGCGTTTTGAGCCGAATCGCAAAATCGCAAGCCTGACCCAATGTGTTGACGCTTCCATTTCGATTCCGCTCATGCTCTAATGAGCGCCATATCAGGCGTCATGACAATTTGCCGGTGGAACTGGTTGGGGAGAATGCGAGCAAAACGCGAAGCCCAGGACCCGGCAATAGCGACCGGCGGCCCTAGGATACTGAACCAGATCGAATCTCACATACGACGATTGACCCGCTCGATTTGCCTGCTCGCCGTGCTGGTCTTTGCCTCTCCGGTTTTCGCTCAATACCAGTTCGACAAGTGGAATACGGATAACGGACTGCCGCAGAATTTCGTCAAAGCCATACTCCAAACCAGCAATGGTTATCTGTGGTTGACTACTTCTGACGGATTAGTGCGCTTCGATGGAGTCCGTTTCACCATCTTCCAAAGGGCCAACTCCGATGGGTTAACCAGCACGCGTCTAACCACGTTGGTCGAAGATCATCTGGGTAATCTATGGATCGGCTCGGAAGACCACGGCCTGTTCAAATACCGGGACGGAAAATTCACAAACTACGGGACTACTGAGGGCGTGTCCGATTACCTTATAAGGGCGCTTCGGGAAGACAGCGACAACACTCTCTGGGTTCTCACTAAGAAGGGGATGGACCAATGGCGGGATGGAAGGTTCATCTCTCACGATCCGGGCATGGAGTTCAAGTCGCCCGGCGCCACATATGCTGACTCAGCCAATTTGGATGGTTTCTCGTTCGTCGACATAAATGGTGTGCGCGTTTTCGAAGGAGCGCGCTACCGGTCCTACCCCTCAATCGAACGCTTCAATTCCCGCAATGTCAGGACGCTCTATGAGGATCAGTATGGGGCGGTCTGGATCGGCGCGGCAGACCGTAATACCCCGCTACATAAATTGAAGAACGGCGTCCTGACGTCTTTTCAAATAAAGGGTCTACCGAATGCAGCAATCTCGGCGGTCTGCGAAGACCGCGCGGGAAACCTATGGATTGGCACCACCGACGGCAAGCTAAGCCAGTACCAGAATGGTCAGCTGAATATCTTTGGGGAGGCGGAAGGACTTGTGGTCAAGAGTGTCACTCGCATTTATGAGGATCGGGAGGGAAACATCTGGTTAGGGTCAGACGAGGGCCTCTTTCTGGCGAGGAAGAAAAGCGTCAAGGTCCTTTCCACGAAGGACGGCCTGTCGGGTAGGAATGTTTACCTTATCCACCAGGACCGAGAGGGCAACGTCTGGATCGGCACGCAGGGCGGCGGACTGAACAAATATAAGGACGGCCTCTTTGAACAACACACTGCCATTGAGGGACTCGCGGGCTCGGTGCCGTCGGCGCTATGTGAGGACAGGGACGGAGGCATATGGGTAGGCGCATATAACACGGGAGTAAGGTTGCTCAAAGATGGAGCGGTTGCGACTTACACCGCTCGGGAGGGACTCGCCAGTAACTTGATTCTGGCGATCCATCAGGATCGCGAGGGAAGTATCTGGTTCGGCACGGATCATGGGTTGAGCATCTACCGGGGCGGGGTATTCGCTACGTTCGGCGCTGAGCACGGGCTGGCTCATCCGCGGGTGCAGGTCATCCTTGAAGATCACACGGGCACGCTTTGGTTTGGTACGGCAGGAGGAATCAGTCGCTTCGAGAATGGAAGTTTTACCACCTACACGGAACGTGACGGACTCTCGAGCGGCCAGGTCAGAGCAATCTATGAAGATGAGGACGGCGTCATCTGGATCGGGACCTACGATGGCGGCCTCAACCGGTTCAAGGACGGGAAGTTTACACGCTACTCGACCAACGACGGGCTCTACAGCAACGGCGTTTTCCGGATTCTGGAAGATGGGCGCGGCAATCTATGGATGAGCTCTAACCAGGGCATCTTCCGCGTGAGCCGACGGGGGTTGAATGATTTCGCCGAAGGACGTTCCAAGACTATTACTTCAGTTTTCTTCGATAAGAAGGACGGGATGTTGAGCGCCGAATGCAACGGTGGCCGACAGCCTGCCGGCTGGAAGACACGCGACGGCCGACTCTGGTTCCCTACGCAGGACGGCGTTGTGATCATTAATCCCGAGGACATAAGAGACAGCGCGGAACCGCCAAAGGTTGTAATCGAGGACTACCTTCTGGACAACAGATTGTCTCAGGCGCACGAACCACTGGAAATTTCACCGGGGCAGGAAAACCTTCAGATACGATACACCGGCCTGAGCTTTGTTCGGCCGCAGGGGATCAATTTCAAGTACAAGCTGGTCGGACTAGATGACGATTGGGTGGAGGCTGGTAATAGACGCGCGGCCTACTACTCGCATCTCCCGCCTGGCGAATATACGTTCATGGTCATCGCGGCCAACAGCGACGGTGTATGGAACACTGAAGGGGCAGCGATCCACGTCGTTGTTCGTCCGCCGTTCTGGCGTACGTGGTGGTTCCAGGCTATGGTCGCGATATGTGTGCTAGGCGCCGCAGTGCTCGTTTACGAGTACCGAGTCCTACTTTTGAAGAAAGCCCAGGCAGCCCAGGTGGCTTTCTCCCGGCAGCTGATCCAATCGCAGGAGCAGGAAAGGAAAAGGATCGCCGCCGAGTTGCACGACGGCCTCGGGCAAAGCCTCGCAATTATTAAGAGCCGCGCGGCGCTGGGCCTGAGTCAGCCCAAAGATCACGAGAAAGCGATCGAACAACTGGATGAAATTTCCACGGCGGCGGTGCACGCCATGGATGAGGTAAGGGAAATCGCTTATGATCTGCGGCCTTACCAGCTTGACCGGATCGGACTAACGAAGGCTCTCGAAACAATGCTTAGAAAGACCGCCGACTCGAGCGGCATCATATTTAAATTAGAGATCGACGAGATTGACGGCGTCTTTGAAAAAGAAACTGAGATCAATCTTTACCGCATCGTGCAGGAAAGCGTCGGCAACATTCTCAAACACGCGGAAGCCACCGAGGCCTTCGTCGCCATAAAAAGGGACGAAGGGGAAGTAGAGATTTCGATTAAGGACAACGGGAAAGGATTTCACGCGGACACCGCTCCCCTGCGCGAACCCGGACGCGGCGGCTTTGGACTGTTTGGCATTGCGGAGCGCGTGCATATGATGAGGGGGCAGGCCGTGATAGACTCCGCGCCGGGGGCGGGAACAACCGTGACCGTCAAGTTCAACGTGAAGAACCAATCGGGATAGGCGTAACGGTGCCAGCAACCGAAATCAGAATTGTCGTGGCGGATGATCATCCGATCGTACGGCAGGGCTTGCGCCAGTCGCTGGAAGCCGAGCGTGGACTCAAGGTCGTGGCAGAGGCAACCGACGGGCAGACGGCCCTGGACCAGATCAAATCCCTCACGCCACAAGTCGCCGTGCTCGACATTGACATGCCTGGGCTTGACGGCTTCAGTGTGTTGCGGGCCCTTCGCGCCGAGAAGATCGAGGTCGAAGTTGTCTTTCTGACCATCCACCGCGATGAAGATTTTCTAAACGAGGCAATCAATCTTGGCGCCAAGGGCTACGTGCTCAAAGACAGCGCGCTTACCGATATAGTCACCTGCGTGAAATTGGTCGCGTCCGGACAACACTATGTCAGCCCCGCGCTGACCGGTCTCCTTCTCAATCGCCAGCAGCGAACTGCGTCGCTCAGTCAGCGAAAGCCAGAGTTGAAAGACCTTTCGCCTACCGAGCGACGCGTGCTGAAATTGATCGCGGAGTACAAAACAAGTCGCGAGATCGCCGACCAGCTATTTATCAGCCACCGCACGGTGGAGACTCATAGGACTAACATCTGCAATAAGCTCGAAATTCACGGCAATCACGCTTTGATGAAATTCGCCCTCGCATACAAGTCTGAACTCTCCGATCTGTAAAGAAACCCGCACAGAAAACAGACCGTCTCCTGGATACTTACCTGAGTTAGTCCCTTCCA
>Ga0075418_10003342_pt1 | contig 18311 bp, 12 predicted proteins | sample SoiMetdeltSBSDD2_FD_81776 | JGI IMG/M metagenome (GOLD analysis project Ga0075418, IMG submission 81776) | Bulk soil microbial communities from a Populus tree surrounding site in Tennessee, USA - Soil MetaG P. deltoides SBSDD2 | ecosystem: Environmental > Terrestrial > Soil > Tree plantation... | reverse complement strand
TTCAGCTTTTCGTGTTTTTCGAGAATCATTGGGGAATTAGTCAGTAGTCAGTAGTCCGTAGCTCAAATTCTATGTTCACTAATGGCTTCTACTAAACCGACTACTGACTACGGACCACGGACTACGGACTGACTACTTCCTTAATCATTTCCACGGTACAAACAGTCGCGCCGCGGTTGCTTTTCAAAATATCACGGCCTCGCTCGCCTATTGCGCGCGCATACTCGCGATCGGATAAAAGGTGAATCAACGCCCGCGCGAGCAAGCTCACATCGTCACCGGCGTCGATCTGAACCAGCGCGTCCGCGCTCACGAAATCAGAAACGATCTGGCGAAAGTTTTCGGTGTGCGGCCCGACGACAATCGGCTTTGCGAAGGCCGCCGGCTCGATAATATTGTGGCCTCCGCGCGGAACCAGACTGCCTCCTACAAAAACGACTTCGGCAAATCGATAGACCGACGCGAGCTCTCCGATTGTGTCCAGCAGCATGACATCTACTGGCTGATCCGCAGAAGCCGGGGCTGGTCCCCGCGAATCGATAGCAGGCTCCTGGGCGATGTCCGGCGCGGCAACTGAATAACCCGAGCGAGCACGGGACTCCGAACGACGAACAAAAGCAAACCCTGATCGCGCGATCAACCGGGCGACTTCATCAAACCGCTCCGGGTGTCTCGGCGCCAACAAGAGCTGAACATCAGCCAGTCCCTGATGCTTGCGTATTTCGCCGAGCGCCCCCAGCAGCATTTCCTCTTCGCCCGGGGCAGTGCTGCCTGCGACAATCAGATGACGCGATGAAGACAACCGGAACGGATCGATCATCGAGGCACCCGTAGACGTTCCGGATTGTTTGTTCGAATCTTCTGTTTCGCTTTCGCTTGCCTCTTGATCGTATTTGAGGTTGCCGCAAACTCGCACGAGATCGGCAGCGGCCCCAAGCTGACGGGCCCTTTCAGCATCGGCCTCCGATTGCATCACCAACAATGAAATATCCTGAATCGCTCGTCTAAACGCCCGACCAAGAAGCTGATAACGCCGGAATGAACGCGGCGATATTCGCCCGTTTGCCAGAACCGTCCCGATCCCGCGCCTGCGGCATTCGCGAAGGAAGTTTGGCCACAATTCGGTCTCCAGGATTATAACAACCGAAGGTTTGATCGTATCGAGCGAGCGACGCACCGAAAACTTCCAATCGAATGGGAAATAGAGAGCGGCATCAAACAGGTGTGAATGAGATCGCGCGAGCTGCTGCCCGGTGAGCGTCGTCGTTGACGCGACTATTCGAGCGCGGGGAAAGTCGCTTCTGAGCCGAGTTATCAACGATCTCGCGGCAAGAAACTCGCCAACCGAGACAGCGTGTACCCAGATTGTCTCGCGGTCGTCCGCTCGCAGCGACGCCGGCAAATAGCCCATCCTCTCTTTGAAGCTGCCGGAGTATTTTCCGCGGCGCGCGGCTTGATAAACGAAGTAAGGCAGCAGGGCGAGAAACAGCAGCGAGAGGACGAGGCTATAGAGAAGGTACATTCACTATTTCACGCGTTCCAGGTATACGCCCTTCGAAGGATCGACTCTTATGCGGTCCCCTTCCTTGACGAACGGTGGCACCTGGACGGTCACGCCGGTCTCAAGCTTTGCGGGTTTCGGACTATTGGACGCGGTCGCGCCTTTCAGCTCGGGAGTAGTCTCAACCACCGTCAACTCGACCGCCGGCGGCAACTCGACGCCGATTGGCGCGCCTTCGAAGAACTGAACCTGAATCTTGGTACCCTGGGTCAAATAGTTAGTTGCTTCTCCCAGCGATTCGGCGTCCAGAACTATCTGGTCGTAATTTTCGGTGTTCATGAAATGATGCATGTCGCCGTCGGAGTAGAGGTACTCCATCTCGTGATCTTCGAGCGTAGCTCGTTCGATGTTTTCAGTGGAGCTAAATCGGACTTCAGTGGACGAACCCGATCTGAGGTTGCGGATTTTCGCCTGAACAAACGCGCGCAGGTTACCTGGGGTGCGGTGCTGAAAATCGAGCACTCGATGCGGCGCATTGTTATACATTATTACCATTCCGCGTCGGATATCATTTGCGTTCATAACTGATTAAATTCCCTTCGAGACTGAGTATGTCACGATCATGGCGCGTAGGCCAACTTTGAAAGGTACAGCAATGAAACAGGGTGAGGCAAGGGAGAGATAGGCATAGGTAGTGGGTCAGTTTGGATTCAGATCCGCTATTTGGACTGCGCCGCCCCGTTCCGCATTCGGTCACTTTCGCATTCGTGGCGGCGCTTTTGTAGTGTGACGGGAAATCACTGGAACACGAGCCTTAGAGGAAAGCGCCACCACGAATGCGAGAATCGTCAAATGCGAAAAAGGGCGGCGCAGTCCAAAATAAGTGGCGCGCAGTCTTATTTTTCTGGGATCCTGAATCGTTCTAGATCGCGAACTCGGTTTCCATCGCGAGTTGCGCCTTGCGCAGTTCGAATCGCGCGCGCCCCACGTTGCCGCCCTGATTGAGCGCTAGTAGCAGGAAATACTCTGAAGTGATTGGCCTGAGCAGAAAGCTCATCGAGTCCGTAGCAAAAACCATCTCGCGCATCTCGCCCAGCTCGCTATCAGCTGCCGTGCGCATGCTGCGTCTGACCAGCGTGGTGAATTCGGTAGCAACCGTTTCGATATCCAGCGCGCAGTCAAGGTTACTCACGTGTCGCTCGATCGGTATCCCGTCGATGCCCAGGATGACGACGGCGGCACATCCTTCGATTCGACTAGCAATTCCGGTGAGTGTGTCAATGAAACTCATAGTCGATTGCCGATTTCCAATTTCCGATTGCCGATTGCCAATTGCCGAAAACTGAATCGGCAATCGACAATCGGCAATCTGCAATTCTTTCTAGTGTCCCGCCTTGCCGTTTGCCGTAACCGGAGTTGTCGCCGGAGACACCGTCTTGGTCTCCTGCTTCTTCTCCTGAACAACCGGCGCTGGTATCGCTGCGGCCCGTTGAGTCCCGTTCGGATTAGGCATGCCTTCAACCGAACTGCGCTGCGGGGTTCGCGGCCCAAGCGTCCCGTCGTTCCGAACGATTCGCGGTGTCAGGAAGAACAGGATTTCATCAGTCTCACGCCGCGTGCTTCGCTTCTTGAACAACTCACCAAGCAGCGGTATGCGAGACACACCAGGAGTCCTGTTGATCGAGTGACCCTCGGTGTCGATGTTGATTCCGCCCATCACCGTCGTTCCGCCGTCGGCTACGAGCACCGTCGATTCGGCCGATTGAGTATTGATACCCGGCGTGCCGTTGTTGAACTGTCCGGCCAACGCAAAGTTGACAGTGTTGTTCTCGGCGACTACGTGCATCAGCACCTGGCCGTTCTCTTCGATGATCTGCGGCGTGATCTCGAGTCTCAGCGCTGCAGTAACGAACGTGGTCGTGATGGTGTTGTTTGAGACGGTCTGCACCGGTATCTGCACACCGTTGACTATCTCGGCCGTCTTGTTGTCAGTCGTGGTAACCCGCGGGCTTGCGATTGTTCGAATCTGGCCCTTGGTCTCGGACGCCGACAGCGCCAGCGACAGGATTCCGGTTCCAATCGCGCCCGTGGTCAAGCTCAACACCGTGTTTGCAACGCCGGCGCGAAGCGCGGTATCCGCGAGCGGGCCGACGAGGTTCCTGCCAAGCGGGTTGGTCTTTTCGCTGTCTCCACCTGATCCGCCTGATCCCCCGCCCGATCCGCCTCCACCACCGGATGTCTGGCCCGGGGCGAGCCCGCCGGCATTGAACTGAACCGGCGTCGTCTCTAACACGCCGGCCATCCCTTTCCTGCCGGCAAGACCGGTTGCCAATTCGGAACCAACATCGCGCAGGAAATTCCTATTCGCGATGACTATTCTTGCTTCAATCTCTACCTGAGGTTCGGGACGATCGAGCTTGCCGATCATGTCCTCGATCACCGAAACGTATTCGGGCAAGTCGGTAACGATCAGGCTGTTGGTGCGGAAATCAACTTCAGTCCGCCCACGTTTGCTCAAACGGCTTTCAACTATCGACCGAAGCGAGCCGCTGCCCTGGCCGCCACCGCCTTGTGCACCACCGCCGCCGCCGCCGCTTTGACCGCCGCCGCCCCCAGACGAGCCGCGACCCATCCCGCTGAGCTGTCCCGAGGCTCGCGCATACTTGAGATGGATGATCTTGGTAACAAGGGGAACCTGATTAAGCTCCGCCTCTTTTATTGCCAGCTGCTGATCCTGTTCTTCTTTCACAGCGCTCAGCGTTGCTATTCTGATCATCAGGCCGTTGCTTTCGCACACCGCGCCCAATCGGTTCGCGCGCAGCACCGACTCCATCACCTGGTTCCAGGGAATATCGGTAACCCGGATATCAACCGGCACGGCGCTGACCGATTTATCGACGATGAAATTCACACCGTATTGCTGCGAGATAAATCGAAGCATATCGCGAAGGTCGACCCCGGCGCGAAGATCAAAGCTTATCTTTCCACCAACGTAACTCGGATCGCAAAATGCAACTTCGTTCCGCCGGGACACTTGCCCGGCAGAGTTTGGTTGTGACCGTTGAACATCCGTCGCGCTGCGAACAACCGAAGGCTGCATAGGCGGCTGAGCGGAGGACTTCGTGACGCTCGGCTGTGACGTCGGCTGCGAAGGCAACGGCAGATTCCGGTTTGGTTGAGACGTCACGCGGGGAGGCGCGCTCTGTCCACCAGCTTGGGCCAGAAGATTCTCGGTCGCCAGCGGATCCGCTGATTTGTTATCGGTCTTGCTCTCAACGCGATCCCCGGCAACCTTCACCACGCCACTCTCTTTGACGTAGCCTGACGTCGGTTGCGCTTTGACTTCAACTTTCGCCGCTGCGCCGTCCTCACGTGAACTGCTGTCGTCGCCAATGGTGATCACCAGCGATTCCCCGTCACGAACAACGCGGTACGAAGCTTTTGATTTGGTGTCGAGCACCAATCGCACCACGTTGGGGCTCGGCTGACCGACGCGAAAACGCTCGACCAGACCTGCGCCGACGACTGTGGTCTTATTCCCAAACGTCGAACGAACGCCGGTAATATCGACGACTATCCGCCACGGATTGGGCAGAACGAAATCCTTGTACTGCGCTGCTCCGTCGGCATCGACCACGATGCGAACCGCCCCGCCTGCTGATTCCGAGCGAACGCCACGGATCAGGGTCGCCGGTTTCAAATCGCTTGGCCGAGGTTTGGCTTTCTCGGTCGCGGGCTGAACGCTGGCGTGCGTAGCATTCCTGGGAACTGGAGCCGTGTAAACGGTGACGCCCGGCTCCCGTGTATCGGCGGCGTGTTTCACCTCTTTGGCCCTGGCGTCGGGAGTGACTTCGAGAACCAGCGTGTTGCCGCTGACGATCGAGCGGTCTCGAGCATCCGCGCGGACGCTGACTTCGATTCGGGTGACCGCGCGTCCCGGGGCGGTGCCCGCGACTCGCGACTGTCGAACCATGATCGAGTCGACCAGCGCGGTCTTGACGTTGTAGGCGGGCGCAAGCTTGGAAGCTTCGCCGCCCGGCAGATCGATAACGATCAGCCGATCCGATGGTCTAAACACCGTGTAGAGGGGTGGCGCATTCGACTCAATGAGGATCCGCGTGAGCGAGCCCTCGGTCTCGTGTCTCAACGACACCAAAGCGAACGCCTCGGCCCGTGCTTTTGCGTTCAATCCTGCAAACACGCTTACGTTGCTCACAAGCGCGAGCAGCATTAGTGATACGACAAGCCTTCTAGCGATCATAGCCATTGTCTCCCCTCTCAAAATCGAAGCTGGAACGGACGGGACTTCGACTTTTGTTGTTTGATTCCGACATCCGTTCCTTTGCGTTGAATGCATTACGTCACTCGAATTCGGGATGTGCAGCTCCGTGCCGGCAATCGGCGCATGAAACGCTGCAGTGATTATAGTGCGATCCTTTGTTAACACAAGATGTCTCACTTCTTCTCCATTGCGGTCTTTGTCACCATGCGTTCGAGCTGGGACTGTTTACCGTTGACTTCCTGATAAGACACCTCGCGAAACATAACCTTTGCTGCCCCGGGATCCGACGGGTCGCCGCCTATCCGAAGCACTTCTCCGTTGTAGATTCGCGCGCCGTTTCTCACGAAGAACATAGTCCCCGTAGGTTGAGCTCGCACGAACGCTCCAAACCCGCGATCGTCTCGAAACACCCCGGTGATTTCCAGCTCGGAGACCAGGTATTGCGAAACTGGCTCGGGCTCCGCGCCGTCTCTCGCCCGCGCCTGATCGACCTTCTGTCTGAACTCCGCGCGCCGCACATCCAGGGTCGGATAGCCGAGCACCCGTGACTGCGCCTGTTTTCCGCGCGCAGTTTTGGGCTTGACTGTCTTCTTAAACGGATCCCTGCCCGACGATCTGTACGGCCGAATAGAATCAGCGGTAGGTCCGAGATACTCTTTGCCCGAATTTACCTGCTGCGGTTGAGGCGGGGTTTCCGCCTTTTCGGCTTTATCCTGCGCCGTAACCCTAACCGAGACAGACAGGAGTAACAGAATTTGTAGTGTGATTGCCTTGATCATTTTTGCTTTCATAGCACCCACTCCGCTATTTCGTTCCCGACGCTGGCGCCGACGCTGGCGCCGCTGGTGTGTCCCCCGCCGGTGTGACGGGTTTCTTCATTGTCAGCTTCTCCAGGTTATCAGGCGCGATGTAGTAAGCGGTCACCACGAACGAACCGTTTATTGATCGGCCCACTTCCTGCCCGCCGTCCTCGGCCTGCTTTACTTCGACATCGGTCACGCTGACGATTCGCGAATAGAATCCCAATCGCGAGAAGAACTGGCCCAGCGAGTCATACGACCCGGTAACTTCAATCTGAATAGGCTGGGCGGTGTAGAAGTCCTGCGAAACCGATTTCATGTGGACGAACCGTTTCAATTCGAGCCTCTGCTCGCGCAGAAAGTCCTTGATGTTGTCGTACACCCGCGAGATCTCGACCTGGTCTGGAAGCAAATCGCGAAGCCGGTCAATCTCCTCGCGTTTCTCCTTTAGTGTCTGCTCGGTAGCCGCCAGGTTCTGTCGGATGATGCTACCCTGTGCGTTCTTGGCCTTTAGCTGTTGAACCTTGTCCTCGGTCTTTGCCGTTTCGGCGCGCTTCTCGCTGTAAAGCAGATAATCCGCCGCAAAGAACAGGAACCCCGATAGCACCAGCAGCACAACCATCTGCCAGTACCACGCAATCCGGCTGAGAAAGCTTCCGCCTTCTTCTGTGCCCTTCGCTACAGTTGTCATCGTGGCAGCCATAATTTCTCCTTCACTTGCCTGTTGGCGCTGACGCCGGCTTCTCGCCTTCCGCCCGCGGCTTGTTGTAGTCGCAGTCGATCGTGAACTGGAACACGCGAGCCACATCCGGGGCTTCGCCCTTCTTGTCCGCGTCCTTCGACGCATCCTTCTTATCGGTGCTCTTCTTGTCCTTGTCGCTGTCCTTGGCCTCCGCCCTGTCGGCAAGGTCGTCGAGCTTTACCTCTTTGCCTTCGATCGAAAGCATCAGGCCGCTGAACAGACCGTTCGAGAACTCGAGTTGCCGAGAGAAATCGGCGATCACTTGCTGACTCAGCGAGCTCCCGATGATTTGCAGGTGAGCTCCCTTCTGAACGATCGCGTCGAGCCGGAAGTCAGCCTGGCCGCCGGGCATGCGCTCGTTGATTGCCGAGAGCATCGCCACCGGGCCTTTTTGTTCGGCTCGCAGCTGCTTGATCACCCTTATGCGTTCGTCGACCTGTTTGAGCTCGGCTTCCAATTCGTTCTTGCGCTGGATGTCGGCCTCGAGCTTTTTGGCTTCTTCCTCTTCTCGTGTGAGCTCGGTCTGCGCCGCGGCGTGCGCGTTGTTGGTCCACAGATGGTCGACGCCGAGGGCGATCACAAAGACCATAAGCGCGGCCGCAAGCATGAACAGTTGCTGTCCTCGGCGCGCGGCGACCTTTGTCTTTTGCACCGCTACGCGATGCTCGGCAGTCCCTCCAAGTAGATTGACTCTGATCATTGCGTCACCTCCGCCACTCGGACCGCGAGGCCTACGGCCACCGCCATGTTCGGTGAAAGTTCTCTGAGGTACTCATCGTCGAATTTCTTGCCGTCTACTCGAATCGAGCGGAACGAGTCGAACCGCTCAACCGGCATCTGGAATTTGTCGGCGAGGTATTCGGTCAACTGGTAGACCTTTGACGAGCCGCCGGCTATCAACATGCAATCGATCGCCGGGGAGTCAACCGCCGTCGCCCGGAAGAAGTCCAGCGTTCGCTGAATCTCCAGCGCCAGCATCTCGGAAACGCTCTGGATCGCCGGCTGGATCTGATCCATCGAAACCTGCTGGTCAGGTGTCGCGCCGCGCTTGAGCGCTTCGGCCTGCTCGAATGTAAGGTTCAATTCTTTTTGAAGAAGATCGGTGTACTGGTTGCCGCCGGCCGAGATGTCGCGGGTAAAGATCGAAGTGGTGCCGCGGACGATGTTGATCGTCATCACCGATGCGCCGATGTCCAGCAGCGCGACCGTCTGATTGTAGGTCGGGTTGTAGTTCGCCTCGTACGCGTTCTGCAGCGCGAAGGCGTCTACGTCGACGATCACCGGTTGTTTGCCGGTCTGAGAGATCACCTGGGTGAACTGCGCGATTTTGTCGCGCTTGCAGGCTACCAGAAGAACGTCCATGTTTTGGCCTGTTGCGTCGTGCCCAATGATTTCGTGATAGAGATTGACGTCGTTGATGTCGAACGGGATGTACTGTTCGGCTTCCCAGTGGATCTGCTCGTCGAGTTCCTCTTCGGGCATCGAGGGAAGCAATATCTTTTTGACAATGACGGCGTGTCCCGAAAGCGACGTGGCGACCTGGTCGGTCTTTATGTTTTGCTCGTTCCAGATTCGGCTGATCGAGTCGCTTACGTGATTGAGGTCGATAATGTGTCCATCAACGATCGTGTCGGATTGGAGATTCTGATGGGCGATGTGTACCAGCTCGAACCCGTTGCGAGTGAGCTTGAGTTCGACGGCCTTCAGCGCGCTGGAACCGATATCGAGTCCAACAACGCTCTTCTTCTTTTTGCCTAGCATGTGTGTCCCCCGGGGAAGGTGCTCGACGTGTTTGCGATTTCGATCTCCAGATTGAATCGTTGATGCGGAACAATCAGGTGTCGAAGATCACATGAAGGGGCAGCGTGTTGTGGGGCGAAGGAGAAACTTGCGAGACTTTCGAAGGGGCGGGGCGCCGAGGGGTTCTAAGAGATCCCAAAGCTGGGATCAAGTCTCTGCGAATCTCTCAAAAATCGATCAACCTTTGTGACGCGACCATTTCTAACACCCACCCATAATCAAGTCAATAATTAATTTTTCTGTAGTGACTTTTAAGCATCGAAATCACCCGTTCAGGCATTCTTTGCGTCTTCGCGGTCCTTGGCGTCTCTGCGCTGACGTTCCTCGTTTGACTCGCCCGATAGCGTTACCTAGAATCTATCTGGAGAATTATGACCGCACTATTAAACAAAGTCGCAGCAAAAGTCTTCGGCACCGCGAACGAACGTCTCCTCAAACGACTGTGGCCCATCGTCAGCGAGATCAATGCCCTCGAACCCGAGATGAAGCGTCTGACCGACGACGAACTCCGCGAACGCACCACCAAATTCCGCGAGCACGTCGAAACCCGCATGGCCGGCGCCGAGTTGACCGGCGGTACCGCAGCCGAACAGAAAAAAGCGCTGCGCGACGCCCTCGATGATGCCCTCGAAGAAATCCTTGTCGAAGCCTTCGCCGTAGTCCGCGAAGCCTCAGTTCGGGCAACCGGCATGCGCCACTTTGATGTTCAGTTGATCGGCGGCATGGTGCTTCATCGCGGGATCATCGCCGAGATGAAAACCGGTGAAGGTAAAACCCTGGTCGCCACACTGCCGGCGTACTTGAACGCGCTCACCGGCCGCGGCGTCCACGTCGTCACCGTCAACGACTACCTGGCCAAACGCGACACCGAATGGATGGGTAAGATCTATCGCTTCCTTGGTCTGACCGTCGGCTGCATCCAGCACGATATGGATGACTCGGAACGCCAGGAAGCATACAGCGCGGACATCACCTACGGGACAAACAACGAGTTCGGGTTCGATTATCTGCGCGACAACATGAAGTTCGAACCGACTGCGATGGTCCAGCGCGGCCACTATTATGCAATCGTGGACGAAGTCGACTCGATCCTGATCGACGAAGCGCGAACTCCGCTGATCATCTCCGGCGCGTCCGAAGACTCGACCGATAAGTATTACGTCGCCAACGACTGCATGATCAAGCTCAAGGCCGAGCAGCAAAAACGGATCGCCGAGCTCCGCAGAACCGACGGCGATATCGATATCCAGAAGGACCCGCGTGTCCTTTATCATGTCGACGAGAAACAACACAGCGCCACCCTCACCGAAGAGGGGGTCGAGGTAGCCGAGCGATTCACCGGAGTCGACAACCTTTACGACCCGACAAACATGGAGCTACTGCACTGCGTCGAGCAGTCTCTCAAGGCGCATTCGCTTTATCACCTCGACAAGCAGTACATCGTCAAAGACGGCGAGGTAATCATCGTCGACGAGTTCACCGGACGCGTGATGCCCGGCCGCCGCTGGAGCGACGGCTTGCACCAGGGCGTCGAAGCCAAAGAGGGCGTCAAGATCGAAGCCGAGAACCAGACGCTTGCGACGGTCACCCTGCAAAACTATTTCCGTATGTATGCGAAGCTCGCGGGCATGACCGGTACCGCCGAGACAGAGGCTTCCGAGTTCGCCAACATCTATAAGCTGGATGTCGCGGTTATGCCGACCAATCAGCCCATGGTCCGCAAAGACTTCTCGGACGTGATCTATCGCACCGAACGAGAGAAATTCGACGCGGTGGTCATGGAGATCAAGGAGCTTCACGAAAAGGGCCAGCCGGTGCTGGTCGGTACGGTCTCGGTCGAGAACTCCGAAGCGCTGGCGGCTCAGCTCAAAAAGTCGCGAGTGCCGCACAACGTTCTAAACGCGAAACCCGAGCACGCCGCGCGCGAAGCGGACATCGTCGCCCAGGCGGGCCGCAAGGGTCAGGTCACGATCGCGACTAACATGGCCGGCCGTGGAACCGACATCCTGCTCGGCGGGAACCCCGAGTTTCTGGCGAAACAGTACCTGCGAGAAAAAGAGATCAACCCCGACGAAGCGACCGAGCGCCAGTGGAACGATGCGATCACTCGCGCCAAACAAACTACCGACGCCGAGCACATGGAAGTTGTCGGCGCAGGCGGGCTCCACATCCTGGGCACCGAGCGTCACGAATCACGACGTATAGACAACCAGCTTCGAGGACGTTCAGGACGTCAGGGTGATCCTGGATCATCGAGGTTTTATCTCTCACTCGAAGACGACCTGATGCGAATATTCGGCGGCGAGCGCATCAAGGGCCTGATGTTGCGGCTTGGGATGGAAGAGGGCGTTCCGATCGAATCGCGTCTTGTGTCCAAGCGGATCGAAGCCGCGCAGAAATCGGTTGAGGGCCACAACTTTTCAATCCGCAAACACCTGCTCGAATACGACGACGTAATGAACAAACAGCGCGAGACCGTTTACGGTCTGCGTCGTGATTTGTTGATTGGGTTTGAAGGGGACACGCCCGAAGAGCAGAGCGGGAATCAGCGCGAATACATTCTCGGGATCGCCCAGGACAACTTTGAGGGTTTGATCGATCAGTACATGTCAAAGGAAGTGCGGCCGGATGAATGGGACCTTGTGGGTTTGAAAGAGCAGCTCCGGTTGAACTTCGGGTTCGACGTCGACGGCGAGCGCCTGGATCTTTTGGAGATGGGCCCTGAGGAGGCTCGCGAGGCAATCTGGCCAAAGATCGAAGAGAAGTATCAGACAAAAGAGATGCAGTTAGGCGTGGACGCGCTGCGCAACCTCGAGCGCTACATCATGCTGAACATCGTCGACGCGCAGTGGAAGGACCACTTGTTGGCGCTCGATCATTTAAAAGAAGGCATCGGGTTACGGGGTTACGGTCAGAAGGACCCTCTGGTTGAATACAAACGCGAATCTTTCTATCTGTTCCAAGCAATGCTGGATCGCATCGACACCGAAACGATCCGGTATCTTTTCAACTTCCAGGTACAGGTGACGGCCCCGGTTGAAGAGCAGTTGTTAGAGCGCCGACGCCGCCAACGCCGCGGACGAGTAGCATTTACAAAAGCTAACGAAACGGCCTTTGCAGGGGGCGAAGAAGAAGCAGCAAAGCCAATCCGAAATAAGGGTCCTCGGGTGGGAAGGAACGATCCGTGTCCGTGTGGAAGTGGAAAGAAGTATAAGAAATGCTGCGGGGCTTGAGCTCTAGCGGATAATCAGCGTGTAGAGAGCGTCAAAGCCATATGACGTGGCATAACCTTGTTTTGCCACGAATCTATCCTTAACGTAAAGCATGCCGAGGTCACAGGTTACCTGGGCGTCACAACAAACGTCACATCGGATTTCTGCCAAACCTCTCTACGAGTTCAACCAGTCACTAATAGTCTCGTTCAATTGCTGCACATTCCATGCTGAAAGCTGGGCCAACATGTTAACCGCTTCCACTCCCAGATAAATCTGTTCACCCGTGACGTAGTTGGGGAAGTTCCAAAGCGGGGCCGTCTGCACTGACACCTGTGCCAGATCCGCTTGGATTCCGGGATCGGTGATCGCTTTCTCCCAGTTACTCACCGGGTTGTTGTATACCCACAGCACGTCAACAACGCGCCCGGCGGCGATATTTGCCACCGGGTTCGCAATCGTCACCAGCCCCTTTTGCAGAAATGCCGCGGTCGCGGTACCCAGGGTCGAACCTCCGCCGCAGCTCGCTTCGTATAAGCCCGCCTGCACGGCTACAAAGGCGCCACTCGGATACAACGGGTTTACATCATTGAAAACCTGAACGTGAGTGAGGTCGCCGGGCCCGGCGCCGCCGTAGCCAAACAGCAGCCCGATCATCGGATCCAACGTCAGGTTAGACGAGGTCCCGCTCAGCGGCACCTCGGTGTTAACGAATGCAATGATCTTATTAGCGTTAGTCTGCGCCAGCAGGCCTAAGATTCCGGTGTTGTCGAAGCTCCCGCCGTCCGAGAATCCAAAGACCTTGTTGGACGGCTTGCTTATCTGACCCGCCGGCCAGTAGTTGTACGCAGGAATCACATCCGCGGAATCGTTGGTGAAGTGCTCGATTGCAGCCTTGAGAAGGAAACCCACCGCGTCAGCGGCAAGTTTGGGCCAGCCACAAGTGTTGATAAGGTAATTCACCAGCTCGTCTACAATCTCATCGACAAAATCGTCGATGTACTGCAACATCAGCGCCGCGAAGAACGCGCTCGAACACCCGCCGATATCGCATAACGAGTAGTTCCGGTTGGTAGAGATTGTCGCTGTATCGTTACTTATTCCGGGGCCAATCAATGTCGACGTAAACCCGAACGACTCAACCCCTCCTCCGCCCACAACTGTGCGGTCCGGACTCGTGCCCAAAACGCTCGTTGCAGCAGGCGTCGCCTGAACAGGTATTTGCGGTGAACTCGCGGTCCGGTAGTCCTCCAGTAGATTGGTGTTCACCACCAGCGATGGCCGTCCCGGTCGCGCCAGATAAAAATCCGAGGGCCCGAGCGACTGATTGTATGTCGTGATGTTATTTGCCACCTCGTCGACCGAGAGGCTGAACATAAGACTGGGTAGAACGAACGGCCCCAGTGCATTGTAGGTGGCGGAGTACAGCGAAAACGGCTTCAACACGATCTCGCCAATTCCTGCTATCCAGAACCAGCTCCATTGAGACGGGTGCTCGAAGAACCCGGACTCCATAAGCGTTTTCAGAAACACTCCGATGTTCGACAGGCTGAATTGTTGCGGCGTAGTGCCCATACAATACGGGCCGATGTAGGCGACGTTTCCCGGAGTGTTGTCATTGGGAGCGCCCTTGGTGAGCGACTGCGGAGCGACGGGCTGGATGAGAAAGTCGGCATCGCTGACGTTAGTACCGTTTATTATCTGGGGAAGAAAGGTGTAAAGCAGCGAGGCCCAACTGCCGCCCGACACCGACGAAATGTATTGCGAGGGACTGAGAATGGGTTGGCCGTTCGGCATGGTCATCGAGTCAAGGGCGGACAGCTGTCCTAACGCGCACGTCAAAGCACGCGACCCGCCGCCTGAAAGACATATTCCCAGGGTCGGTTGCGCGGCGTCGTTTTGGGTCACGTCCGGGTAGAGCTGGGCGATGAGTTGCTGGGGCATGGGAACCTCCTGTTGTGGTGAGCGCCAGCGACGTTACCACGACACGCAAATGTTGTCCACATCACAATGTTGTGAAGATGACGTGAGGAATACCCCTAACTTTAGTTGGGGGATCTTTAGTTTTAGCCTACGAGATTTGTTTATCGGCTTTCCAATTTCGCGATCAAAAAGATAGATTGTCACTCAGATTGATCGTGCTATAATTGCGCCGGCTTTTTTGAATCAGGTTACATCCCCGGGTCCGAGTTATCGTCATCATTTTCAAAGTGCAGTAGCTATCTGTGTGGGTAAATAAAAAGGCCCGCAGCCTGAGCCTGCCAAGACACGAGGCTGCGAGCCTTCCAGTCCATCACGACAAACGGACGCAATGGCTTTGCTGTATTAGACGAGCCCAACAGTGAAAAAGTCACAAAATGTGTTCGAGTGACTGCACATCCTCTTCGGTAGGCCGGCGCGTTCGTCTAACCGTGCTCACAAAGCAGCGGATGCTGCTGCTTTGCGCAGGGCGCCGGAGCGGGCAACATGCAGCAAACGACTCGCAAGAAGATTCTTTCAAACCCCGAAATATTCGATTCAACGCCTAGCAAAAACCGAACTCTTATCGGATGGAACCGATCGCGCCAATGGCTTGCCGGGAAGCTCGCTCCACAAACACCCGCGCAACGCAGACGTCTGGTTGCGGTATGCATCGGCATATTTGGGCTGGCGCTGGGCGTCAGGTTCCTACACCTTCAGGACCGCTACCCCGAAACGGTGCAACGGGGACCCGCGTTCTCGGCCTTAACCCGAAGTTACGAGAAGGAAGCGCAGCGGATGGTCGAAGAACGCCGGATCCTCTTTCCCAGCACTCCTGTCGATCCGGGTGATGCGGGGCTGATAGTGCACCCGCCCGGCTATTCCGCTTTTATCGCGGCGATCTCTTTGATATCCGGAAACTCGGGCTCTAACGTAACGTTGGCGCAGATCATACTCGACGCAGTTTCCTCGATTGTCGTCTTCTTGATTGCGGCGGAGTTGTTCAACCGGGCTATCGCAATCATAGCGGCGGTGTTGGTCGCGTTGTCGCCACACTTCTCCTACTACTCGCTGTGGCTCTCGCCGGATACGCTACCGGTTCTGCCGATCCTCATCGCGGTCTGTCTTCTAATCAAGGCAAGCAGGCACCCTCGTCTTAGTCTCATCATCGCAGCAGGAGTGATGTTAGGAATCTCATGCTGGCTTCGAGCTAACGGAATGCTCCTCGCTCCATTTCTGGGTGCGTCAGTCGTTTTTTTTCTCAAAGGAAAAAAGGGATTGCTCTACGCTTTAGCACTTGTTGGGACTGTCATCATCGTTGTCTCACCGATAACTATTCGAAACTGGCTGCTCTATCACCGCTTCATACCGTTGTCGGTTGATGCAGGTCTCGCGCTGATTGAAGGGATTGCAGATTACGATCAGGAGCGCCGGTTCGGTTTGCCGCAATTCGATGTCGAGGCTGCGCCAAAAGATGTTGAGTGGCACAATCGTCCGGAATACATAGGCAACCTCTGGTCACCGGATGGAATTGAGCGTGACGCATATCGCTTTCGTCGCGGGCTGGAAGTAATTCGATCAAACCCGGTCTGGTTCGCAAATGTGATGCTTGATCGCGGGCTGTTTATGCTCAGGTACGATCAATCCCGTAAAGCCGTCTGGCCGTTTACTACAGCATCGGCGCCGCTGGTGTCAGCCGCGCCGGGGTTTGGACACAATATCGTAAAGGCGGAGACGCAATCGCAATTGTCCGCCGGCGGAGCTGATCTACTCAAAGGCGGGTCGGCCCTTACTGCACAAACGCAGACGTCAACGACTGAGCGTCAGAGTTTGCAAGTAACTGGAGACGCTTCCGACTATGGAGATCAGTTTACTTCCGCGCCGTTCGCGGTTGATCCTGATACGGATTATCTAATGGCAGTCTCCGCGGAGCTCGTCGCGGGCGAAGCTGCAGTAAAGGTCACAAGCGTCGATCGACGTATAACACTCTCATCAGGAATAGTGCCAAAGCCACACGAGAAGAGAAGAAAACGGGATGAGAAGGAGCAGAGTGACACCGAGTCCGCATCTGAACCCCGTCCGACGGAGGTCCTGCTGCCTTTCGCTAGCGGCCATCGAAACGAAGTCTTGTTCGTCATTAGCAACAACGGCGCATCGCCGGTTCCTCCGGTTCTCGAAATCAATAAAGTCGCGGTTTACAAAGTCGGAGCGACGCCACACCAGTGGACGCGGCTTGTCCGTCCCTTAGTGAGAGGCATTCAGCGTAATCTCTTTACAACATGGCGGATGCTGCCACTTGTGATGATCGGCGTGGCATTATTAGCGATCACCGGGAACACACGCGGCTTGCTTGCTCTTTTGATCGTGCCTCTCTACTACGTTGTCGTCCATTCGGTGTTCCATACAGAATATCGCTATATCCTGGCCATACATTATTTTCTGTTGGTGGCGGCCGCGACGACTTTATACAGCGTGGGTTCACTGCTGATCGACGGGGCGCGTGCGGTACCGGCTTTCAAAAGCAGGGCGCAGTCCCATTGATTGAAGGAGTCAGGTAAGGTCAGCAGGGCACATCAGGATTTATTGGAGACAGCAATGCAATGGGATGTAAACCGCGTAGCGGTGTCCTCTCGATAGCGCCGCCCGCAGTCGCAGCGACCGGGCCGCGTAGCGGTCGCCTGTTTCCTACAAAATTTGTTTGGTGAAGCAGGTAACCGCTACGCGGCCCGGTCGCATCGTTGGGCGCGCGAGTCTATCGAGAGGTGACCGCTACGCGGCCCGCGCCTGTTTACAGACGAGGCTAAAGGGATGACGCCTTGGTCAGCTCAACTCGAAACCTTAGGCTCGCGATACCAACGCGCCCCCGACAGATATTCTTTATCCGTCGGTTTCAGTTGGGTCAAGGACCGCTTCGGATCAAGGTGGGCGCAAGCTACGTGAATCGCATTGATCAACGCCATCGGAGCAACATAGGAATTCAGGAATGACGGGCTGAAAACGCCCGCCACAAGATACCGCTCAGAATAACGAGCGATCGGCGTCGTGTCGCTGTCGGTAATCCCAAAGGTGCTTACGCCCTCTTTGCGGGCGCGGCGCATAGCTTCAACCGTCACTCGCAGACATTGTCCAAAGCTGATGCCAATCAACAGATCCCTGGACGTAAGCAGTTTCAGTTTGTGTTGCAAGTTCCCTTCACTGCCCACCGGTGCCTCGGCGTCAAATCCCAGAGTCACCAGACCGTAAGCAAAGTAATACGCAAGTGACGCAGCGAAATCGAGCCCGACCACCAGAGTGCGGCGCGAACGGTGGATGAGCTTTGCCAGCTCGACCACCCGCTCGCGATTCAAATTCGATTTAAGCAGATTCAGATTATCAAGAGCTTTATCGAGGCTGTGTTCGACGTGATCCGCAACGCTTGCCCGTTCGCGGGTCGCGGCCTTGAGCACCGTGTAAGGCGTCACCCGGGTCATCAGGTGCTGCCTTAGATCCGACGCAAAGTCGGCGAATTTTGGATAACCTAACGCCTGGACTGTTCGAACCACCGTCGCGGCGTCAACGTGATAGCGTTTCGCTAATTCACGCGACGACAAAAAGCAGGTCTCTTCGCAGTGATCCACGATAGCGCGAATCAACTGCTGGCGATGTGGGCCGAGTCGTGACTGGGCTTCGGCAAACCGTGCTTCGATCGCGGTCGACAGCGTCTTCGCGCCGTTACCGTCTAAGCCGGGTTGGCCCTTTTTGCGTGTCCTTGAACTGCGCATCCCGCCTCGAATTTCAGTCGCAGACTACAAACTAAGATCGACAAAACTAAAGTTGTCGGACGGATCTTGCCGTCGACTTCCTCGCCCTTTTCCAGCAGCTACAAGCTAAGATCGACAAACCAAAGTTTAGTCGGACAGCACGAATTTCAGTTGGTTTTGCTGATCTGTTCCGCCGTTTCGGTGCGGCTCTCAATGTACGCGAGATCGACCTCGAACCCAATCCCGCGGCCGGCGGGCACCTCCGCAGTGCCATC
>Ga0075418_10003341_pt1 | contig 18311 bp, 15 predicted proteins | sample SoiMetdeltSBSDD2_FD_81776 | JGI IMG/M metagenome (GOLD analysis project Ga0075418, IMG submission 81776) | Bulk soil microbial communities from a Populus tree surrounding site in Tennessee, USA - Soil MetaG P. deltoides SBSDD2 | ecosystem: Environmental > Terrestrial > Soil > Tree plantation... | reverse complement strand
TTCACGCCTGAATTGGCCTGGACATGGCGAAGTTTGTTCTGGGAGCGATTGGGAACGCTCGATCAGACTTCTCTCGAGCGCTGGATCGGCGCCAGCCAGCAGACAGCAATCCCCGCGGAGATGAACAGTTATCTGTTCAGCGCATTTCGCAGCCCGCCGTCCATGGACCTGCTGGTGCTGCCGCGCAGCGCCATCCTGTGGACGATTGGCGGCACGGTGCTGGTGGTTGGGCTATTGCTGCTCAATGTCAGTGCCCTTCGTCGCCCGAGCGTGCTGCTGGCCCTGGCGGTGGTGCTGGCAGCCGCGGGTCTTAGCTGGCCGACCTCAGCATTGCTCCTGGCCCAGGGGGCGGCCGTGGCGCTCCTGGTGGTGCTGCTGTCGGCGCTTTGGCAATGGAGCCTGACGGGGCGGACACCGTATGCTCCGTCCGCCGTTCCGCCGACCGAGCCGAAGTCAACGGCCACTTCGCCGCCGCCGCGACCCGAGCCGGTACCGGCCACGACGGCGACAGCGCCCATGTCGCTGGCTGCGGTCTCGGAGCCCCAGCCATGAGCCGCCGCGCCACGTTGGCCGGAGTCGCACTAGCGCTCGCGGCGGCAATTGCCGCCACGGCGCTTCGGGCGCAGCAGCCGGCTGCCGAGCAGGCGCCGCCCAGATTTCGGCGCATTTTTGTGCCACAGGACGAGCTGGCTCCGCTGGTCAAGGGTTTGCTTCCGGTGAAGCGGGAAGAGTTCGACCGACGACTGGCGTCAGCGGGCAAATTGGCCCCTTCGGCTGCCGCCGCTCCGCGAATTACAAGGGCCAAATACACCGCGCGGGTGTCAGGGCAAAACCTCGTCGATGGGGAAGCGCGGCTGGAGATTTCAGCCTCGCCAGGGGTCGCCCGACCGCTGGTCCTGGAACCATGCAACCTCGCGCTGGGTCAGGCGAAATGGCAAGAAACCCCACCGCGGCGAGCCGCATTTGGCATTGGGCCGCGCAATGTGCTGGCGCTGGAAGTGGACAAGTCCGGCACGGTCTCGATCCCCTGGACGCGTCGCGGTCAGCAGATCGAAGCGCGGTCGATTCAGTTTGATCTGGCACTTCCTTCGTCTCCGCTGGCCGAACTGCGGTTGCGATTGCCCGCGGATCTGCAACTGACCGCCGAGCCGGGGTTGGTCTTTCGCCTGACGCAGCCGGGCGCGGAAACGGGAGGTGAAGCGGAGTGGCTGGTGGAGCCGGGAGGCGGCGGCCGCGTGACGCTGCGGGTGTTTGACAAGGCGCCCATGGGCGCCGATGGAAAACTCCTGCTTGTCAAGGAACAGGCACGCTATACCCTGACGCCGACCGACGTCGCCTGCGACTTTCAGTGGCAAGTGGACGTTCACGGAGAAACGCTGCGCACGGCCCAGCTCAAGCTCGATCCGCGACTGCAAGTGATGTCCGTGGCCGTCGGCGGGCAACCTGCGGCATGGTCCGTGGCGGGGGACGAAAAGAGCCGCACGCTGAGCGTGGAATTCGCCCAGGCGCTGACCGCCGGGAATCTGAACGTCGCCGTGCAAGCCATTGCCGAGCAGACGCTCACGCGGCCATGGCGGCTTCCGCGAATAACATGGGAGGGCGCCGTCTGGCAGGAGGGGGCGGCCGTGATCAACGTTCCTGCCTCGCTGCACGCGGCGGTGACGGGCACCAGCGCCTGCCGCGCGACCAAGGCAGCACCGCCGGCGGGCGGGGGCGAAAGCCTGGGGTTTCAGTATCACTCTGCCGACGGCTATGTGGAGATCGAGGCGGTGCCGCTCGCGCCGCGCCTGGCTGCGGCCATGGGAATCACGATTCAATTTGAGGCCACGCAGGTCTCGGCGACGCTGCGGGCCGATCTTACTGCGCTCGCGGGCGAAGCGTTCGAACTCGATGCGGTCGTTTCCAACGAGTGGATTCTTGATGCGTTCGAAACGGAACCGGCGGACCTGCTCGAGGATCGGCCCATCGTCAGCCAGGACGAGCGGAGCCGCACGATGCGCCTCAAGTTTACGCGCCCCATCACGCCGCAGCAGCCGGTGCGACTGGTGATTCGCGCCCGCCGCCAGCAACCGCTGGCGGGCGATCTTTCTTCGGAGACCCTGTGGCGCTGGTTCCGCTTGCCAGGAGCGATCGAGCGGCCGGCGGTCATGTCGCTGCGGAGCAATATCGCCAATTACGACCTGCAGGTTTCGGAAGATGTGGATGCCGTCCGGCTAGATCCGGAAGCTTCCTCGAGCGAAGAACTGGGGCTGCTGGATGCGCCGCCGTCGGGGCTGCTGTTCCGGTTGCCGCCGGAGGCCGCCGACTTCCGCATCCTGCTGCGGGCGGGCGAGCCTCGATATACGGCGGCCTGGGACGTCACTTGCGCGTGCAGCCGCACGCGCCTGGGGCAGCAAGCGACGATCCGCTGTGTCCCGTCGGAACCTGGCTTGTCACGGCTGGTGCTCAGCAGCCGTCCTCCGCCCGAGCGGGAAATTCGCTGGCGCGTCGGCGGAGTCTCCGACGCCACGGTCGTGGCCCAGACGCGCCTGGACACTAGTCCTTCGGCGGCCAACCCCTTGGGTGAAGCCGTCTGGGAGCTGGAGCTCAGCCGGCCGCTGGCTCAGCCCTTTGTGCTGGAATCGAGCTGGGAATCGCCGCGCGCAGCACGCCAAACCGTCGCCTTGTTTTCCTGCCTGAATGCGTCGTCGCAGACGGGAATCGTTCGCGTTACCTCCGAAGACGACTCGCGGTGGTCGCTGAATGCCAGCGAGCTGGTCTCGATTCCCATTGCGCAAGGGGACCCAAGCCGCTTCAGCACGACGCGCGGCCTCTATCGTTATGAGTCCTCGCAGCGATCTTCGCTCGTCATTATCGAGGCCGACGAAGAGGCGCTGCTGCCGCTGGCGCGCGTGACCGCCGCCGAGCTGACCACCCGGTTCGCCGCGGACGGCAGTGCGCTGAATGTGCTTTCGCTGGCGATCGAAAACACCGGCCTGACGGAATTGCCGCTGACGCTGCCGGCGACGGCAGCGCTCCAGGATGTGGCGGTTGACCGGCGGCAAGTCGATCCGGTGCTCCTCGGGGCGCAGCAGGGCGAGATGCGAATCGGGCTGCCCGCTGAGGTGCGAAACGTCGCGGTGCGGATTTCCTATACGACCGGCCCTCAGCGGCGCCCGCTCTATGTGGGGACCTGGCGCGCGGAACTGCCCAGGCTGAGCTTGCCGCAGCGGGCGGTGTTGTGGCACGTCGCGTTACCGCCGGGCACCAGGGCGGTCGCTGTCAGCGGCAGTGACCGCCTGGATGCGCAGCTTCCCAGTCGCTTCTGGGGCCTGTTCCAGGACGGTCTGCCATGGCTGCGATGGCTGCATCCCTGGCGCCGCGACGCGCTTGCGTCTGCGGAGCTGACTGGCACACAACAGCCGGCCAGCGAAATCGAAGGGGACGCGGAGGCAATCGTCGATCCTGGCTGGCACGTGGTTTCTCGGCCGGTCGTGTGGTCCTCGTCACTGGCACTCGAGGTCTGCCAGCCCCAGCGATCTGCACTGTTTGGACTAGCGCTGGTTCTTGCTGGCGTTGGCTTAGTGCTGGCCAGTGGCCGCCGCTGGCTGGCTGCCTGGTATCTGACGGGTGTTACGCTGGCGGCGCTAACGCTTGTTGTGCCGCTGTCGGCGGCGCCGCTTGTGGCTGGCGCGTTTTGGGGAGTCGCTGCCGGCTGTATTGCCGCCTTATTGCGGCCCACCGTTCCGTCGCGTTCTTTGCGGAGTGCATCGCGCCTTTCGACCACCCGCTGGCTCGCTGGGACCAGCGCTTCGGCGATCCTCCTGCTGGCCTGGCTGGTAACGAGCCGCGCCATTCCGGTGCGAGCAGCGCCTCCCGAAGCCAACGGCGACAAACGTTCGGCCGCGCAGCAGGTTGTGATCCCTGTAGATGAGGAGCAGAAGCCGACCGGGGACTATGTATACGTTGAAAGCGGGGTTTACGACTGGCTCTTCAGTCGGCCGCAGGGTGGGCAGCCTGGCGAGCCCTGGCAGTTGCACAGTGCGCTCTACGATGTCCGCTGGCCCGATTCTGAGGCAGGAGGCGTGCCGGCGGCCGAAGTTCTCGCCCGCCTCGAAATTGAAACCTTCGCGGCCGACACGCCGGTCACGCTCCCCTTTCGGCGGGCGCAAGTTCTGCTGCAGCCGGGGGGCGCTCGACTGGATGGCATGCCTCTGGCGTCCAACTGGCGGGAAGACGGCAGCGGGCTGACCTGCGTCGTGCCCACAGCGGGAGAATATCGGCTCGAGCTGTCGTTTTCTTCGCCACTCAAGGAAGCCGGGCAGCAACGCGATTTATCGCTGGCGATTCCTCGCGCCCCGACGGCACTGGCCCGGGTCAGCCATTCTTCGGCCGAAGCATCGTGGACTTCCGCTCCGGCACTTGGTGCACAGGACCAGACGCCGGCGACCGGAACGTCCTGGCAGATTGATCTGGGAGCCGCCGCCGAGCTGGCGATCCAATCGAGTGTCGCGGCCACAGATAGTCAAGCAGCACAAGCAGTCGAAGCCGAGCAACTATTGTGGTGGAAGGTGCGGCCCGGCTCCGTCGTCGTGGACGCGATTTGCAAATTCCGGCCGCTGAGCGGATCCCTGAAGGAGGTGCAACTTCGCTTCGACCCGGCCTTGCGCGTCGTGGCTCTGGAGGATTCGGCGCAAATCGCGCGACATTGGGTCGAGGCTGGCGCCACCAGCACGCTGCACATCGCCCTGACCGAGGAGACCAGCCAGGAAGTGGTTGTTCGACCGAGCTTCTTATTGGCAGAAGCCTCCGGCATCGGCAAGATTGTGCCGCCGCGGCTCGAGGCGGTGGCCGGGCGGATTTCCCGCAACTGGATGGCAGTCACGCCGGGCCCCGGACTGGAGCTGATCCCGATGCCGCGTGCTGTCAACCCTGTGTCTGCGGCCGAGTTCGTCCAGACCTGGGGACCGTCCGATGTGTTGCCTCAGGCGGCATTTGGCGTGGCCGCCGGATCGGCGGCCACGCCGCTGGAATTCCGTCCTGAAACGCGGCAGGCCAGTGCAACGGCGGAGACGATGGTGATTTGTTCCTTGCGGCTGTGCCGGCTGCGGTTTCAAGCCGACCTGACCGGGCTGGCGCCGCACCATTTGCAGCAGCGCGTGGCCTTGCCGCCGGGATGGACCGCCACGCAAGTTGTTGTGCGCGACGGCGACCTGCCGGTGCGAAGCCGCTGGTTCCAAGAGCCCGACGGCACGCTGGTGGCGCGGCTCGATCAGCCTCCCCCGCATTCGTTGCGATTGCAGATTGACGCCACGCTGGCTCCGCCAGCCGGCGCAGCGCTGGCCTTGCCGGCCGTTCGGCTCCTGGAAGTTGATGACGGCGGGCAGACGCTGCGCGTACTGCGGGGTCATGACTGCGACGTCCAGGTGACTGACGTCGCAGGCTGGATTGCCGACGACTCCAGCCAGATTGACCGTCATGAGGATGGACTCGGACGACTGGTGGCAAATCTGCGCGGCCAGGGGGCCGGCCAGGGTCGTCAGCTCACGCTCCGCCTCACGCCCAACCGCCCGCAAGTCGCCGCCCGATTCGTCACTCGTTATTCCCGCGAATTGCCGCCAGGAGTCGAAGTGGTCGTCTTTTGCGACCTGACCATCTCGGGCGGCAAGCTTGACGCGCTGCGCCTGGAGGCGCCTCCGGAGTGGTCCGGACCTTGGGAAACGTCGCCTCTGCTGGCCGTGCGGACGGTCGTCATTCCTGGCCAGTCGCACCGGCACATCTCGCTGATTCCCGAACTCCCCTTGACTGGCAAGGTGCAGCTTGCCATCCGAGCGCCGCTGAGGCCGACCGTGGGCGAGCCGCTCCGCTTGCCGGACATTTCACCAATCGATCTGCCGCAGGTGGATCGCCTGGTGCAGTGGCCCAAAGCGGCGGATGGCGACACAGCGAAGTGGACTTATGTCGGGTTGCAGGCCGCTCCGCTGCCGGAGGACCTGCGCGCCGGGCCGCTAGCCGACGGCGGTTACGAGACACTGTCCGTGGTTGCTCCGCACTTCGACGCCGTGCTCACCGCCGTGGCCGCTCCGCGCGTTGTGCCGCACGTATCGCTGGTGGAATACCAGGCAGCGTGGCGCCCACCGGGCATCGTGCAAGGGGAAGCGACCTTTTACCTCGATGCGTCGAGCCTCAGTTCCGGCTTGCTGGAGCTGCCGGCCGGGTACCGTCCCACCTTTGCCACGTTCGATGGTTTGCCGGCGGAGATCGTGCAGGAGAAAAACAGCCGCTGGACCGTCCGTCCTTCCGGCGTGCGATTGCCGCAGCGGCTGATCGTCGGATTTGAGGGTCGAACGCACTCACAGCGGGGAAAGGCAGTATTGGCCGGGCCGGCTTTGGTGGGACTGCCGGTGCGGTCCACGATCTGGTCCCTGGCCGTGCCCAATTCGCTCACCGTGCGCTCGTCCGACCTTACCGATGAGGGAGAGGTGGTGCAGCTCGACCAGGATTTGATGCGGCTGGAAGCGACGGCGGAGTTGCTGGGTCGGGCGGCCGAGCGGGACGTCGCCGGGATCGGCAGTGATTCACTGGCCGCGTGGCTTCATCCCTGGCGCGCGGGCGCAACATCCGCCGCGCAGCGAGCGCGAGCCGCGCTGCGCACCATCGTCAATGAGGACGGAGATCGCGAGGCTGCATTTCGCCAGGTCCAGTCCCGGCTCGATGGCTACTGGCAATCGCTGCCCGGGGGCCAGGAACCGGATACGGAACCGGCGGCCAGCGGGCGGGCAGGCGCCGCACCTGGGGAGCGTCTTCTTGGCGGAGCCCTGCGCGCTCCGCAGCCGCAGATCACGCTGGAACTCGTCGATCCCGCCATCACGCATCAGGCTCAGCGGTCGCTGGCAGCACTGCTCGTCATACTGTTGGGTGCGGCAATGTGGCCGCTGGCAAGGTGGTTCGCCCTCGGTGAATGGCTGGATGTTTCGGGACCGTTTCTCGTGGCCATCGGCGGGGTCGCGCTGGCTTGTCTTTCGCCGCTGGGTATTGCCGCGGTGGCAATCATGCTAATCGCCATGGCCCTGGCCTGGCGTTCTCCCTGGTCTCGCGCCTTCGGCAGTCGACACTCGACCATCTCTGCCCCGACGCGGCATTCCGGCAGCGGTGCAGGGCGCTGACGGCGGTTTGAACCGTCATCGGCCAACGCTACAGCGAACCATTCCGGCGGGGTGAGTGTCGGTTTGGCAATGGGGCATGCTGCGAAGAAACCGCTTCCGGTCGGCACGCTTCCAGCCGCCGTTGACCGGATGGCGGACGCTGATACACTGGTGAGTCTGACCCGGAGTCCGAACTTCGGGACGTTTCACGCCTCGGGGCGTGGCTCAGCCTGGCTAGAGCGCTTGGTTCGGGACCAAGAGGTCGCAGGTTCAAATCCTGTCGCCCCGACTATTCTCTAAATTAGGCCGTTCGGCAAAAATGTCGAACGGCTTTCTCTTTGTAGTGACGAGACTTACGTCGGTCAAAGTGCGGTTCAAACAAACGGAATCGCACCCTACCTCGCCGCCTTTTCCAGCTCCTTGATCACATTATCGACATCATCTTGATAAGCCGTCGGCGTCCCGAACGTCGGTTTCAAAACGTACGTGATGATTCCTTTTCGGTCGATGACAAACCAGTGCGGATAGTTTTCCACCCAACTGCCCCACCGCAAAGCGCGGCGAGAAACGCCGTAAATCGCGGACGCGCGACCGGCCGGGTCCGACAAGGGAGTGGCGTAGACGATGCTCGTTTCCTTGCCGAATGGCCCTGTGCCGCCACCGAGCAGCCAGTTCTCCTCTTTGAAGACTTTCGTTCGATACGTATCGAGCGCCATCACCACGTAGGCTTCCGCACCCAGCTTTTCGACCGCATCTTTCTTGAGGCGCAACTGCGCCTGCTGATGCATGCAGCCGCCTCACCCATCGAAGGCGGCGAAATAGATCGCGATGGGCTTCTTGCCGAGGACGGAAGACAGTTGGAAGGGTTTTCCATCCAGGGTCAAGGCCGTGAAGTCCGGTGCAGGCTTCCCGACCACGGCCGAGCCCATCGCTTCACGATCGATCCCGGCGGCATAAGCGTGGCGAATCTGCGCAGCGTAGTCGATTTCACTATTGACCTGGCCGGCCACGAGCTTAGCGACGAACGGTACGCCGGGGTCGTGATCCTTCTTCGCTGACTCGATCACTTCGGGCTTCATCTTGAGCAGCGCGAGGGCTTCGACTGCCCGGATGCGAACCACATACTCTTTGTCGTTTTTGACCAGCTCCGCGAGCGCATCGGCCGAGGCCTTATCGCTCCGAACGCCGAGCGCGTAGGCGGCAATGGACCGCACAAACGGGTCGCCGTCCTTGAGGGCTGCTCGCAACGATGTCAAGTCAGCCAAATTGATGACGTCGTAGTCCGCTGCCACGCGGTCTTTCCACCCCTTTTCGAAGTTCTCATCTTGGGGCGGAAAATCCAGCTTGCGGTAGCTCTCGATTGGCGAAAGTGGCTCTGCACTCTGAGTTGTGGGCGCCAGAAGAAGCAAACAAGCTATTAGAACGGTGCGCTTCATGTTTCCCTTTCATTGGTGCCGCCGAGCCGCAACGGGCAGCTGGCCTGCACCTTTTATAACGTCAAAGCGTTACACCGGCTAACAGCGCGTGTCCTATACCTTTCTCAGTAGCCACCGCGTGTACTGCCGCGCGCCGACGACAAAACTGCGATGGGTCCTTGAACCGACTACGCCGGCAAAACAGTTAAATGCGCGCCGCAAAACCCAGGGAGCTCGGGCCAGGATCAGCTCCCGCTTGCGAGAATCATCGGCAGCCAGAGACCGCAGCACGCCGGGCGTGAGATCCTCGCGCTGGATAACCGCGAAGCCGGCGCCCTGGAGGGCAGATTCAATGCCCTCTGCCGCGTCCGTCTCATGCAGGTCGGCGTAGCAGAACGTCCCGCCGGGTTTCAGCACGCGACGGACTTCCAGGAAGAAGTCGAAGCGCGACGGATAGCAGTGCGACGACTCGACGTTCACGACGACGTCGAAGGCGCCTTCATCGTAATCGGTGGCCAGCGCGTCGCCGACTTGAAACCATAGGTCGCCGACGCCCGGATGAACGTGCCGCGCACGGCAAACTGCCACGGCCCGCGGCGCGATATCCAGACCCCGGCTCATGCGCGGCCCGCGGTAGCGGTGCAAATACGATAAGCCGCCGCCTCGGCCGCACCCAATCTCCAGGAGCGAGCGGCCCTTGAGCTGGGCGCCAGCCGTGACGCACTCGTACAACTGGATGCAATAGCGATCCGGCTCATCCTCCGCGAAGAGCTGCAATGCCTCGCCGCTGAGCAAGGGCGTGTTGTAGCCGTAGTTCATGAACGTCCAGTCGGCGTATTCGTAGCGGCCCAGGTACTGGTAGAGCAGCCGGAAGAGGCGTTGCTTCAGCCCCGGAAACGCTTCTAGCGCTCGCGTGTAGAGTAGCACGCGCGTCCTCCCTGACTCGGTTAATTACTGCTTCAGTCGGTCCCAGTCGATCTTGCAGATTTCGAGCGCCGCCTTCTGGAACTGGTCGAATTCCGCCTCCATCTGGGCGGCGGTCGCCGCCGCGCCGTCGGCGAGGGCCGCCACGTAGGCCGACAGGTAGCCAAGAACGATTATCGTGTAGGGGAGATACTGCAATTCAAGAAGAGCGCGGCAACTCACTATGATTTGCTAGCATATTTTCTCGCTAGCGGTGGTTCCTCAAGACGCGCAACTCGTTCGCGCGTCGGTCACATCGACCAATGCGCGCTACAGAATAATTCTGGCCGAGACTCGGCGCCGCAATCATCGTCACATCGGCGGTCGGCCCCTGGTCCGCCTGTCCGCCGCCTGGGTCCATCCCGGGCCGCCCTCCGCATCTCGGTGCTACCAGCACGAAGTCTTCGTGCCGAGGCTCCGATGATTGATCGCCAATCCCAGCCTTCCCCTACAAAGTCACGCGCGCGAACGACTGACGCGAAGGTAAGAGTCCAGCGCCACTCTCTCCACCGCCTGCTCCGCAAAAAGCTCGTCCAGGCTGGCGGGGTCACGATCTCGGCCGAGAAGCATCGAGGGCGAATCATGGTTCGCGTTGAGTTACAGTTTGCGGCTTCCCTCGCTACGGGACAAGACAATATGTCTTGATTTCTTCGGCCGCTATGTGACAATGGCGCTGCCTCCGGGAACGAGCACGGTTGCATGCGACCGTCCGCCCAACAAGGATCCTGCCATGAACACCGCGCTCTTGTTCTTGCTCGTGCTCGGTCAAGCTCCGAGCCAGCCGGCCGGCCCACCCGCCGCCGAGCAGCCCGACAACCAGGCCGAGGCGAACGAGGCTCGCGCCGTCGCGAAGAAGCTGGCTGGAGAGTACGTCTTCAAGCTGGATAAGGGATCGGGAATCGAGCTGCGGCGGGAGCCCGAGCCGGTATTTCGCTGGCTTCTCCAGCTCGACCGCCGGTTCTACAGCGACGTGTACGTCTGGACGCACGAGGGGCGCCCCGAGGTCGTGGCTGCGATCACGCACGTGTATGGGCAGCGCCGGACGATCGAGACGGAAATCCATTCACTTTCCGCTGGGCTGCCGGTTCTCATCCACAACGAAAAAACCGTCTGGGAGCCAGAGCGTTCGGGGGTCGAGCTGAAGCCAATTCCAGACGCCCCAAAGCCGGGCTCGACCGCGGCCAGCCGTCTGAAGCAGATGCGCACGCTGACGGCCGAGTATTCCGTCACCGCCCAGTACGGGAACAACAAGGAGGAGCTGCGCCTGCTTCCAGCGCCGGTCTACCGCTATGCCAGCGAGAAGCAAGGGATAACGGACGGCGCGCTGTTCGCATTCGCTCGGGGCACTGATCCTGAAGTTTTTCTGATGTTCGAGGCCCGCAAGGGAGAGGGCGGTGGGCAGTGGCAGCACGCGTTTGTCCGGTTTGTTAGCCACGCCACGCTACGGGCCATGCGTGACGGACGCGAGGTCTGGCAGGTTGACCCAATACTGCCCAAAGTGATCACGAATCCGAACGAGCCATACTTCGCTCTGCGGAAATATTCCGACTTCCCGGTCGTGAAGTGAATATCGCCCGGTCGGACCGGCTGTGCCGAGTCGTCTGGTCGCATTGATGCACAGGGGGCGATGACAAGTTTCAGGCGGCAATTTCCTGGCGTCCCATATAGCTAGGCGCTCAGCGCCAGTGCGCAGCCTCAGAATCGTCGCCCTGCTGCGCTCGTTACGACGCTGCGGAAAGAGTGAATCGAGACAATCGGCAACGCGTTTCCGTTGATAATCTCAAAGATAAACAACGTTTTCTATGCGGGAGTTCACGTTAGACTCGACGAGATATCTTCTTCGAGGCGTCGCCGCATGAAAGCAACTTGCGTCAGCGTGTTGGCCGCATGGGCTACGCTCATGGGCAACGTGATCGCCTCGGCCGCCGAATCGGAACCCGCGCCTGATGCTCGCTTCGCACCTTACTCCGCCGATCCCGATCATCCCTGGAACAAGCTGCATCGCGCGTTGTTCGTGCGCGAGCTCGGTGGCCGTCGGCTGATCCACAAGACTGATCCACTGCTCTATCGCGGCGGCACGTTCCTGTTTGCCGGCGAATCGTATCGGCAGGCGATCACAGCGCTCGATCAGTTCCTCGCCAAACCGGCCGACCCGCCAATCAACGATCCGCTCAAGCAGCTGTTCTTGCAACGCGACCTGTGGGCGGCGTTCGACTACGCCGCCTGGTATCCCGACGACTGGGTCCTCAAGTCGGAATACGAGCCGGGCGCCATCGCAATTCGCTTCCGCGTTGCCAAGGCGATGGCTGCGCTGCGGCTCAACGAGCGCGAGCTGGTGGCTCTTCCCGACAACTACTCCCTGGCCGTCAAATCGCGCGAATACGCGGCCGATTACGACCGCGAGCACCCCGAGCGGCCCTTCCTGCCCGCCGATCTCTTCGACCCCAAGGGACCGTGGGTTCGCTTCCACGAGACTTCGTTTGGCGCCAAGCCCATGACCGCCAAGCATTTCGACGGCGCCGGCGGGCGAGCCGCGCACATCGTCTTTCTGCGGTTGCCAGGAGGGCGAGCGGTGACGGAGGACTACTTGAAGAACCTGACGCCGGAGCCGCCGTTGTTGGAGCACGCGCAGCGCCTCTCGGCGAAGCAGTTTCCCGAGGGGACGATGGTGGCGATGGTCCGGCGGGCGCTGGCCATCGACCAGAAGACGAAGGTCCGACTCACTCCGTTGACCGAGCTGGTGCAGATTCGCGTCTACCGCAGGATTCCCCAGGAGGCCGAGGCGAACTTCCAGGGCGATTTCGGCGAGCAGGACGTGTATGAATTCATCCTCGACCGCGCGAAGCTATTTGCCGGAGAGCCTGGGCTGCAGGCGGTGGGGCGCGACGATCCGGCCGAGCCGCAATTCGACCGCAGCGAGATGTCGAATCCGTTCGAGCGAGACAATCAGTTCGCGCCGCGCATGCCGCAGCTCAAGACGTGCATCCAATGCCATCAGGGCCCCGGCATCTATTCGCTAATCAGCATGGAGCGAGGCCTGGGGAAGAACTTGAAGGGCTCGCGGGAAAACTTCCGCACCTTCGCCTGGGACGTCGAAGTCAACTACACCGTGCGCGCGAAAGTACAACAATACAACTGGGGCATGCTACAAGGAATGCTGGAAGCGAAGTGAGCTGCCGGCCGGAATGCGCAGCGGCCCGCATCGGCAGCACGATTCCCCACCGCCTGCTCCGCAAGATGCTCGTCCTGCCTGGCGGGATCACGATCTCGGCGGAGAAGCGCAAAGGGCGGATGATGGTGCGAGTTGAGGTTCCGCGGGAAGAGAATGCTGCCGGGAGCGTGAACGGATTGGGTAACTTGGTGAAGTCGGGGTGATTCCGGTGTTATTCGACCGAATCGGTCAACTAACACGGACGGCCGTTTGAGCGCGCTCCGGCGGAAAACGTGAACCAGCCAAGACTTCGGTTGCCGCGACTGGGTGAGTGCATTAGTGTGTTATTTGACCGGTCGGCGGGCCTAAACGATTGGCCGAGCCGACTAAATATAGTTAGCCCGAAAGGCGGCCGAAAGGCGGCGTATGCCAGAACACAAGCCGCATCCCGCGAACGTGCCCGGCGACTTCTACGTCGAAGACGGCTGCTGCACGATGTGCTTGGTGCCCTTCACCGAGGCACCCGAGCTATTCGGCAAATGTCAAGACCCCAAAGGCTATCCGCACTGCTTCGTGAAGCGGCAACCGGACACACCCGTTGAAGTGAAGAAGATGCTCAGCGCGATTCGGTGTGCCGAATTGACGTGCATTCGGTATCGAGGTAGTGATCGGCGAATCCAGCTCGAACTTGTTGAAGCGGAAACAGGAGTCGTTTGCGACAACCTGCCCGCGGACTTGCAGAAACGAGTTGATGAGCAGGAAGCAAAGACCAAGGGTTTCTTTGAAGCGTGGCAAGCCGCGAACGGTACTTGGCCTCCGCCCAAGAAGCCGTGGTGGAAGTTCTGGGGCTAACCAACGGATGAAGCTGACCGGGGCCGCTATTCCGGTTTCGCGCGGCATGAAGGTCTTGCAGGCGGCCCCGGCAGCTTATCCTTATCGTTCGGTGACACGTAGCCCATGTCCATTCTTGTCATAGCCGCATACCACTGCGAGGTTGCCGGGAAGCCAACCAACAGCGTTGACTATCAGGTCAGGCATTTCGCCTCTGATTCTCTGGATGACGTTACCGCTCGCCTCCGCGCCGAACTGCCGCAGGCCTACCAGAATTGCTACAAGCAGGAGGTGCGCTCGTTGTTCGATGACATAGTTGCAGTCGAGTTCGACGCCAGATTTGAGGACGGGCAAGAGGTTATCGGATTTATCACCGGAAAATCGAAAAAGACCACCGAACCAAACGCTCCACCGAACCGCCGCCCGGCGCGGCAGCGGACAGCTCGGAAACCTAGCAGGGGCGGCGGTCGGTGAGCTTTCCGTTAGGCGGCGGGGGGTGAGTTTGCCATGCGTGGGAGCATCTGCCTCATCGCCGTCATCGGGTGGTCAGCGGTCCTGTTGCCGGCCGCAGGCCAGGAGAAGACAAACAAACTTCCTCTGTTTACGCAGAGCATCGAAAGACCGAACCGGACCTGGGACTACGACGGCAAACATATTCTCGGGCACGTCGGCGAAAAGATCTGCCTGTGGGACGCCACGACGGGCAAGCTGATTCGCAAACTGCGAGGGCACAAAGAGCGGCTCTTTACGCTGAGGTTGAGCCCGGATGGCATGCATGCGCTGAGCAGTTCCTGGATGGCTCCGGGACCGATGGTCGCGTATACGTCCAAAGACACCCGCACCATTGTTTGGAATCTGGCCAGCGGCAGCGATATCGCAGACTTCCCGGAACAGGTTGCTGGAGAATTCAGCACCGATGGGAAGCGGCTCGTCACGTTCAGCAAGCGGCCCGGCGCCACAACGTCGTTCGACGCCTCGGTATGGGACATTTTCAACAGTCGCGAAATCACTAAGTTGAAACTCGACGACGACAGCGGTCCCGACTGGGATGCGGTGCATTTCTCGCCCGACGGTCGCCGTTTCGCCCACATCGAACACGGAGCCTTTCTCCTCTACAACTACGGCTCGGCAGTGCTCTTTGATGCGAGCAATGGTCAGAAGATTGGGGAAAAAGTCACCGCCAGGCCGGACGGCAGCGGACATCGCTTCACGTCCACCGGAGCCCTGGCGTCGTGGGGCAAGGCGAAGGCCACCGTGACCGACGCCGAGTCGGGCCGCGTCGTGCAAAGCGCAGTCCACGACCTCGGAATGATTGATTCCATTTGGACCCACGACGGCAGCCGGGTCGCGGCGCTGCGTGGCGGGAAAGAACTCAAGATTCTCGATCTGGCTACGGGCAAGATGACGACGGGAGACTCCTTGGGCCCGTACCACTTCGGCCGCGCTGTCGTGAGTCCAGATAATCGCCGCCTGGCCGTTGAATGGGGGGGCTCGAACGATGTTGAACCGGGAGTTGGCTTGTACGACATGGGGACGGGCAAGGAAATCGCGCGGATCAAACTCGCCACGTGGGGGCACGTCATCGGCTTCGCACCCGACAGCGACACGCTCCTCATCGGCGGCTCGGAATTCGTGATTTACGACGCGGAGAACGGAAAAAGACTCCGCAGCCACAAGTTACTCGACGATGTCAGTTTTGAACACGACTGGAATCGATAGGCGTACCCCAGCGGATGATGTGCCGCCAGCCAGGGCACGCCGAACCAGGCGCTGCACCTGACCGCGGCGGCAGCCAAGAACTTCAGCTTCGGGCAGGCGTGGAGATGGGGCAATCCGTTGTCCGTTACCCGAGTATTACTCAACGAAAGGCTTTCGACCGTGGGAACGGCGGCGAGGTGTCGCAAATCGTTATCCGTAGCTGTCGTGACTGTCAGATCTACTGCGATGACCTCGCCAAACGCTTCTTCCCCAAGGGCGGTGCGCAGCGGTTGGAGCCAAGCGGGAGTGGCAGGGCTGTCGTAGAGAGCGTCCCCCGTGCTCCGATAACCCACCGCCACGCCCCAGAATTGAGACCTATTCATCGTCAACTGTTTGAACCGCCGCACCGCGTCGCGATGGCGAAACGCCCTATTGAGCCAGAACCCGCTGACCAGACACGCGACGGTCATCACGATCAACAGCGTCCTCAGGCTGTAGCGCAGCACGAACCAGCGGCGTGGCTTTACGGATGGCATGTCCGCCATTCTACGGGAGGGCACCATGCCCATGCAGCTTAAAAAAACGCTGCGCCTTCCGCGGTTGCCCTAACACGACCCGAGGCCGCTACTGCGACGAGCATCTGTCTATCGCCCGTCGGTTCTACGACCGGAACCGAGGTACGACCAAAGAGCGCGGCTACGACGAAGCCGGGAAGCACGCAGCCGAGTAACGCCGCATGCTCGACTGCTACCTCTGCCAGGACTGCCTCAAGCACGGACTGGTCGTCCCCTCCCCCTGGTCGACCACATCCTCCCGATCCACGTCCGCCCCAACTGGAGACGGGAGATAGCGCAGCGAATCGAGCGAGTCCGGCATTCGCGCCGGCCTGATCGCGGGACCGCTCAAAGGCAGGTACGGGGCAGAGGACGCCGTGGCGATGAGAAGGCCAGTCGTATTGCCGATTCGAAGCCTTAGCTAGTTCAAATGGAACTTGCTGAAATGCTCATAAGAGCATCGACCTGCGGGCCTGGCAAAGGCCGCATGATGTTCTAGCTTCCGCCCCTTTGAACCAGCCTCGTGGTTCGCACTCTTGTTCTTCTGCCTGCTGAGCCACCATCCGGCAACAAGTCCGACGGCGACAATGGACACAATAACGTCCCTGAGTCGGAACATGACGCGCCTCCTGCGTGTCCGCTTAGAATAAGGCCGGTCAAGATCGGTTGCCAAGATCAAATGTATCGGCAATCCGGCAAGTTACTGGTCGGCGGAGACAGGGAAGCTCCTGGCTCGCCCGTAAATCCTTGTACCAGCAGGGTATTCGGCACGGCCCATCCGCTCCTAAATCCGATTCCCTATCTGAACCGTCTTAACCTTATTGGACGAGTCTGCGCATTCACCGGGTCCGACGAGCAACATGGTCAATCGCGTGTGCCGACGATTTGGTTGGACCTGGGTGGTTTTCATTCTGGCGGCCAGTGCCGGCGCAGAAAATGTAGACCTCTCGACGGTCCCGGCCCGCAGCACAGTCCAGCTCACGATCTACAACAGCGAGGACCTGACGCTCGTCCGCGAGACGCGGAAGGTCACGTTCAAGAAGGGCGTCAACCCGCTCCAGTTTTCCTGGGCAGGCACGCTTATCGATCCGTCCAGCGTGGAACTCAAGTTCGTCACGCATGCCGACCAGCTCGACGTGCTTGATACGACCTTCCCGCATGCCAAGCCACAGATGCTGTACTGGAACGTAAACAGCGAACTGGACGGCGAGGCAACGATCCAGATCACGTACTTCACCAGCGGCATTACCTGGAGTGCCGATTACGTCTGCCTCGCCAATGCCGACGAAACGCAGATGGGGTTCGAGGGGTTCGTGCGCGTGTTCAACAACTCGGGCGAAGAATATGAAAACGCGCAAGTGCGGCTTGTGGTCGGCACCATCAACCTAGTTGAGAAGATTGCCCAGCTCGCGCAAGTTCCAATTGATGCGGTGAAGGACATGCGGGAAGACGAAGTCACCAGATTCAAAACGCAAGCTGCCTTTGGGTTGCTGTCGAAAAGCGAGGCGACAAGCGAAGCAGCCCCCGCAACCGGCAGACCCAAAGAGATCATCAAGGAAGGCCTCAGCGAATACTTCATCTACACCATCGAAGGGACGGAGACGATTCCCAATGGCTGGAGCAAGCGGATGCGGTCGTTCGAAGGTCAGACCGTCCCCTTCAAGATCCAGTACCGTTATCGCCCGCAGGAGTACGGTGACCAGCTCGTGCGGATGTACCTCCTCACCAACAATGAGGAGAGCAAGCTCGGCACGACGCCGCTACCCGACGGTACAGTTCGAGTCTTTCGCGACAACAGCCGCGACGGGCTCTCTTATCTGACCCAGCAGCAGATCAAGTACGTGCCAATCGGCGACAAGATCGAGCTGAACCTCGGCCCCGATCCCGAAGTGATCTTCGAGCTGATCAAGCTGCGCGTGTTCCGGAGCGACCTGTGGCTGCAAATCCACGGCCAGACAGTGCTGCGGAAAGTCGGAGGCGACGGCGTGATGGCAATTGAGAATGCCAGCCTCGTCGGCTGGGACGACCACGAGATCTACACGCAGCGGATCAGGAATTACACGGGCAAAGAGATTGACGTGGAGATTCGCCGGGCGTTTCCCGGGCACGTCGTCTTCAAGAGCCAGCTTGAGCCCACGTTGCACGACTACCAGACGGTCGAGATCAAGACGAAGATTGCCGCCGGCAGGCGGAGCGACCTTCTGTTCGAGATCGTCCGCAAGCAGGGGACCAGCGCCAAGCAGAACAATGTCACCGTTCAGGCGGGCGAGACAGCCGCCAATCGATGACCGACCAATGAGCGGTTAGACCTAACTTGCGGAGCGATTTTATGCTGACGCGCCATATTGTAGCAGTCGGGTTCGTGCTCTTGGTCGCCGTCCGTCAACTGCCAGGCTCAGAGGAAGAGTCGCTGGTGTGGAATGACGTTCGTATCGTTTCCCTCGAACGAGAAGACACAGGAAAGGTCGTATTCGCCGCCAAGTCGGCCAACGGCCGGTTCGAGACAATCACTATCGAGGCCTTTGGCAAGACGCACGTTGTGGACCGAGACGATCTAAACAAGCTGAGCGACTTT
>Ga0075418_10003337_pt1 | contig 18321 bp, 20 predicted proteins | sample SoiMetdeltSBSDD2_FD_81776 | JGI IMG/M metagenome (GOLD analysis project Ga0075418, IMG submission 81776) | Bulk soil microbial communities from a Populus tree surrounding site in Tennessee, USA - Soil MetaG P. deltoides SBSDD2 | ecosystem: Environmental > Terrestrial > Soil > Tree plantation... | reverse complement strand
GACGAACGGAGAATTGGCATTGCTACCCCTTTAGCTAGCCTGAAGTCGGACGGGGTAAAGAGTAGACCGCAATCTCACGTTTGAGAACAGATATGGCAAACATTATTGTCGAATCTTCACGCAGTCCAGCAATCGCTTCAGAATTCAGTTGGCAACGCTGGCGAGCGCGGCGGTTCACCGCTGACGACGCTGCAGAATCTCATTACCGTTATTGACGGCTATTAATACAGCATGTAGCGGCGTCGAACTTCGAGACCAGTTGCGTGTGCAAATAAAACTGCGAAAAAGCGAGCCGCCGATAGTTGGCAAATAGTGCCTGCAACGTCCGATGACATTGTGGCAAAGAAGAGCGTGGCCATCGACGCTCTTGGATCGATTCGAACCGGGGAGTCTGAGTGCGGACATCGAGCTTTGCTGATGGAACGGCAGCTGTGCGCGACGGCGGGTGGTACCTGACCGGCGGGCTTTCCCTGCGCCCACGCCTTTATCGATTTCTTTCGGCTGGGCGCATCGGGGACAATGGGCGTGATGGCCGATTTCCAGATGACCCGCATCGACCTGCGCAACCGCTCCCTGAACGCGGCGCAGCTGCGCACTGCGCTGCCTCGCGGCGGGGTCGACGTCGACGCCGTGGTGCCAAAGGTGCGCCCGATCGTCGACGCGGTCGCCGAAAACGGCGCGCAGGCCGCGTTGCGGTATGGCGAATCGTTCGACGGCGTGCGGCCCGCTACGGTCCGAGTGCCGGTCGGCGAGCTGGACGCCGCACTGAACGCCCTCGAGGCCGACGTCCGCGTCGCACTGCAGGTGGCCATCGACCGGGCCCGGGCTGTGCATGCCGACCAGCGGCGCACCGACACCACGACCACCCTCGCGCCGGGCGCAACCGTCACCGAGCGCTGGGTGCCCGTCGAGCGGGTCGGCCTCTACGTGCCTGGCGGCAACGCCGTCTACCCGTCCAGCGTGGTGATGAATGTCGTGCCGGCGCAGACCGCCGGTGTGGACTCGCTGGTGATCGCCAGCCCGCCGCAGGCCGAATTCGGCGGCCTGCCGCACCCGACGATCCTGGCAGCCGCCGCATTGCTTGGCGTCGATGAGGTGTGGGCGGTCGGCGGTGCGCAGTCCATCGCGCTGTTGGCCTATGGCGGAACCGACACAGACGGCACCGAGCTCGCAGCCGTCGACATGATCACCGGACCGGGAAACATCTACGTCACCGCAGCCAAGCGGATCTGCCGGTCGCAGGTCGGCATCGACGCGGAGGCCGGTCCGACGGAGATCGCGATCCTTGCCGACCACACCGCGGACCCGGTACACGTCGCCGCCGATCTGATCAGCCAGGCCGAGCACGACGAGATGGCCGCCAGCGTGCTCGTCACCGACAGCGTGCAACTGGCCGACGCCACGGACCGCGCACTTGCTCACCAGCTGGAGACGACGGTGCACCGCGAGCGGGTGACCGCGGCGCTGACGGGCAAGCAGTCGGCGATCGTGCTCGTCGACGACCTCGCCGCCGGTGTGCGCACCGTCAACGCCTATGCCGCCGAGCACCTGGAGATCCAGACAGTCGATGCACGCGACGTGGCAAGCCGAATCCGTTCGGCCGGTGCGATTTTCGTGGGCGCCTATTCACCGGTCAGCCTCGGCGATTACTGCGCAGGATCGAATCACGTGCTGCCCACCGCGGGCTGTGCGCGCCACTCCAGCGGACTGTCGGTGCAGACCTTCCTGAAGGGCATCCACGTCGTCGACTACGACGAGGCAGCGCTGAAAGACGTGTCTGGATACGTGATCACGCTGTCGCAGGCCGAGAACCTGCCCGCCCACGGCGAGGCGGTCAGGCGGAGGTTTGAAAGGTGACGGTTGGCAAGAAGGTGACGCTGGCCGATCTGCCGCTGCGTCAGAACCTGCGTGGCAAATCACCATATGGTGCACCGCAATTGGACGTTCCGGTGCGGCTCAACACCAACGAGAACCCGCATGCCCCCACAAAGGCTCTCGTGGACGACGTGTCCCGCTCGGTCCGAGCGGTGGCTGGTGACCTGCACCGCTATCCCGACCGCGACGCGGTCGCATTGCGCACGGATCTGGCCGCATACATGACCGGGCAGACCGGCACCGACTTGTCTGTCGAAAACCTCTGGGCCGCCAACGGTTCCAACGAGATTCTGCAGCAGCTGTTGCAGGCATTCGGCGGTCCGGGTCGCAGCGCAATCGGCTTCGTGCCGTCCTATTCGATGCACCCGATCATCTCCGGCGGCACCCAGACCGAGTGGCTGGTCGCCAATCGCGCCGACGACTTCAGCCTTGACACGGATGTCGCAGCGCACGCGATCAAAGAGAAATCCCCCGACATCGTGTTCGTCGCGAGCCCGAACAACCCGTCGGGCCAAAGCGTTCCGCTCGACGAGTTGGGTGGGCTGCTGGATGCGATGACGACCGGGATTCTGATCCTCGACGAGGCCTACGGCGAGTTCTCGTCGCAGCCCAGCGCGGTCAAGCTGATCGACGACTACCCGACCAAACTTGTCGTCAGCCGCACGATGAGCAAGGCGTTCGCGTTCGCCGGTGGTCGGCTCGGGTACTTGATCGCCGCGCCGGCAGTGATCGACGCGATGCTGCTGGTGCGCCTGCCGTATCACCTGTCATCTGTCACCCAAGCGGCCGCGCGCGCCGCGCTGCGCCACGCCGATGACACGCTGGGCAGTGTCGCCAAGCTCATCGCCGAACGCGACCGCGTCACAGAAGCGTTGACCGGCATGGGTTTCCGGGTGATTCCCAGCGACGCCAACTTCGTGTTGTTCGGCGAATTCGCCGATGCACCTGCCACCTGGCAGCGCTATCTCGACGAGGGCATCCTGATCCGCGACGTGGGCATTCCCGGATACCTGCGCGCGACCACCGGCCTGGCCGAGGAAAACGACGCGCTGCTGGCCGCCAGCGCCCGAATAGGAGCACAGTGACCGACAACCGTCGCGCGAGAATCGAGCGCAAGACCAAGGAATCCGACATCGTCGTCGACCTCGACCTCGACGGCACCGGCGTCGTCGACGTCAGCACCGGCGTGCCGTTCTACGACCACATGCTGACTTCGCTGGGCAGCCACGCCAGCTTCGATTTGAGCATCAAGGCGACGGGCGATGTCGACATCGAGGGCCATCACACCATCGAGGACACCGCGATCGTGTTCGGCCAGGCGCTGGCAAAAGCGCTGGGGGACAAGAAGGGCATCCGGCGGTTCGGCGACGCGTGGATCCCGATGGACGAGACGCTTGCCCACGCCGCCGTCGACGTGTCAGGCCGGCCGTACTGCGTGCACACCGGCGAGCCGGAGCACCTGCTGCACACCACAATTGCGGGCTCCGAGGTGCCGTATCACACCGTCGTCAACCGGCACGTGTTCGAGACGATCGCGATGAACGCCCGTATCGCGTTGCATGTGCGCACGCTCTACGGCCGCGACCCACACCACATCACCGAGGCGCAGTACAAGGCTGTCGCCCGTGCGCTGCGCCAGGCGGTCGAGTACGACCCGCGGGTCAGCGGCGTGCCGTCCACCAAAGGCACGCTGTGACAAAGAAAGTCGTCGTCCTAGACTACGGCTCCGGCAACCTGCGCTCGGCCCAGCGCGCGCTGGAGCGAGTCGGCGCGGACGTTGAGGTGACCTCCGACATGGGAGCCGCCGATGCAGCCGACGGCCTTGTCGTGCCCGGTGTCGGCGCATTCGAGGCGTGCATGACCGGTCTGCGAAAGATCAGCGGGGACAAGATCATCGCCGATCGGGTCGCGGCGGGTCGACCGGTGCTCGGTGTGTGCGTCGGTATGCAGATTCTGTTCGCCCGCGGCGTGGAGTTCGGCCTCGAGACCACCGGTTGCGGGCAGTGGCCGGGCGCTGTCATCCGGCTGGATGCGCCGGTGATTCCGCACATGGGCTGGAACGTCGTCGACGCGCCCTCCGACAGCACGCTGTTCAAGGGCATCAACGCCAGCACCCGGTTCTACTTCGTGCACTCCTATGCCGCGCAGCAGTGGGAGGGCACCAAGGACGCGCTGCTGACCTGGGCCACCCATCACGTCCCATTCCTGGCCGCGGTCGAGGACGGACCCTTGTCGGCGACCCAGTTCCATCCGGAAAAAAGTGGCGACGCCGGTGCCGCATTGCTCAGCAATTGGGTCGGAGCATTAAGTTGACCGACGTGCGTTTGATTCTGTTGCCTGCCGTCGACGTTGTGGACGGCAAGGCTGTCCGCCTGGTTCAAGGCCAGGCCGGCAGCGAAACCGACTACGGCTCCGCCCTGGACGCCGCCATGACGTGGCAGCGTGACGGCGCCGAGTGGATCCACCTCGTCGACCTGGACGCCGCATTCGGCCGCGGCTCCAATCGGGAACTATTGGCCGAAGTGGTCGGCAAGCTCGACGTCGCGGTCGAACTGTCGGGCGGCATCCGCGACGACGCATCGCTCACGGCGGCGCTGGCCACCGGCTGCGCACGCGTGAACCTCGGCACCGCGGCGCTGGAGAACCCGCAGTGGTGCGCCAAGGTGGTCGCCGAGCACGGCGAGAAGATTGCGGTCGGTCTCGACGTGAAGATCGTGGACGGCGAGCACCGGCTGCGCGGCCGCGGCTGGGAGACAGACGGTGGCGACTTGTGGGATGTGCTGGAACGCCTTGACCGTGAGGGCTGTTCGCGCTTCGTCGTCACCGACGTGACCAAGGACGGCACCCTGAACGGGCCCAACCTCGAACTGCTCAGCAAGGTCGCCGAGCGCACCGACGCCCCGGTGATCGCCTCCGGCGGGGTATCCAGCCTGGATGACCTTCGCGCCATCGCCACGCTGGTCGATCGCGGCGTCGAAGGCGCCATCGTCGGGAAAGCGTTGTACGCCGGACGATTCACGCTGCCGCAGGCGCTGGCCGCGGTGGCGCAGTAGGACATCGATGGCGCTCGACGAGACCGATCTGGACGCGCTGGTCTCCGAGGCCGCCGCAATCCTGGACACCGCCGCGAAGCCGTTCATCGACGGCCACCGCGCCGATTCGGCGGTGCAGAAGAAGGGCAACGACTTCGCCACCGAGGTCGACCTGGCCATCGAACGCCAGGTTGTCGAGGCGCTCAACGAAAAGACCGGGATCGAGGTGCACGGCGAAGAATTCGGCGGCGCCGACGTCGATTCACCGCTCGTGTGGGTGCTCGACCCGATCGACGGCACTTTCAATTATGCCGCAGGCTCACCGATGGCGGCCATCCTGCTCGGTCTGGTCCGCGACGGTGAGCCGGTCGCGGGGCTGACGTGGGTCCCGTTCACCGGCGAACGGTTTACTGCTGTCGTCGGCAAACCGTTGCGCAGCAACGGTGTCGAGCAACCCCCGTTGCAGACGACGAAATTGGCCGACTCCATCGTCGGCGTCAGCACCTTCAACGTCGACTCGCGGGGACGAGTGCCCGGCCGCTACCGGCTGGCGGTGATCGAAAGCCTGAGCCGCAAGTGCTCCCGAATGAGAATGCACGGCGCAACGGGTATCGATCTCGCGTACGCCGCAGCCGGAATCCTCGGCGGGGCAATCAGTTTCGGTGCCCACGTGTGGGACCATGCGGCGGGCGTCGCGCTGGTGCGGGCGGCCGGCGGCATCGTCACGGACCTGGATGGCAGTGACTGGACCACCAAATCGCGCTCGGCGTTGGTCGCGGCACCCGGCGTGCACGGCGAGCTTCTCGAGCTCCTGAACTCCGTCGGCGATCTGGGGAATTACTGATGGACCCCAAAGATCTTGCGGTGCGCATCATCCCGTGCCTGGACGTCGACGACGGCAGGGTGGTCAAGGGCGTCAACTTCGAAAACCTGCGCGATGCAGGCGATCCGGTTGAACTGGCCGCTCGCTATGACAAGGAGGGCGCCGACGAGCTGACGTTCCTCGACGTCACCGCTTCGTCATCGGGCCGGGCTACCATGCTGGAGGTCGTCAAGCACACCGCAGAGCAAGTGTTCATCCCGCTCACCGTCGGCGGTGGCGTGCGCTCGGTCGCGGATGTCGACGCGCTGCTTCGGGCCGGCGCCGACAAGGTTTCGGTCAACACAGCCGCAATAGCCCGGCCCGATCTGCTTGCAGAGCTGTCCCGTCAATTCGGATCGCAATGCATCGTGCTGTCAGTCGACGCGCGTACGGTCCCCGAGGGCTCCGATCCGACGCCGTCGGGCTGGGAGGTGACCACGCACGGCGGCAGGCGGGGCACCGGGATCGACGCGATCGAATGGGCCACCCGCGGAGCCGAACTCGGCGTGGGGGAGATCCTCCTCAACTCCATGGACTATGACGGCACCAAGGCCGGTTTCGACCTGAAGATGCTGCGGGCCGTGCGCGGCGCGGTGTCGGTGCCGGTGATCGCCAGCGGCGGCGCGGGCGCGGTGGAACATTTCGCACCCGCCGTTGTTGCAGGAGCCGACGCCGTGCTGGCCGCCAGCGTGTTCCACTTCCGGGAGCTGACCATCGGCGAGGTCAAGGCTGCGATGGCGGCAGAAGGGATCGTGGTGAGATGACGCTCGACGCTGGTATCGCGTCGCGGCTGAAGCGCGATGCCAACGGGCTGGTCACCGCGGTCGCGCAGGAGCGCGGCACCGGCCAGGTGCTGATGGTGGCGTGGATGGACGACATCGCGCTGGCGCGCACGCTGGAAACCCGCAAGGCGACCTACTATTCGCGGTCGCGCCAAGAGCATTGGGTCAAGGGTGAGACATCGGGCCACACCCAGTACGTGCACTCGGTGCGGCTGGACTGCGACGGCGACACCGTTCTGCTGGAGGTCGACCAGGTCGGCGCCGCCTGCCACACCGGCGACCACACTTGTTTCGATAACGACCTGCTACTGGGGCCGGAGGAGTAGCGGCGGATCGCCATGACGAACGTTACTTACCGCTCGACATTTGGCGATTTTTTCGAGCGGTAACGAACGTTCGGCTATAGCGATCTGCACTGCACGCCAGCGCGCGACTCGCGACACTAGACGGATGTCTCGCTTCGCCGATCGCGTCGCCGTTGTCACCGGCGCGAGTTCTGGAATTGGTCGCGCCACCGCGCTTCGGCTCGCGCAGGAGGGCGCGGACGTCGCGCTCGTCGCCCTCCCCGGCGCCGATCTGGATGCAGCCGCACAGGAATGTCGCGCCACTGGATCTGCCGCGCTCGCCGTGCCGACCGACGTCGCGGACTCTCGCCAGGTGGCAGGTGCATTCGATCGTGCCGAAACCCTCGGCCCTGTTTCCGCGGTCTTCAGCAATGCCGGCATCTCCATCGTCGGACCCGCAACGACACTTGATGACGACGGCTGGCTGCATCAGCTCCATGTCAACCTCTCCGGGAATTTCTATGTCGTGCGCGAAGCCGCTCGCCGCATGGTTCCGCGGGATTACGGCGCCATCGTCACCACCGGGTCAGAACTCGGGCTCCTCGGCCAGCCGGGTTACGTCGGCTACACGGCGACGAAGGGCGGGGTGCTGGCGATGACGCGGGCCTTCGCCGCGGAGCTGGCCGGACACGGAATCCGCGTGAACAGCATTTCCCCGGGCACCACCGAAACGCCGATGCTGCTTGCCGAATTCGCCGCCGCGCCCGACCCGGCGAGGGAGCGGGCGGAGAACGAGTCGACCATCCCGCTCGGCCGCATCGGACAACCGGGCGACATCGCGGCGGCCGTCGCGTTCCTGTTGTCCGACGAAGCCGCCTACATCACCGGCGCCAACCTCGTCGTCGACGGCGGTCGCACCTCGTGTTTCACGATCGGGACCCTGGGCACTCTGACTCCATGACATTGCCGGTCGCCGTCGGGTCGGGCGGCGCCGAATTGCTCGGCGATCTCGACGTCCCTCCGAAGTCCACTGGACTCGTCGTGTTCGCGCACGGCACGGGCAGTTCCCGCTTCAGCCCCCGCAATCGTTTTGTGGCACAGGTGCTCAGAGACTTCGGTTTCGCCACCCTGCTACTGGACCTGCTCACCGAGAGCGAAGAGCAGACGGATCTACGTACCCGCGAATTTAGGTTCGACGTCGGGCTGCTGGCCGACCGTGTGCTATCGGCGCTCGACCGAATGCGCGAACACGACGCGGTCAGCGGCCTCCCGGTGGGGCTGTTCGGCGCGAGCACCGGCGCTGCCGCGGCGCTGATCGCCGCCGCCGGGGACGAATCGGTGCGTGCCGTCGTATCCCGCGGGGGCAGACCTGATCTCGCGGGCGACGCCCTGCACCACGTCGAGGCACCGACGCTGATGATCGTCGGCGGCCGCGACCCCCGGATTCTCGAGGCCAACCGGAAGGCCAGCGGCGAATTGGCTGCGCCGCACCGCATCACGGTGATTCCGGGCGCTACCCATCTATTCGAAGAGCCGGGCGCGCTCGAAAAAGTTGCCGCGCTTGCCGCGGGCTGGTTCGGCCAGCATCTGGCAGGGTTGGGTCATGGCGATGGTGTCTGAGCGTCTCCGTCGGCGGATCGAGCGCGACTTTCCGGAGCGGGGAAGCGCGTCGTCAGTCATCGAATTGGTCGGCTCGATCGGTGACTCCGAGCGGGTTCAAGCGGCCGTCGTGGTGTGGGGTGCCGGCAATCTCGATCGGGTGCGCGATGCCGTCGAACTGGCTGAACGGGATTGGCGCGATGTCTTAGTGCGGGCTGATCTGGCGGACGGGGACTGGGCCTCGCGGCTGGACGTCGAACTCGGTCCGAGTTAGACGTCGATGCGGGTGGCCTTCGTCCGGGCGACCCACCGGCCCTCGTCATAGCGGACCTCGACGGGATGTGAGAAAGCGGCCGAGACGTTTTCGGTCGTCACGGTGTCACGCGCAGGCCCGGCAGCGACCGTGCGGCCCTCAGCGATCAGCAGCGCATGCGTCGTCGTGGTCGGCAGCTCTTCGAGGTGATGGGTGACCAGGATCGAGGCCACCTCGGGATGCGTTTCGTCGAGCGTGTCAATGGTTTCCAGCAGCTGTTCGCGCGCGGCCACGTCCAGCCCCGTGGTGGGTTCGTCGAGCAGCAACAGCCGCGGATCCGAAATCAGTGCGCGCGCAATGAGAGTGCGGCCGCGCTCGCCGTGCGACAGCGTTGGCCAAACGTCGTCCGCCCTGCGGGACAGCCCGACCGTTGAGATCATGTCGTCCGCGCGGCGCAGTTCATCCGTGCTCGGCGTCCAGCGGTTCGGGATGTCGATCGTCGCGGTGATGCCTGTCAGCACCACCTCGCGCACGGTCAACGGGTATTGCAGGCGGTGCCGCGGATTCACATGCCCGATCGCAAGGCGCAGCTGAGCCAGGTCAACACGACCCATCTGCGCACCGAGGATGCGCACCGTTCCCGACGTGGGGAACGTGACTGCCGCGCAGAAGCCGAGCAGCGTGCTCTTGCCCGCCCCGTTGGGCCCGAGCAGAGCCCAGTGCTCGCCCTCCTGCACAGTCAGCGAGATGCCGTCGATGATCTGCTTGCCGTCGCGGCGAAACGTCACATCGGCGAGTTCCAGAACCGGCGTCACGCCGATTGTCGCTGGCGCAATGTCTCCAGCGCCTTGTCGGCGTGGGTGTCCATGCTGAACTCGCTGGAGATCACGTCGAGCACGGTGCGGTCGGTGTCGATCACGAACGTGGTCCGCTTGACCGGCATGAGCTTGCCGAGCAGGCCCCGCTTGACGCCGAATTGCGTCGCCACTGTGCCTTCGGTATCGGACAGCAGCGGATAGTCGAACTTCTGCTGGTCGGCGAACTTGGCCTGCTTCTCCACCGCATCGGCGCTGATGCCGACGCGGCTGGCGCCGACGGCGGCGAACTCCGAAGCCAGGTCGCGGAAATGGCAGGCCTCCTTGGTGCAGCCCGGCGTCATCGCCGCGGGGTAGAAGAACAGCACGATGGGACCGTTGGCGAGCAGCTCTGTGAGGCTTCGCACAGTGCCCGTTTGGTCCGGCAGTTCGAACTCGGATACCTGGTCACCACGTTTCATGGATGTCACGCTACGCCGGTCGATTTGGACTGGTCTGGGAGGATTGTTCCGTGCAAACGACCGCCAACCTCGCGATAACCACCTCGCGTGAGGACTTCCGGGCGCTGGCCGCCGAGCACCGGGTGGTGCCGGTGACCCGCAAGGTGCTCGCTGACAGTGAGACCCCGCTGTCGGCGTACCGCAAGCTGGCCGCCAACCGGCCCGGGACGTTCTTGCTGGAGTCGGCCGAGAACGGCCGCTCGTGGTCGCGGTGGTCGTTCATCGGTGCCGGGGCCCCGTCCGCATTGACGGTGCGCGACGGCGAGGCCGGTTGGCTGGGCACCACGCCGCAGGACGCACCACGCGGCGGTGACCCGCTGCAGGCGCTGCGCGCGACGCTGGAGCTGCTGAAGACCGAGCCGCTGCCGGGCCTGCCGCCGCTGTCCAGCGGTTTGGTCGGGTTTTTCGCCTACGACATGGTCCGCAGGCTGGAGCGGCTGCCGTCGCTCGCGGTCGACGACCTCGGCCTGCCGGACATGCTGTTGTTGCTGGCCACCGACATCGCCGCCGTCGACCACCACGAAGGCACCATCACGCTGATCGCGAACGCCGTGAACTGGAACGGCACCGAGGAGCGCGTCGACTGGGCCTACGACGACGCCGTCAAGCGGCTCGACGTGATGACCGCGGCATTGTCCGAACATCTGCCGTCGACGGTGGCGACGTTCAGCAGGCCGCAGCCGTTGCACCGCTCCCAGCGCACGGTCGACGAGTACACGCGCATCGTCGAGAAGCTCGTCGGCGACATCGAGGCCGGCGAGGCGTTCCAGGTGGTGCCGTCGCAGCGGTTCGAGATGGACACCGACGCCGATCCACTCGACGTATACCGGATGCTGCGGGTGTCCAACCCGAGCCCGTACATGTACCTGCTGAACGTGCCCGATGCCACTGGGGGACTTGACTTTTCGATCGTCGGCTCCAGCCCTGAGGCGTTGGTGACGGTCAAGGACGGTCGGGCGTCGACGCATCCGATCGCCGGCACGCGTTGGCGCGGGCAGACCGAAGAAGAGGACGTGCTGCTCGAAAAGGAGCTGCTGCACGACGACAAGGAACGTGCCGAGCATCTGATGCTGGTCGACCTCGGGCGCAACGACCTGGGTCGGGTATGCCGGCCCGGCACCGTACGCGTCGAGGACTACAGCCACATCGAGCGGTACAGCCACGTCATGCACATCGTGTCGACGGTGCACGGCGAGCTCGCCGACGACAAGACTGCGCTGGACGCCGTCACCGCATGCTTCCCGGCCGGGACGCTGTCGGGTGCGCCGAAGGTGCGGGCGATGGAGCTGATCGAGGAGGTCGAGAAGACCCGCCGCGGCCTGTACGGCGGCGTGCTGGGTTACCTGGACTTCGCTGGCAACGCCGACTTCGCGATCGCGATCCGCACCGCCCTGATGCGCAACGGCACCGCATATGTGCAGGCCGGCGGGGGAGTCGTGGCCGACTCCAACGGCCCGTACGAGTACACCGAGGCGGCGAACAAGGCCAAAGCGGTGCTGAACGCGATCGCCGCAGCGGAAACACTGACCGAACCGTGATCCGGATTTCCCAGCTACTGCTCGTGCTGTCCGCCGGGGCGCTGTGGGTGGCGTCGCGGATGGTGTGGGTCGAGGTGCAGTCGTTCGACGGGCTGGGTCAGCCCAAGGCGACGGCGTTGAACGGGGCGTCGTGGTCGACGGCGCTGGTTCCGCTGGCGGTGCTCTTGGTGGCCGCCGCGTTGGCGGCGCTGGCGGTTCGCGGCTGGCCGCTGCGGTTGCTCGCGGTACTCGTCGCCGCGGCGAGCGCGGGGATGGCCTACCTGGCCATCAGCCTGTGGGTGATCCGCGATGTCGCAGTGCGGGCCGCGCATCTGGGCGACGTACCGCTGACGAACCTCGTCGGCACGCAGCGGCACTATGGCGGCGCGATCGTCACGTTGGTGGCAGCGGTGGTGACGCTTGTCGGTGCCGTCTTGCTCGTGCGTTCGGCGGCCAGGGCCACGCCGGAGCCGACCCGCTATGAGCGTCGTCCCGCGCCCTCGCCGCAGGAGGCCGCCGCACCGTCGGAGCGGGCGATCTGGGACGCCCTCGACGAGGGGCGTGACCCGACCGATCCGGACAACAAGGGTCGGTGATCGATCGTGCTGTGGTGGCGGTTACCCTTCGTTGAAGATCAAACGTGCTTTCAGGAAGGACCGCGGCGGGTATGAGTTCGGCGACTGTGCTCGACTCCATCATCGAGGGAGTTCGCGCCGACGTTGCAGCTCGTGAGGCCGTCGTTCCCCTCGCCGAGATCAAAGAGATGGCCAAGACCGCACCGCCGCCGCTCGACGTGCTGGCCGCGCTGCGGGAACCGGGCATCGGCGTGATCGCGGAGGTGAAGCGGGCGAGCCCGTCGCGCGGTGAGCTGGCATCGATTTCCGATCCGGCCAAGCTGGCCCGCGCCTACGAGGACGGTGGGGCGCGCGTCATCAGCGTGCTGACCGAGCAGCGCCGGTTCAACGGTTCGCTCGAGGACCTCGACGCGGTCCGCGCGGCCGTGTCAATCCCGGTGTTGCGCAAGGACTTTATTGTCCGGCCGTATCAGATCCACGAGGCTCGCGCGCACGGCGCCGACATGCTGCTGCTGATCGTCGCTGCGCTGGAGCAGTCGGTACTGGAACCGATGCTGGACCGCACTGAGTCGCTGGGGATGACTGCGCTCGTCGAGGTGCACACCGAGGAGGAGGCCGACCGCGCGTTGCAGGCGGGCGCGAAGGTCATCGGCGTCAATGCACGCGACCTCAAGACGCTTGACGTCGATCGTGATTGCTTCGCACGCATCGCGCCGGGGCTGCCGAGCAATGTCATTCGGATCGCGGAGTCCGGGATCCGTGGCACCGCTGATCTGCTCGCGTACGCCGGCGCGGGTGCCGACGCGGTGCTTGTCGGTGAGGGGCTGGTCACCAGTGGCGATCCCCGCAGCGCCGTTGCCGATTTGGTTACCGCAGGCACGCATCCGTCGTGCCCGAAACCCGCGCGCTGACAAGTGGCGGATCTCGCCGGACCGGAGCTGCCGCGTTCCAGCGCGGCGGTGGCCGAACCCAGCGTCCACGATCCCGATGCGCGTGGCCATTTCGGTGTCTACGGTGGACGGTTCGTTCCAGAGGCGCTGATGGCGGTCATCGAGGAGGTCACTGCCGCCTATGAAAAGGCTCGCGGCGACCAAGCTTTCCTCGACGAGCTGGATCGGTTGCAGCGGCACTACAGTGGGCGACCGTCGCCGTTGTATGAGGCTGAACGGCTCAGCGACCACGCGGGTGGCGCACGACTCTTCCTGAAGCGAGAAGACCTCAACCACACCGGATCTCACAAGATCAACAACGTGCTCGGGCAGGCGTTGCTTGCGCGCCAGATGGGCAAGACACGGGTGATCGCTGAAACCGGTGCAGGGCAGCATGGGGTGGCGACCGCGACGGCGTGCGCGCTGCTGGGCCTCGAGTGAGTCGTCTACATGGGCGCGATCGACACCGCGCGGCAGGCGCTGAACGTCGCGCGGATGCGACTGTTGGGTGCGACGGTGGTGTCGGTCGAGGCCGGCTCGAAGACCTTGAAGGACGCGATCAACGAGGCGTTCCGTGACTGGGTCACCAACGCGGACAACACGTACTACTGCTTCGGCACCGCGGCGGGCCCGCACCCGTTCCCGACGATGGTGCGCGACTTTCAGCGAGTGATCGGGCTGGAAGCGCGGGTGCAGATCGTCGAGCAGGCGGGCCGGTTGCCCGATGCGGTGACGGCGTGCGTGGGCGGCGGATCGAACGCGATCGGCATCTTCCACGCGTTCATCGACGATCCGGGTGTCCGGCTCGTCGGCTACGAGGCGGCGGGTGACGGTGTCGAAACCGGGCGTCACGCAGCGACGTTCACTGGTGGTTCGCCGGGCGCATTTCAGGGCTCGTTCTCATATCTGCTGCAGGACGAGGACGGGCAGACGATCGAATCGCATTCGATCTCAGCGGGTTTGGATTACCCAGGGGTCGGGCCGGAGCATGCGTTCCTGAAGGACACCGGTCGTGCGGAGTACCGGCCCATCACTGACACCGAGGCGATGGACGCCTTCTCGCTGTTGTGCAAGACCGAAGGCATCATCCCCGCGATCGAGTCGGCGCACGCGATCGCGGGCGCGTTGAAGCTAGGTGTTGAGTTGGGTCGCGGGTCGATCATCCTGGTGAACATGTCGGGCCGCGGCGACAAGGATGTCGAGACGGCCGCCAAGTGGTTTGGCCTGTTGGACGGTGCGTCATGAGCCGGCTTGCGCCGTTGTTTGAAGGCTGCGGTGCGGAAGGCCGGTCGGCGTTGATCGGCTACTTGCCAACCGGGTTTCCGGATGTGCCGACGTCGATTTCGGCGATGACGGCGCTGGTCGAATCCGGTTGCGACATCATCGAAGTCGGTATTGCCTACTCCGATCCGGGGATGGACGGCCCCGTCATCGCGGCGGCGACGGAGGCAGCGTTGCGCGGCGGCGTGCGGGTGCGCGACGCGCTGGCGGCGGTCGAGGCGATCAGCAAGGCCGGCGGACGGGCCGTCGTGATGACTTACTGGAATCCGGTGTTGCGTTGGGGCGTCGATGCGTTCGCGCGTGACTTGGCATCTGCGGGTGGGCTCGGGATGATCACGCCTGACTTGATTCCGGACGAGGCCGATGAATGGTTGGCCGCGTCGGAGACCCACAATCTGGACCGGATCTTCTTGGTGGCACCGTCGTCGACGCCGGAGCGGCTGGCGGCGACGGTCAAGGCGTCACGCGGATTCGTTTACGCCGCTTCGACAATGGGGGTGACGGGCGCGCGTGACGCCGTGTCGGTGGCGGCGCCGGAACTGGTGCGCCGGGTGAAGGCGGTGTCCGACATTCCGGTTGGTGTCGGCTTGGGCGTGCGATCCCGCGAGCAGGCGGCGGAGATCGGCGCCTATGCGGACGGGGTCATCGTGGGGTCGGCGTTGGTGTCGGCGTTGAAGGACGGAATTCCGGCGGTGCGGTCGTTGACCGAGGAACTCGCCGGCGGTGTGCGGCAGAGGATTACTGCGTGACGACGACTTACCTGGCCTATATACCGAGCCCGCCGCAGGGCGTTTGGCACCTCAGTTTTATACCGATCCGGGCGTATGCCTTGTTCATCGTCGCGGGCATCGTGGTGGCGCTGATGCTCGGCGACCGGCGCTGGGTTGCGCGTGGCGGCCAAGCCGGGGTCATCTACGACATTGCGTTATTGGCCGTCCCGTTCGGTCTGATCGGTGGACGGCTCTATCACGTCATCACGGACTGGCGGACGTACTTCGGTGACGATGGAGCGGGACTGCTGGGCGCATTCCGGATCTGGGATGGCGGCCTCGGGATCTGGGGCGCTGTCGCTCTCGGCGGTGTCGGTGCGTGGATCGGATGCCGCTATAAGGGCATTCCGCTGCCCGCGTTCGGCGACGCGATCGCGCCGGGAATCATTCTGGCCCAAGCCATCGGCCGGGTGGGCAACTATTTCAATCAGGAGCTGTACGGGCGACCGACAACGTTGCCCTGGGGGCTCGAGATCTATGAGCGCGTCAATGCCAATGGTGCGCCGGACAATTTGAATGGTGTGTCGACGGGCGAGTTGCTGAACATTTACCACCCGACGTTCTTGTACGAACTGCTGTGGAATGTCTTGATTTTCGCGGCGCTGATCTATATCGACCGGCGATTCAAGATCGGCCACGGTCGATTGTTCGCGATGTATGTGGCCGGCTATTGCTTTGGGCGGTTCTGGATCGAGTTGATGCGAAGTGACTATGCCTCACAGCCATTCGACGGAATTCGGGTCAACTCGTTGACGTCGACGTTCGTATTCATTGGCGCCGTGGTGTACATCATGGTCGCACCGAAGGGCCGAGAAGATCCCGCCTCGCTTGCCGGCAAGCCGGAGGAAGACGAAGACACGGTCGAGACGTTCGCCAAAGAGTTGACGGCGGTGGCCGCCACGACTGGGGTCGTCGCCGCTGCCAAGGCCGCCGGTGACGCGGAAGATGAAGACGCCAAAGACGCAGTTGAGGACGAGAAGCCCGAGGAGCCCGACGAACCAGCGGTTAAAGACGCGGAAGCATTCGTGGCGGACGTGCCGGCCGAATCCGTTGAGGAAGCTGAGGAATTCGCCGCCGAAGGTGAGGCAGAACCTGAAGCAGGATTAGGAGAAGTAGAGGGCGAAGAAGCGGTCGAGGCACTGGCGGCTGCGCCGGAGGCTCATGAGGCGGCGGTGGAAGCCGCCGAAGAGGCCGAGGCCGTCGCCGACGAGGTGGCCGCGGAAGATGAGGCCGAAGAGCCAGAGGCAGAAGCCGAAGAGCCAGAAGCAGAGACCGAGGACACAACCGACGTACAGCCGGAAGCGGAATCGGCCGAACAGCCAGAGGCCGAAACCGCCGAGCCTGAGGCAGGCTTGGGTGCGGTCGAAGGCGAAGAAGCGGTCGAGGCACTCGAGGCCGCCCCAGATGTTCATGACGCGGCGGTAGAGGCCGCTGACGAGGCCGAGGCTGTCGCCGATGAGGTGGCTGCCGAGGAAGAGCCGTCATCGGAAGCAGCGGCTGAAGCAGGAGCACTTGCCGAGGATGTCGCCGAAGCGCCTTCGGAGGACATTGCGGAGGCCGAGGAATTCGCGGAGGCGGGTGAAGAGGCCGAGCAAGCGGAAGCCGCTGCGGAGTCAGAAGAATCCGAGCCCGACGAGCCGGAAACCGAGGACGCCGAAGCAGCGGTCGAAGAGGCGGAAGCAGAACCGTCCGTAGAAGAGGCCGCCGAGGAAGCCGAAGCGGTGGTCGAGGAAGCCGATTCCGCTGCGGAAGACGAACCGACCACTGGGGTTTTGGAGGCCAAGACAGAACCGGAGCAGACGCCCGAACCGGCCGCGCCCACTGAGGAAACCGGTGGTCGTCTACGCCGCTGGCTCCGCCGCGACCGCTAATCGGAGCCATCCCCAAACTCGAATTCTCCACATGCTGGCCTGAAGTGTCTGTGTCGATTCCACCGAGTGCACAAGCGCTTACGGCAAGCGAAATCAGTTTCGCCGCAACCCACTGCTACGGCGAGGCGACGGCGAATAAGTGCCAGTCGCCGGGCACGCCCTTGAGTTCGTGAGTGCCTCGCTCTTCGAATTCGAGTCCTGACCCGATCACCAGGTCGCGCAGCGTGCTGGACACGAGCACCTCGTTCGGCCCTGCCATTGCGCTCACGCGCGCGCCGATGTGCACGCCGATACCACCGATGTCGTCGCCGCGGACCTCGCACTCGCCGGTGTGCAACCCCGCACGCACCTCAATGCCGATGGATTGCACCGCCTCGCGAATCGCCATGGCGCAGCGGATCGCTCGCTGAGGGCCGTCGAACGTCGCGAGGAAGCCGTCGCCCAACGTGTTCACCTCCCGGCCTCGAAACCGAGACAGCTGCGCACGGACGACGGCGTCGTGCGCATCAAGCAACGCATGCCAGTCACGGTCACCGATCTCCGCCGCCTTGCGTGTCGAGTCCACGATGTCGGTGAACAGCACCGTGGCGAGCACCCGATCATCGGCCACTTCAGCCTGGTGGCCGGTGAGGAACTTGGCGATCTCCTGAAAAGACGCGCGCCACGGTTCCACGATGTGCCAGGCGTTGCGCCCTGGCAGCTCGACGTATTTCGCGTCCGGTATGTGGTCGGCGATGTACTTGCCCGATGCACATTGGAAAAATCGGTCGTCGGCGTGCTGGACGACAAGGGTCGGCACACGAATCGTTGGCAGCACCGCCCGCACGTCCACTTCGGCCACCAGCGGCAGCATGAGAGCAACGGTTCCTGGGCTCGCCCCAAGGCGCTCCAATCGAGCCCATGTCGCCCGGATCTCCTCGTTCCACGGCATGTCCGGATTGACCACATGTTGGAATGCGCCCGACCCCCACATGGCGACTATGGCAGCGTTGGCTCCCTCGCGATCGAGTCCATCGGTGCTTTGAGCCACCGGATCATCCGCGTAGCCCTCAAGCACAACCAGCGCGGTAGTGCGCGACGGATGTGTCGCTGCGAACAACGCCGCTGTTGCGAACGCGCCATCCATGGCGATAAGGACCGCGTCGCGACTCCCGAGATCGTCCAACACCGCGGTGATGCTGTCGGCCCATTGCTCCAAGGTCGGCAGCGCGCTCGGCGTGACGGGATCAGACGCTCCGGTGCCCGGCTGGTCGAAGAAGATCAGTCGACCGAGCGATGTCATCGCCTCGACCCACCCTTGAACCAAGGGTAGTTCTGGAAGAAGCTCGCAGCAGAAGAACCAGTTCGGGACGAACACAATGTCGCGAGTACCTTCG